>JACCDM010756439.1_pt1 | contig 14191 bp, 14 predicted proteins | sample 7445851 | NCBI WGS metagenome assembly JACCDM01 (sample SAMN15323438, study PRJNA562643) | freshwater metagenome | isolation source: river surface water | place: USA:Blue River Watershed | collected 2017-08-16
CCAAGGTGAACCGAACGCAAGGTTTGCTATCGTGAACCCTCGAACCGAGCTCAGTTCTCTGAAAGCAATACTTGAAAGCATGGATGAAGAAAGTTAGATCGTGAAAGTTACAGTCACTCCCGCCTTGCAGTCTTTGTCGAGGGTCAAAGCTTCAAGTCGCTCATCTCTTCGAGTCGCACTCGTGCAAACCAAGTGGCATGAGAACCTAGGTGAACACCTAGCCAAATTAAATGAAGGTATTCGCCTCGCAGCGGAAAAAGGTGCTCAAATTGTCTGCCTTCAAGAACTCACACTTAGCCGCTACCCTGCCGATCAATTACCAAACGGAACGCCCAACTCAATTGCTGAAAAGCTTGAGGGTGGACCAACGCACGCATTTGCTGCGGCAGCGGCGCGCGCTAACAATGTGTACGTTCACGCTTCGCTCTATGAGTACCAGGACATGCCTGATGGTCGGGCACTAAACACTGCAATAATCGTCAACCCAGAAGGCGCAATAGTTGCCAGGACTCCAAAACTTCACATACCTGTTACAGCCGGCTACTACGAAGACAAGTATTTCGCACCGGGTCCAGCTGATAGGGAGCCATACCCTGTGTACGATCTTGAGTTCAACGATGTTGATGCACAATTTGGTCTGCCAACGTGCTGGGATGAATGGTTTCCAGAAGTCGCAAGAAATTACAGTTTGCGTGGAGCAGAAGTCTTGGTCTACCCAACGGCAATTGGTTCAGAGCCGGATCACCCGGAATTTGATACCGAACCGCTTTGGCGTCAGGTAATCGTAGGTCACGCCATCGCAAACGGCACATTCATGATTGTTCCAAATAGATATGGAAATGAAGGTGCACTTAATTTTTACGGAAGCAGTTTCATCTGCGATCCGTATGGTCGCATCCTTGCTCGTGCCGAGCGCGAAGGTGATGAAGTCTTAGTCACAGACCTTGATTTGGATCAAAGACGCGACTGGCTTGACCTGTTCCCATTTCTTGCTACTCGCAGACCGGATACTTACGGGATGCTAGGCGAACCGGTGGTAAATCGACGCACGGAAAGTGGCGATGGCGAAGACGGTGGCATCGCGGGAGTCAGTTACTAAATGTCAAAGCCCGATTGGTTTATGCCCGCCGAGTGGGATCGCCACGAGCGCACGTGGATGGCTTGGCCCTCATCGGGGTACACACTCGGCGACACAGAAGAGCAGCGCCACGAGGCACGCTCAACTTGGGCGGCAGTTGCAAACGCGGTCATAGAGTTTGAACCGGTTTCCATGCTTTGTGAAAACAGTGCAATGGACACAGCTAGAGAATATTTAGATCCACGAATTCAAATAGTCGAGGCCCCGCTCAATGATGCCTGGATGCGCGATATCGGGCCGACATTCGTAAAAAATCCCGCAGGAGATGTTGCCGGAGTGAACTGGGTTTTCAATGGCTGGGGCGCGCAAAGTTGGGCAAAGTGGGACAAAGACTCCGAGGTGGCCTCAATCATCACAAAAATGGCTGGCAAGAAAATACTCGATTCCTCGCTCATTAATGAAGGTGGTGGAATTCACGTAAATGGTGCAGGCATCGTTCTGCTTACTGAAACCGTGCAGCTAGGTGAGGGGCGCAATTCAAGCTGGTCGCGCGATGAGGTGGAAAAAGAAATCCACGAAAAACTAGGCACCACAGAGGCAATTTGGATTCGACGAGGACTTACCCGCGATTATGACGAATTCGGCACCCGCGGACATATCGATATAGTTGCTTGCTTTGCATCGCCCACAAAAATTTTGTTTCACAGTCAAGAAGATCCAACCCACCCGGATTACTCGGTTAGTCACGAGGTAAAAAGGACTCTTGAAGAGCACGGCGGCTTCGAACTAATCCCCCTGGTCGCGCCAAAAATCTTGCGCGATGAAGAAGGGTTTGTTGACTACAGCTACATAAATCACTACCTAGTTAATGGAGGTGTGATTTTATGTGGCTTCAATGATGACAATGATTCTCTGGCCGTGGAAACTCTTCAGCAGGTTTACCCGGATAGAAAAATTGTCTTAGTTGATGCCCGCGCTCTTTTTGCCCGTGGCGGCGGAATCCACTGCATCACACAGCAGCAGCCCGCATAGGCATATCCTTTAGGCGATTGCTTCGTGCAAGTCCTGGAAAGGCAGTTCTGGGAAAGCGTGCAGTACTCCTGAGTAAGTCACTTTTCCATCGTGCACGTTCAGCCCTTTAGCAAGAGACTCATCCCCAGCCAATGCAGCCTTCCATCCTTTGTCTGCAAGAGCAACGACATAAGGCAACGTCGCGTTGGTCAGTGCGCGAGTAGATGTTGCAGGAACAGCTCCTGGCATGTTTGCCACGCAGTAGTAAACACTGTTGTGAACTTTGTAGGTTGGGTCATCGTGTGTCGTTGGCTTTGAATTTTCGAAACAACCACCCTGATCGATGGCGATATCAACAAGCACTGAGCCAGGCTTCATTGTCTTCACCATCGCGTCTGTTACTAGCTTTGGTGCTTTTTCTCCTGGAATCAAAACAGATCCGATAACAAGGTCGGCTTCCTTTAGCTGCTCGGCAATTTCTAAGGCTGTCGATACACGAGTGCGAACGTGGCCACCAAAACGCGCATCAAGTTCGCGAAGTTTTGGCAACGAGATGTCAATAACGGTTACTTCCGCCTGCATGCCCAGCGCCATTGTCGCTGCGTGCTCGCCGGCAACTCCACCACCGATCACAACGACCTTCGCTTTCGGCGCCCCTGGAACACCCCCCATAAGCACCCCACGACCACCTTCATTTTTCATGAGCTGGTAGGCGCCGATTTGCGCAGACAGACGACCGGCAACTTCACTCATTGGCTGTAGCAGCGGCAAGGCACGGTTAGGCAACTGCACGGTCTCGTAAGCAATCGCTGTAGTTCCAGACGCTAGAAGGGCATCGGTGCATTCGCGAGACGCGGCTAGGTGAAGGTAAGTGAACAGGACTTGATCACGACGCATCAACTTGTACTCTGCCTTGATGGGCTCTTTTACCTTTAGCAGAAGGTCACCGGCAGCCCAGGTTTCTTCTGCGGTTGCAAGCATCTTTGCGCCTTGGGCTTCAAAATCAGAATCTTCAAATCCTGAACCGATTCCCGCCCCAGCCTGGATAAAGACCTCGTGACCTCGACGAACAAGTTCGTGAACGCCCGCTGGCGTAATCGCCACTCGGTTTTCGTTGTTCTTGATTTCGGTTGGAATGCCTACGCGCATGATTTGCTCCTTCTTTCAGGTAAATACTGCAGGTATTACGTTACATTCGTGTAAAGACCGTATTTTCTGCCAAAATTGACCTAATATTTTCTAAGAAATTCATTTTTGAAGGGAATCTGGCCAATGGCAATGAATAATCTGCAGGCTGAATTAGACGAGATTGACCTTGAGCTGTTGAAGCTGCTGAATCAAAACGCCCGAATCACGAACGCTGATCTTGCAGAGGCGGCCGGAATCGCTCCTTCGACCTGCATCACTCGAGTTCGCTCACTGGTTAGCCGAGGAGTCATAACTGGATTTAGTGCCAACATCAATCCAGCCTCTGTTGGTTTGGCTAGTCAAGTTTTGATTTCTGTATCACTTCGTGCCGGGGCCAGGTCTCATCTGGCAGATTTCATGAATGAGATGCGCTCGCTGCCTGAAGTAATCCAGGTGTTTTTCTTAGGGGGCTCAGAAGATTTCATAGTTCATCTCGCAGTTCGGGACAATGACCACGTCCGTGAATTTGTGCTTGAAAACCTTTCGAGCAATGCCACCGTGGCTTCGACTCGAACCAACATGGTCTTCGAACACTTCAACAAAGGGCCGGTGGCGTAATGAACGAACCACGCGAATCGGACATTCAAAAAGTAATCAAACAAGAGGAACTGTTGGTCTTTAGGTCTTTTGATGAGAGCGATGCCTGGTCGCTGGGCAACGCTCTAAGGATTGAGGCAGCTAAATATCCAACCGGCGTAGCAATCGACATTCGTCGAGGTGAAGAAGTTCTTTTCTTTAGTTGCATGCCTGGAGCAACTGCTATTAATGCCGATTGGGCCAGACGTAAGCGCAATCTAGTAAACCTCATGCACACGAGCTCTTACCTTGTTGGATTAGAAATCAAGTTTGCCGGCGCAATAGACCGGGTAGAAAGCCTTGATGAGAAAGACTACGCCTGGCATGGTGGCTGCTTCCCTATTCGCGTCAGCGGTGAAGGAATAGTTGCCACGGCAACAATTTCAGGGTTACCTCAACGCGATGACCACAAATTAGTCACCGACGTGATTGCCGATTATCTTGGCGTGGACCTAGGGGAATTTGCGCTCTAGACGCCTAAGCCTTGAGAGCGCTTTCTATAGCCTCGATTACTTCAGGGGAATCTGGTTTAGTGGTCGGCCTGAATCTCTTGATTTCGCCGCTTGGAAGCACCAAGAACTTTTCAAAGTTCCACATAACTGGTCCACTAAGTCCGGCTCCGTCCTTGGCAGCGACAAGAGTTTTATAAAGTTCGTGACGCCCACGCCCATTTACTTTAACTTTTTCGGTCATGGGAAAAGTCACACCCCAGGTTGCCGAGCAATACTCGCCGATAGCCTCGCTCGATCCAAGTTCTTGCATGAATTGGTTTGAAGGCATTCCAAGGACGGTGAAGCCCTTAGTGCCGTATTTCTTCTGGAGTTGCTCAAGTGCCTCATACTGTGGCGATAGGCCGCATCGCGAAGCCACGTTTACGACTAAGACTGCCTTTTCGGCAAACTCAGCAAATGTAGTCTTGCGACCGTCCAACATGGTCAATTCGGCTTCTTTTAGGCTCATGTCCTTAACAAGCCCTATTCCGCCCTTGTTATTCCGGGTAACCTTGTATACATGTCTAAGGTTCTTGAATCCCTCCCTGTTGGTGAAAAAGTTGGCATTGCCTTTTCTGGCGGCCTCGACACGTCTGTGGCGGTCGCCTGGATGCGTGAAAAGGGCGCGGTTCCTTTTACCTACACAGCAGATTTAGGGCAATACGACGAAGACGACATTGAGTCAATCCCGGATCGCGCCAAGGAATATGGCGCCGAGCAGGGGCGTCTGATTGACTGTCGAGCGGCGCTCGTTCGCGAAGGTTTCGCCGCAATAGCTTGCGGCGCTTTCCACATTCGCACCGGAGGCAAGGTTTACTTCAACACCACACCACTTGGGCGTGCCGTTACCGGCACCATGTTGGTTCGTGCCATGCATGAAGATGGCGTCGACATCTGGGGTGACGGCAGCACTTACAAGGGCAACGACATTGAGCGTTTTTACCGCTACGGACTATTGGCAAACCCAAGCCTGCGCATCTACAAGCCTTGGCTAGATAGCACCTTTGTGGCAGAACTTGGTGGGCGCCATGAAATGTCGGAATGGCTTCAAGCTCGCAAGCTTCCTTATCGAGCCTCTGTAGAAAAGGCTTACTCAACCGACGCAAACATGTTGGGGGCTACCCATGAGGCAAAAGATCTTGAACTCTTGAGCTCTTCTATGGAAATTGTGAACCCAATTATGGGCGTCAAATTCTGGGACTCTTCAGTAAAAATTGAAAGTGAAGATGTGACAATAACTTTCAAACAGGGTGAGCCGGTGGCCATCAATGGAAATTCTTTCAGGGATCAGGTTGACCTTTTCCACGAGGCCAACGTCATCGGTGGTCGTCATGGACTTGGTATGTCAGACCAAATCGAGAACCGCATCATTGAAGCGAAAAGCCGCGGCATCTACGAGGCTCCTGGAATGGCTTTGATTTACATTGCCTACGAGCGCTTAATTTCTGCAATCCACAACGAAGATACTGTTGCCAACTATCACAACGAAGGTCGCAAAATGGGTCGCCTCCTTTACGAGGGCCGATGGCTGGACCCACAGACCTTGATGTTCCGAGAATCACTAACCCGATGGGTTGCGTCTGCGGTAACCGGTTCGGTAACTCTTCGTTTGCGTCGCGGTGACGATTATTCCATCGTGGATACTCGCGGAGAAAATTTCAGTTACCACCCGGAGAAGCTCTCGATGGAGCGCAACGAAGATTCTGCATTCGGACCTGAAGATCGCATCGGTCAATTAACAATGCGAAACCTAGACATTGCCGATACTCGTCAGAAACTTGATTTGTACCGCAAACAAGGTCAGCTTGATGGCGGCCAGTTCGAACTAACCTAAAAAGGAGATTCAATGAAGGTGCACGGAAAAACATTTGTTGTGACGGGTGCCGGAAACGGAATCGGTCGCGAGGTGGCACTTGAGCTTCTTCGCCGTGGTGCGAAAGTTGCCGGCCTAGACCTCAAGCACGAGTTTCTTGAAGAAACCAAAAGCCTTGCCGGCGAGAACGCAAAGAATTTTTTAGGCTTCGATGCCAACATCACGGATCGCAACCGGGTTGATGCTCTCCCAGCTGAAATTGAAACCGAGCTTGGAAAAATCGATGCCCTGATAAACGTTGCCGGTATCATTCAGCCTTTTGTAAAAATTAACGAGCTCGACTTTGAAGCAATAGATCGCGTCATGAATGTGAATTTCAACGGTCCACTAAACATGATCAAAGCTTTCCTACCTGGACTCCTTGCTCGGCCTGAAGCACACATTTTGAATGTGTCTTCCATGGGTTCGTATGCTCCTGTACCAGGCCAGACACTTTACGGTTCCACCAAGGCCGCGCTAAACATGCTCACCGAGGGCCTTCGTTCAGAATTAAAAGAAACCAATGTTGGACTTACTTTGGTTTGGCCGGGCGCCATTGGAACAAACATAACTGCGAACTCTGGAGTGAGCTTTGGCTCAGGGGAATTGACCGAAGCGCAAAAGAAAGCGGCGGCTCGCGTCACTTCGCCATCGGTTGCCGGCAAACTGATCGTCGATGCGATTGAAGCCAAAGCTCACCGCATTTACGTAGGCAGCGATTCTAAGCTGATGGGCTATTTGACTCGATTGGCTCCTGATTTTGCAGCAAATTTGATTTACAAGAACATGAAGGCCCTGCTGGGCTAACCTTTGTAGGCCCTAACTTCCGAAATCCGATTTTCTCCATCGAAGCAAATCACGTCAACCACTTGCAACGCCACGGCACCACCGTCCAACTCGATATGAAGTTGAGCGGCGATCGCCGAGTCTGATTCGTGAAGTGCCAGAATCTCGATGCGAATATCCTGGGCTTCATTGAAGTTTTTTGCCGTCTCTGTCAAAAAAAATGCAGCGCCTAAGCCTTGAATGTTCCAGTCTTGCAATTTCACATCGCTTGAGATCAATGCCGAGATTGCGCCTATATCCTTAGCGGCGTAGGCCGCTAAATACTGCTCCACTAAGTCGATTCTTTTGTTCATTTGGCGCCCTCGGCAGGAATCGAACCTGCGACCAAGAGATTAGAAGGCTCTTGCTCTATCCACTGAGCTACGAGGGCATGCGGCTGACAGCAACGCCTCTCAGTCTAAATGAGTGACTGTGCTAACTTGCAGTCATGAGCGCAATCAAAACGTTGTCCCGGCTTGTGCTGGGTGGAGCCCTAGTCTTTGCGGGCTTGAGTCACCTGACTTTTGCGCGACTTACATTTCAAGCACAGGTCCCTTCCTGGTTGCCATTAGATCCAGACTTTGTTGTGATCTCGTCAGGCTTGGTCGAAATCGGTTTAGGTATTGCCCTGATTTTTCTTAAGAAGCGTCGAAAGTTAGTTGGGTGGCTAACCGCAGGTTTCTTCCTAGCAATTTTTCCTGGAAATATTTCTCAATTTCTGACCCAGACTGATGCTTTCGGCTTAAACACCGATGAAGCTCGAGCCATCAGGTTACTTTTTCAGCCCCTACTTATACTTTGGGCCCTGTGGTCAACAGCGGCTTGGAGCAAAACTAGCAAATAGACTGGAAGCACTATGAGCGAAAATTCCTACTTCTGGTTCGAAGTCATTTCGATGGTTGTAATCACCGGCATTTTGCTGGCTGACCTCCTGATCGTCTTTAAGAGACCCCACATTCCAAGCACTAAGGAATCGTCACTTTGGGTGGCCTTCTACGCCGGTCTTGCGGTTATTTTCGGAATCATCATCGGCCAACTTTTTGGTGCCGCAAAAGCTACGGAATTCTTCGCCGGCTGGCTAACTGAGTACAGCCTCAGCATTGACAACTTGTTTGTTTTTGTAATCATCATGACTCGCTTTGCCGTTCCAAAGAAATATCAGCAAGAAGTTCTGATGGTTGGAGTTGTTCTAGCCCTGATCCTTCGAGGAATTTTTATCGTAATAGGCGCTGCGCTAATCGAACAGTTCAGTTGGATCTTCTACATCTTTGGAGCGTTCCTTCTTTACACCGCTTACCACCAAGCATTCCGCAGTCACGAAGACGAGGAAGAGACTGAAAGCAAGCTAATTCAGCTACTCAGAAAGCGCATCCACGTTTCCGAAGGTTTCGATGGTGCCAAGGTGCGAACGGTTGTAAATGGTAAAAAAGTTTTCACACCGATGATTGTGGTTTTTGCTGCAATTGCCCTCACCGATGTGATGTTTGCGTTTGACTCAATTCCTGCAATCTTCGGAATTACCACCGATCCATTCATCGTGTTCACCGCAAACGTTTTCGCTTTGATGGGTCTTCGCCAGCTTTACTTCTTGCTGGGCGGTCTTCTAGACAAGCTCGAATACCTAAAGTACGGAATTGCATTCATTCTTGGATTCATCGGCTTCAAGCTGGTGGCTCACGCTATGCATGTGAATGAACTTCCGTTCATTAACGGTGGTAAGCACATTGAATGGGCCCCCGAAATTAGCAGCAATACCTCGCTAGTTGTCATTGTTGCTTCGATTGCGGTTTCCGCGATTGTAAGCGTGGTTGCAGCGAACCGAAAGAAAGCAAAAGCTAACTAAAGATCTTTAGCGGTGAGAGAAAGCTGTTTCTTACAGGACTTTCTTAACAATGCTTGACTTCAGGTACATGGAGCCAAAGCCGTCAACTTTGGCATCGATGTCGTGACCGTCGACCGGGCTGATCAAACGAATATTGCGAACCTTGGTGCCCACCTTTACCGAAGTCGCGCTTCCCTTAACTTTCAGGTCCTTGATGATCGTCACACTGTCGCCGTCTACCAGGACGTTTCCTACAGCATCCCTAACCACCGCTGCGGTCTCTTCAGGTTCTTCGTCTTGACTAGTCCATTCGTGGGCACATTCTGGGCAGACCAAAAGATTGCCCATTTCGTAGGTGTATTCACTGTTGCAGGCCGGGCAATTCGGTAGTTTTTCAGTCATTTTCCAAGCCTAACCCTGAGAATGCGCTGGGTATTTAGAACCATGGAATAGGTCCCCTTTCGAGGCGGTTAGCCTAGAGGTATTCACCTGAAAGAGGTTTTTTGTGTTTCGTCTTGCCAAACTAAGTGTTGCCAATCGCTCCGTTGTTGCTCTGATTACGGTAATCACAGCGATATTTGGATTCATCTCCCTTGGGGCACTAAAGCAAGAGTTGATTCCTTCGTTCGAGGTGCCACAAGCTGCGATTGTCACCGCCTACCCTGGTGCATCGCCTGAGGTAGTCGACAACCAGGTCAGCAAGGTAATTGAAGATGAAGTTAGAAAGATTGATGGTCTAGCCAACTCGACTTCAACTTCACAAAGCAATATCTCTATCGTGCGCGTGGAATTTGAATACGGCACTACCACGGCTAAAGTTTCTGAACTTTTAGCAGCCGCGATTGCAAAGATCAAAACTGATTTGCCAAAAGATGTGGAACCAAGCGTTCTTTCAGGAAGTTTTGATTCCGTTCCAATTATTGCCTTGGGAATCTCTGCCAACAACGGCGATAACGAGGCTCTCGCTCAAGATTTGAGCGACATTGCTACCCCGCTCTTTTCTCAGATTAAAGGTGTTCGAGATGTGAACATCGCTGGAGTCAAAGAAAAACGAATCAACTTAGAGTTCAAGACTGCAGTGATGGCAGCAAATGGACTCACTCAGCAGTCAATCGTGAGTGCCCTTCAGGCAAATGGCTTTGTAATTCCTGCAGGAACAATCGATGATGATAAGGGTTCTATATCAGTTGAGGTTGGCACACCTGTGGCAACCCTTGAAGATTTCAAGAATCTGGCCCTAATCGGCAGCTCAACTTCAAGCGCACCTTCAGGCATGCCAAGTTTTTCTGGAAACTCACAAATTCCATCTGGAATATCAATTCCAAGCGCGGCTAAGCCTTCTGCTCTAACAGTGGCCGATGTTGCGACAGTTACTTTGGAAAACGCACCAACGACGAGTATCGCCAGAACCAATGGCAAAGAAGCCCTGTCAATCTCCATCGTGAAGACTCAAGACGGAAACACGGTTGCAGTGTCACACGGCGTTCAGGATAAAATCGCTGAGCTAAAGAAAAAACTTGGCGACGTTACCATCGTGACTGTTTTTGATCAGGCTCCGTTCGTTGAGAAATCTCTTGAAAACCTAACTACCGAAGGCTTGCTGGGTCTTGGCTTCGCAATCTTGATCATTCTCGTGTTCTTGCTTTCCGTGCGCTCTACTCTCGTGACAGCTATCTCGATTCCAACATCCGTGCTGATTACCTTTATCGGTCTTGGGCAATTTGGCTATAGCCTAAACATCCTCACCTTGAGTGCATTGACAATTGCGATTGGTCGTGTAGTTGATGACTCGATTGTGGTTATTGAAAACATCAATCGCCACCTTTCATACGGTGAACCAAAGAAGCAGGCAATTCTCGACGCCGTGAAGGAAGTCTCGGGTGCCATCACGGCAGCGACGATAACTACTGTCGCCGTGTTCTTGCCCATCGCGCTCGTGAGTGGACTAATTGGTGAAATCTTCCGCCCATTTGCCTTCACCTTCACCATCGCGTTGGTTGCCTCCCTCTTTGTTTCACTAACCATCGTTCCTGTTCTTGCCTACTGGTTCTTGAAGAACCCTGTGCAACTAGCTTCTGCAAGCGAGTTCGAAGCATCGGTGTTTGCAGAACAAGCGCGCAAAACAGAAGAAGAGAAAGAGCGCAAGAGCTGGTTACAGCGCGGCTACTTGCCGGTCTTGCGCGGTACTCAGCGCCACCCGGTTATCACCGTGATTTCTTCCCTTCTCATCTTGGTTTTCACGTTTGGGCTAGTTCCATTCCTAAAGACCGACTTCATTGGAAGTTCCGGCTCAAACGGATTTGTGATTAATCAAACCCTTCCTGCGGGAGCAACCTTCGAGCAGAAAGATGCTGCCGCCGCAAAACTTGAAGGCTTACTGCTGGCAAACAAGGAAATTGAGGTAGTGCAAACTTCTATCGGTTCCTCCGGAGACGGTCGAGTCGCTTTTGGTGCCTCTGCAGGTGGCACATCGCTGCAGGTTTCTTTAGTCGATGACGCGGATGCGGTTGCTATCCAAGCTGATCTTGAAGAAAAATTTGCCAAAGATTTGTCCCTTGGCGAAGTGAAATTTAGCTCAGGTGGTGGACCAGGCTTTGGCTCATCAAGCACCATCGATATTAAGGTTCTGGCTCCTGACGATGAAAAGTTGCTGGAGGCAATCGATAAAATCCAAGCGGCTATGGTCGGAACACCAGACACCTCTGAAGTCACCAACTCGCTAGCTGAGACCCAACGTACGCTTCGAGTGACAGTTGATCGCAAGGCAGCCGCAGCAAAGGGTCTGACCGAGATTACTGTGGGTGGGATTGTGGCGTCAAAGCTTCGCCCAGGCAGCATCGGCAAAGTAAATATCGAAAACGTTGAAACTGCAATCTATGTAGTTCAAACAGACATTCCAGAGACAGTTGAAGACGTTAAGAACATCAACGTTCCAAGTGCCTCGGGCATGGTGAAGCTTTCAACAATTGCAAAAATTGAACAGGTAGAAGTACCGGTCTCAATAACAAGTGAAAAGGGTGACCGCACAGCGAAGGTCTCACTGACTCCGAGCGGAGACAATCTAGGTGCAATCTCTGCTGAAGTGACTAAGCGACTCGAGGGCGTGAGCCTTCCGCTAGGAACAACTGCAACGCTAGGTGGAATTAGTGCTGATCAGGCTGACTCATTCAGCCAGTTGGGCCTAGCACTGCTTGCGGCTGTTGCGATCGTTTTCGTGGTGATGGTTGCCACCTTCTCTAGCTTGATTCAGCCGTTGATTCTGTTGATCTCAATTCCGTTTGCTGCAACCGGTGCCCTTGGGCTCCTATTGATCACTGATACTCCACTTGGAGTTCCATCGCTGATTGGTATGTTGCTATTGGTTGGCGTTGTTGTAACAAACGCAATCGTGCTGATCGATTTGATCAACCAGTACCGCAAGCAAGGACGACCAATTCAGCAGGCCATCATGGATGGCGCAAGACAGCGCCTTCGTCCAATTCTGATGACCGCCTTGGCAACAATCTTTGCTCTAACCCCGATGGCCCTCGGTATCACCGGTGGTGGCGGATTCATTTCTCAACCATTGGCCGTAGTTGTTATCGGTGGTCTGTTCTCTTCAACTATTTTGACCCTGGTTATCGTGCCAGTTCTTTATTGGTTGGTTGAAGGACGTAAGGAGCGCAAGGCCATTCGCAAAGAGAAGAAAGAGAATAAGGCTCATGCTCGCCGAAAGGCAACTCTCGCCTAATTCGCCAGTCTAGAATTGGGAGGTCCGTGGCTTTTGTCACGGGCCTCCCCTATTTTTGGATTGTGATTGAAATTTCAGAAAATTTAGTCTGGATCGACTGCGAGATGACGGGCCTCAACCCGGAAGCTGACTGCTTGGTGGAAGTTGCCGTAGTCATTACCAACTCTGAACTAGAAATCCTTGATGCCGGTCTAGATGTAGTCATCAAACCTCGCCCAGACTCGTGGCAAAACATGAATGATTTCGTTCGCAACATGCACACTGAGTCAGGTCTGATTAATGAAGTTGAAAACGGATTAGAGCTCGAAGCTGCCGAACAAGTCATCCTTGACTACATAAAAAAGTTTGTTCCCAACGCCAGAGAGGCTCCGCTAGCCGGAAACACCATCGGAACTGACCGCATGTTTCTAAATAAATACATGCCTGCCCTAGATCAACACCTTCATTATCGCAACATCGATGTCAGTTCAATTAAAGAACTAACCCGCCGGTGGTACCCAAGGGTCTATTTCCAAATGCCCAAGAAAGACGGCGGCCACCGCGCGCTGGCAGACATTCTCGAATCGATTAAGGAACTTCGCTACTACCGTGAAACCGTAATGGTTCCAGCGCCAGGGCCAACAACAGAAGAGGCCCGTGCTGCCTCAGAAAATGTCTCGGCAAATCTTTAGCCCTGAACTGATAGACTTATTCGGTTGTTGCGCCTAGCGCACAACACTTGGTGGGTATAGCTCAGCTGGTAGAGCACCTGGTTGTGGTCCAGGGGGTCGCGGGTTCAAGCCCCGTTACTCACCCCGAGCGTCGAGCGTGACGCGTCAAGAAACATTGCGACAGCAATGCTTTTGTGACACGGTACGCGAGACAGAAAAATCCCCTAGGTTCAATGCCTAGGGTATTTTTAGTTAATTCAAACTGTCTAGATGCCAGCCATTACTTATTCGCCATTTCGATTAGAAGTTCGCGCACACGGCCAGCATCAGCTGAGCCCTTCATGGCCTGCATAACTGCACCAATGACAGCTCCCGCTGCCTGCATGCGACCCTCACGGATCGCATCAAGCACATCTGGTTGCTTTGCCAACGCAGCTTCAATTGCCGCAATCAGTGCACCGTCATCAGAGACAACTTCGAGCCCACGCTTTGCGACAACTTCACTAGGGCTACCTTCGCCATCAAGCACATAAGTCAGAACTTCTCGAGCCAAGCGGTCGTTAATCTTTCCGGCGTCAACAAGACCTGCAAGTTCTGCAACATAGGCTCCCGAAATTTCAAGATCGATTACGTCTTTATCTTGGCTGTTTGCGATACGAGCGAGTTCACCGGTCCACCACTTACGCGCCGACTGTGGCTTTGCACCGGCAGAAACGGTTTCTTCAATTTGATCCATGAGACCCGCGTTTACTACGTCGCGGAATTCTAGGTCAGCAAAGCCCCACTCTGCCTGGACTCGTTTACGTCGCTCGGACGGTTTCTCTGGAAGTCCAGCGCGAAGTTCTTCAATCCAATCCTTTGAAGGCTGAACTGGAACTAAATCTGGCTCTGGGAAGTAACGGTAGTCATCGGCATCGGACTTTGGACGACCCGATGAGGTTGCGCCCTTATCTTCATGCCAGTGTCTA
>JACCDM010903659.1_pt1 | contig 14189 bp, 13 predicted proteins | sample 7445851 | NCBI WGS metagenome assembly JACCDM01 (sample SAMN15323438, study PRJNA562643) | freshwater metagenome | isolation source: river surface water | place: USA:Blue River Watershed | collected 2017-08-16
AGGTGGACTCCGACCGAACACCAAGGCCGCCAAGCCCAAGGCTTGCGAATCGGTCAGCGAGCTCACTCAAAGTTTGGCGGCGTGGGGCCACGACCAGAACACGCTTGTTGGCCGTAACCAATCCAGCAATCGTGTTGACGACAGTCTGGGTGTAGCCGCAGCCGGGCAGGGTTTCGACCGCGAAACTGTCTCCAGCTACGGCACGCGCCACCACGGTTCGCTGATGAATGTCGGCATCGGTAATGATGAGCGTGTCACTCGCGCCCGCAGCGATCTCAACGGTTTGCCGGTCGGTTTGCAACCCAGCCAAGGCCCGAAGAAGCGGTGTTTCGTTTTGCTTTACGTCAGCGTGCAATTCGATTGACTCAGTCGCAAAAGTTCCCACAGCGAGAATTCGGCGAGTCTCAAGATTCGCCGTCGGACCGGCAAGATTCGCCAAGTATTCAAGCACCGAAATCGGCAACAAATCTGCACCGGCATCAAGCAACGACAGTAGATGAGCTTCATCAACCTTCGCGCCATAGCTGACTTCTAAGGCCTCGACCAGACCGGGGTTAACTCTCGGATGTTCGCCAAGCCGCAACTCGAAATCATCCGTCTTGCGATCGAGGTACAAAGGCCAAATTAATATCGGTAGCGCTAGGTCGAAGCCATCGTGTTCAAGATTGACCAGCCCGCCAACCAAGCTGAGACACTTGATGCCGAACTGCGAATCTAGAATTTCGGCGCGCTGTTTGATGCGTTTGGCTGCCGAGTAGGCTCGCGAAAAAGCCAGTGGGTCGCGAAAAAGGTTAGAGAGAACTCCGGTGCGAGCCGCTGCCAACTGTGCCAAACCGCCAGGATGCGCACGCTCGAGATCAATCTGCCCAACATTGTTTGGCTCAAAGTTCAAGAGGGCGTTAGTGAAACCAATTTCTCTAATTTCGCGCAGCCAAACATTCCAGTCGATGCGGCCAGAACCATTGGAATCCATGGCTACAGACTAACTTTGACAAGGTCTGCAGGCTCGGAGGCTTGCGGTGAGGCAGGGTATATTGGGGTTTTCGGCTCCGTAGCTCAGTGGATAGAGCAGAGGTTTCCTAAACCTTGTGTCGTAGGTTCGATTCCTATCGGGGCCACAAAAAACCGGATGTCACCAACGGCGACACCCGGTTCGTTTTGTTTGGAAACTTAGACGACTCGAACGCCCTGCTTGGTGGCAAAATCTTGGTCGTTCTGAGTCAGGTAGATGATTCCCTCAACCAGGCCGATGATGGCGGGAATATAGGTCCAGAAAAACAGCACGTAAACGACACCCAAACCAATTTTGCCAAGGTAAAACTTGTGAATGCCAAGCCCACCGAGCAGAATTCCTAGAACACCCGCGGTTACTCGGGATTTAGCCGGCGCGTATGGGTTAGCCAATGGCTGGCCCACAACTGGCTGACCAATCGGCTGCCCGATCGGTTCACCGGTTGCCTGTTGAGTTGCGACCGGGTGGCCACACTGCGGGCAAGCCGCGGCCATAGGGCTCACGGCATTTCCGCAGTGGCTACAGAAGTTTCCTGCCATTTGTATCTCCTATTCGATTGGAACGGAGAATCCCCCATTCATGAAAACAGATTAGTGCCGTAAGTCAGGCGGCTTGAGCAAAATTCAGAAACTCGTCCCACTCCGGTTCAAATCGCTCGGCTCCGCGCACGGTCCAGGCAAGTCCCTGAGGCATCCGAGGTTGATGACGAAGTTCCCAGCCAAGTTCTGCGAGGGTCTTGTCGCTCTTGGCGTTGTTGCACTTCAGGCAACAGGCAACAAGGTTTTCCCAGGTGTCTTTGCCGCCTCGAGACTTGGGTTGAACGTGATCAATGGTGTTTGCCGACTTTTGACAGTAAGCGCACCTGAAGCCGTCGCGACGCAGAACTCCCCTGCGCGATACCGGAACCTTGCGGGTTGTCGGCACGCGCACATAGCGCTGCAACAAGATCACCGATGGAAGTGTGAAATCTTTGGTGGCACTGTGAACCTGTAGGTCACCAGCTCCGGCAAGAACGGTGGCTTTTTGGTTCAGAACTAAAATCAGTGCACGTTTAAACGAGACCACTGCGAGTGGTTCGTAACCGGCGTTTAAGACGAGTGTTCGCACGAATCAACCTTTCGAAGTCATCCAGACGGTTTTCTGGATTTTCGGTGGGTAGTGCAGCCGAGAAACAAAAAACGCGCCGTCAAGAAGGACGACGCGCAGTTTCGATGTAAGCCCGGCAGGACTGATGGGGTTGACGCATTTGGTAAACATGCTTGGCGGGCAGGCTTTGCAAAGTCATCAACTCCTCCTAACCGAGAAAACGATTGCACTACTTAGCAAGAGAATACGCACACAATCTTGGACAGCCATGAATGAAACGCCAACAAAACATGACGATTTGGTATCGAAAAAACTCGTGACTTGAAGGCTTTAGCCGTCTATGCCCAAGCGCACAAAATAGTGCTTTGGAGTGAAGATTGGAGCCAGCTTCACCTTGTCGCCGCGAAGCGGGGCGTGGTAGAACATTCCATTACCCGCGTAGATGCCGTCGTGGCTGTGATCGTTCATAATGACCAGGTCGCCCGGCAGAGCATCCTCTGGGTTGATGATCTTACCCATGCGAGCCTGGCCGTTCACCGAGTGCGGCAGTGCAATACCGAACTGTGAGTAAACGAATTTCACATAGCCCGAGCAGTCAAAGCCAGCTGGAGTTTCTCCACCGAAGACGTAAGGAACACCAACGTATTTGGCAGCAACCTGCATCACCTTTTCGGTGTTGTAGGTCGGGAAGGGAGGGTTCAGTAGGTAATCTTCGGCGGTCGGACCCGCGTAGTCACGGTAGGCCGTAATGGTTTGCTGGCGGAATAGTTCTTCGGCTGAGATGTCCTTGGCCGTGCCTCGCTTGTAATTCTGCAAACCAATCTGAGTCACGGTTAGGCCCTGTGTTTCGGCATCCGCCGCTAGAAGGCTCGGGTCGAGCGAACCGACACCAGCAAAAGCAGCCAGTTCGGGACTCATGGCATAAGCAGGCAAAGCTGAAGTTGCCATCATGCCTGAGAAAACCAACATGGTGAGGTAGCCGCGAACGGGCTTTAGCCTGGCGGTTAAAGTTGTGCGGACTGCAGGAACAATCAAACTAGTGCCAGTCAAAGCATCTTGAGTGAAAGCAACAACTGAGGGAGCGTTTTTGGCAGCCAAACGGGCGGCTCTGCGATCGGCGCGACGAATCGAGCGTTCTTGCTTAGCAAGCAATGAAGCTTCGACCGAACTACGACTGCGCAATTCAAACTGCTCGAAGACGTTGATCTTCACGTTTGCGCGTCTGCGACCACTGGGCTTTTGAGCCAAGGCAAACCTCCAAGTTTCAGTAACTCTTCGAGTCACTCTCGTATCGAAACTCATCGTTTAGAAAATCTGAATTACGAGAAAAGAAACAATTCAGATTCGACTGCAAATTCAGGTTTGTGAATTGCAATACCTAAAGTTTACCTGCGGTTCTCTTCAATGCGCCAAACCGTACCTGTGAATCTGCCGACCGCTGACCGTTAGGTTGCTCTAACCGGCTGACTCCACAAACAAATGTGCCGCCAGGTCGTGATCTAGAGCTAATCCAGCGTCTTGGCCTTCTAGTGAGACAAATATTCGGCCATCAATATGGTCGGCGCTAATGGTTGCACCAGGAACCAAGCCGATGGCTTTTAGCTCGCTGAGAAACTCTGGGTCGATCTGAATCGGCTCACCGATTCTGCGCAAAATCAAACCGGATGCACGACCTGCGTTTGCGAGCACCGCTGGCAGCGACACCACGCCGTCGACAAAAAGCGGGTTCGGTGAAAAACCGAGTTCTTCGAGCCCAGGAATCGGATTTCCGTATGGTGATAGGTCTGGCGAAGAAATTAAACCGATGATTTTGCGCTCGACCTGCTCGCTCATCACGTGTTCCCATCGGCAGGCTTCTTCGTGAACGAACTCCCATTCGAGACCGATAACGTCGGCAAGCAACCGCTCAGCCAATCGATGCTTTCGCATCACGCGAACTGCTTCGAGCCTCCCCTTCTCGGTGAGATCGAGGTGGCGGTCATCGGCGATTGTCACAAGCCCGTCACGAGACATTCGGTTCACGGTCTCAGAAACGGTGGGGCCAGAGTGACCGAGGCGTTCAGAGATTCGAGCTCGAAGCGCAACCTGACCCTCTTCTTCAAGTTCGAGAATGGTGCGCAGATACATTTCTGTTGTGTCAATCAAGTCAGTCACGGTTCACCTCCAAATGCTCTTTTCCCTATTATCAAGCAACTAGGGCGCGACCCCACACAGGTACTAACAGGAGGTGGCGGTAAACTTTGGGTATGCCCGAGATTCTGATCCCCTCTTCACTATTGCCAGCCGACGGACGTTTCGGTTGCGGCCCATCTCGCCTGCGCGACGCACAACTGCAGGCCTTTGCAGCTGAGGGCGCAAAACTCATGGGAACCTCTCACCGCCAAGCACCGGTGAAAAACCTCGTCAAACGAGTTCAAGATGGGCTTCTAGATCTATTTCACAACCCGGCCGGCTACGAGATTGTTCTGGGTAACGGTGGCTCAACCGCATTCTGGGATGTCGCTGCGTACTCGCTAGTGACCCGCAAGGCTCAAAACCTCGTGCACGGAGAATTCGGCGCGAAGTTTGCGTCGGCCCTCACCAACCCTTGGCTCGAAAAGCCGACAGTTATAAACGGTGAGCCGGGTTCGCGTCTAGAAATGCTTGCCGAAGACGGCGTCGATTCTTACGCGTATGCCCAGAATGAAACATCCACTGGTGTGGTCACACCCGTCAAGAGAGTTGCTGGCGCGCATCCCGACTCCCTGATGTTCACCGACGCCACGTCAGCCGCTGGAGGCATCGATTTCGACCCACTGCAAACCGACGTCTACTATTTCGCGCCGCAGAAGAATTTTGCTTCAGACGGAGGTCTGTGGTTTGCGCTGATGTCACCGGCAGCAATTAAGCGCGCCGAAGAAATCGCGGCATCCGACCGCTACATCCCAGAGTTTTTGAGCATTAAGACGGCGATCGACAATTCACGCCTAAACCAAACGCTGAATACACCAGCAATCGCGACATTGTTCTTGCTCGGTGAGCAAATTACTTGGATGAACGACAACGGCGGCCTCGGCTGGGCAGCGGCACGAACCAAAGCCGCATCAGACCACCTGTACGAATGGGCCGAAAAGTCGAACTTTGCCACGCCATTCGTGAGCAACCCGCAGCATCGCTCGCAGGTTGTCGTGACGATCGACTTTGACGAATCGGTTGATGCGGCGGCAGTGGCCAAAACCTTGCGAGCAAACGGAATCGTAGATGTTGAGCCTTATCGAAAGCTGGGTAGAAACCAGTTACGCGTCGCAACCTTCGCGGCCACTGACAAGCACGAAGTTGAACAACTCACCTCAGCCATCGACTTTGTTGTAGAACAACTCGGTTAGTTTTTGACTATGAAGTTTTTCGTTAGAGAAGAAGAGCGAAAGCCAGACCCGGCACCGTTGAAGACGAACACGCGTGCTGTGGTTGTGGTTGGAATCGTGGCCTGGGCTTTGGTTCTAGCGCTTTTTGTTCTTGTTCCGACGGCGACCCCAGCGGGCAAGCAATGGTGGCTTACCAGCTGCATCTTCGGAATCATCCTCGGCGTCTTCGCCTGGTTCAAGGTCGGTCGGCGCTAGCTCAGCACTCGCCGAATCTTCTGGCTCGAAGTCTTCAGACTCTGCGGCTTCGAGGTCTTCATCTTCTTCGAGTTCGTCGAGTTCATCATCCTCGACTTCATCCTCGACTTCGTCCTCGTCATCGTCTTCAGTGCTTTCATCCGCTTCTAGAGCCTCCAGTGCTGCCTGGGCCTCGAGCTCTACCTGAAGGGCTTTCCAGTCGGCAAGCCTTTCTGACCAAGGTACCCAAGCAGGTGCAAGCAGCGCCTGCTCTCCTGGCAAAAGAACCACTTCAGAGATTGTTGGAGATTCGTCGCCACTATCAAATAGCGTGACCGACCAAAGCCAGCCCTGGTAACCCTCTAGCTTGGCTTCGAACACGAACGAAAAAGCGCCATCTCCCTCGTCAATCAGTTCGACAAAGTTTGATACTGCCTTTTCTCCCGCGTTCTCGATAGCGGCCGCACGGGCAACTTCGAGAAAGCGTTTTGCGTCTGGTTTAGTCATCCAGTTCGTCTGCCACCTTGCGCAGCAAGCCTGCAATCTTCTTTGCAGAAGCCGATTCGGGCTGCTTTCCACGGTTCAAGCCAGCACCCAGGTTGTCTAGCAAACGAATGAGGTCCTGAATGATCACGGCCATTTCGTCGGCAGGCTTGCGCGAGCGACTGGCAAGGCTAACTGGGGCTTCAAGAATGCGAACCGAGGTCGCCTGAGGGCCACGCTTGCCGTCAAACAAGCTGAATTCGACACGTGAGCCTGGCTTAACGCTGGTGATACCGGCCGGAAGCGCGCTCGCGTGCAAGTAAACCTCGTCGCCCTCGTCGGATGCGATGAATCCGAATCCCTTAGCGTCATCAAAGAATTTCACTTTGCCGGTTGGCATGGGCCACCTCTTTCAATCAATCAGCCATCAGTTTACCTTCCACAGGCCTCAGCGCTGAAGGTATCCTAGAAGGATGGCTAAACCTAAAGAAACATCAACAACCTCTAGAGCAGAAAACGTGCTGGCTTTCATGGCTATCGGCGTCATCGGCCTTTCACTGCTCACCATTGCAGCACTACTCATCTCCTACGCCATGGGAGCGACGAGCCTTCCGGTGTTGCTACCGTTGCTTCCTTTCATCGGCTTGCCGATCGGAATGTTGTTGATTATCGCGCTAGCCATAGTTGGCGCAAATCGTCGCAAACGCGAAGGTAACTAACCCATCGAGGTTTACGGACAATGAGCGACGTGCTTCGGGTTGCCGAGCAGCTAAGAGCACTGAGCGATCAAGAGATCGCTCGGCTCGTCAAGCGCTGCCAGATTAACGCCTCCCCCGCCAAAGATTTCTTCGACCTAGCGTCAAGTTTTTTGCAGACCAAAGCTCAAGATGCTTGGCTTACCTCGGCTAATCGCAACACACTCCAAAACCTCCTTGCAAAGTTAGAAAACGACGGAACTTTCGAAACGGCAACGTCACCAGATCCCACCTTCGAACTGGCGCTTGGTCGCATCAAGGCCGATGCAAAACTAGCCGAACTCATTCGTGAACGCTGTTCGCCGGCGGAGCATCCGGTTGCCGCTAAAGCAACCAAATCGGCCTCAAATCAAGACCTTGCGGATAGCGGCATCCGTGCGTTTTTGACCGTGCTGGCAATCTCGGAATTTGCTTACGAACTAGAGCACAGGTATCTGCGCGAAATTGGCAAACAGGGGCTAGCGCTGCCCGAGGTGAAGTTGTTCGCAGCACACCTCGGCATTGATGGCGACCAGGTGAAGCAGCTTTGGGAAATCGCGCGCCTGGCCGGAGTCGTCGCCTCGGTGGACAGCCGCTGGGTTCTCGGTGCAAACGCGGCCGCCTGGTTTAGTTCAACCACCGAACTGCGCTGGCAAACCTTGTGCGACACCTGGCTAGCCTTGCTTGGCTCAGAGGCAAACGTCGACCTGAAAGCTCACTTTGCCGATTTGGATTCGGTATCGCTGGCGCAAAGCTTGGCTTGGATCTACCCGCTGAGCGACACCCTGGTTGCATCGAAACAGCTTCGACTCGCAGACTTCGCCGAGGCAATCGGGCTGACTTCGCACGGCCTGCCGCAACCTTGGTTTGGAAACGTACTCGATGGTAAAGCCAAAGCCGCCCAACTGGCGATTAGCACGCACTTTCCGGCGACTTCAAATCGAATCATCGTTCAGGCCGACCTCTCGGTGGTGGCTCCCGGGCCGCTGAACCTAGAGGTAGAAAAAAGGCTTCGAACGTTTCTCGAAGCCGACAAGGTTGGGTTAGCCAGCCACTTCAGAATCAGCGCACTCAGCCTCAGCTACGCACTTGAAACAGGTGTCGATGTTGATCAGGTTCGATCGACACTCGTCGAGTTATCAGGAAAGGCGCTGCCCCAGCCTGTTGAATATCTGTTGGCAGATGTTGCAAGACGCTTCGGTCGACTGCGGGTAGTTGCCGATGAGTCGGGGGCTTCCAGCTTTATCGAAGTTCACGAACCCGCGCTCGCAATCGAACTCGCGAACGATCTGCGCCTGCGCAGCTTGGGTCTGCGTCAGATTGAGCAACTTCGGCTGTTCACAAAATTCAGCTCGGATGTCGCCTACTACACCCTGCGTGAAAACGGGCACCTCGCGGTGCGAGTAACCGCGAAGGGCAAGATAGTTTCGCCAGAAAAAATCGCGTTTGGCGCGCAGGCTGTGTCGCCGGTGAATCCGATTGAGGTGACTCTGGCCAAACTTCGAGCCGCCGACAGTTCGGCCGGATCGAGCGACGATGACGCCAAGTTGCGACAGGTTCAGTTGGCTATTAAGAACAAGGCGAACATCCGAGTGGTTTATGTCGGTCGAGATGGTGGCGAATACGAATTTGTGCTCGAGCCAATCGGTTTGGCGAACGGACGTTTGCGAGGTCGCGACCGCAAGGCTGACATCGAGCGCACCTTGCCGCTGGCCAACATCACCAAGCTAGAACTGACCTAGGTTATGCATGTCGGCGATAGAAACTAGGCTAAAGGATGACTGGACCACTAATCGTTCAGAGCGACAAAACCGCTCTGCTTGAGGTTGATCACCCCGAGGCGGTTGATGCCCGACACGATTTGGCCGTTTTTGCTGAGCTCGAGCGTGCTCCCGAGCACATTCACACCTACCGAATTACAAAACTTGGCCTCTGGAACGCGCGTGCCGCCGGGCACGACCCCGATTTCGTTCTTGGAGTTCTAGATCGCTACGCGAAGTTCGCGGTACCAACCTCGGTGCGCACCGACATCGTCGAAACCATGTCTCGCTACGGCCGCTTGGTCATCAGGCGCGCCGAAGATGGCGGACTCGAACTGACCTCTGACAGCCCGGCAATTTTGGTCGAGGCAGGCCACCACCGCAAAATGGCAGATCTGCTCGGTGGGCGCATCAGCGAAACCGCTTTTCGCATTCAAGACTGGGCGCGAGGCGCGGTCAAACAAGAATTGCTAAAACTCGGATGGCCGGCCGAAGATCAAGCGGGCTACACCGAAGGCACCCCGCACCCGATCGAGTTGACCGAAACAGACTGGAAGATTCGCGACTACCAAAAGCTTGCTGTTGAAAAATTCTGGCACGGCGGCTCAGGCGTGGTCGTCTTGCCCTGTGGTGCGGGTAAAACCATCGTTGGCGCATCCGCTATGACGGTTGCGAAAACCAACACACTGATCTTGGTGACCAACACCGTTTCGGCCAGACAGTGGAAGGCCGAGCTGCTCAAGCGTACGTCGCTCAGCGAAGATGACATCGGCGAGTACTCCGGTTCGGTAAAAGAAGTGAAGCCGGTCACCATCGCTACGTACCAAATCTTGACCACAAAGCGCAAAAACGAATACGCCCACCTGGCACTACTGAATGCCAAAGATTGGGGGCTGATCGTCTACGACGAAGTCCACCTTCTACCAGCACCAATTTTCAAAATGACCGCAGACCTTCAGGCTCGCCGGCGTCTTGGATTGACTGCCACTTTGGTTCGCGAAGACGGCAAAGAGGGTGACGTATTCTCACTCATCGGCCCGAAGCGTTTTGACGCACCGTGGAAAGAGATTGAGGCGCAGGGTTACATCGCTCCGGCAGCCTGCTTCGAGGTGCGCGTTGACCTGCAAGATGAAGAGCGCCTCGACTACGCGATGTCGGCCCAGGACGACCGCTACCGCATCGCTGCCACCTCGCCCGTGAAGATTAAAGTCATGCAAGACCTGCTGGCCAGGCACGTTGGCGAACCAACCCTAATCATCGGCCAGTATCTCGAGCAGATTTACACGGTGGCCGCGGCGCTCGGAGTGCCTTTCATCACCGGTGAAACCCCGATCGATGAGCGCGAAAGACTGTTCCAAGCCTTCCGCGAAGGTGTCGAACCAACCCTGGTTGTTTCTAAGGTTGCCAACTTCTCTATCGACCTGCCCGAAGCATCGGTCGCGATTCAGATTTCGGGCTCTTACGGCTCGCGCCAAGAAGAAGCTCAGCGTTTGGGTCGTTTGCTTCGGCCGAAGGCCGATGGGCGCAAGGCGTCGTTCTACACGATCATCGCAAGAGACACTGTTGACCAAGACTTTGCCCAGAATCGTCAGCGCTTTTTGGCTGAGCAGGGTTACAGCTATGAAATCTTGGATGCGGAGCAGCTCTAGCGCGGCGCTCAAGTAAATCTCCACCGACTCTAAGATGGCTCACAGCAATCTCACAGCCAAGGTTAGGATGCTGGGCATATGGCAAATGAACCCATCAAGGTATTAGTCGTTGACGATGAGCCGAACATCCGTGATCTGCTCACCACAAGCCTTCGCTTCAATGGTTACTCGGTCTATGCGGTCGGAAACGGAAATGACGCGGTTGTGGCTGCCGAAAAAGGCAAACCAGACATCATTCTTCTCGATGTGATGCTTCCAGACCAGAGCGGTTTTGCGGTCACCAAGAAGCTTCGCTCGATGGGAATCGATGTTCCGGTGCTGTTTCTAACCGCTCGAGATGAAACCGAAGACAAGGTGACCGGGCTGACAGTCGGCGGCGATGACTATATGACCAAGCCCTTCAGCCTTGATGAAATCATGGCTCGAATAAGCGCAATTTTGCGTCGAACCCAAAAAATCGAAACTTCTGACAGCCTCATCGAGGTTGGAGAGATTTCGATGAACGAAGACGCCCACGATGTTTTCGTGAATGGCCAACTGGTTGAGTTCTCGCCGACCGAATACAAACTGTTGCGCTTTCTAATGTCAAACGCCAACCGCGTTCTCACCAAATCACAAATTCTCGACCACGTTTGGGAATATGACTTTGGTGGAGAAATGGGAATCGTTGAGTCTTATGTGAGCTACCTGCGAAAGAAGCTAGACCCGCTTACCAGCGAGCCAGTTATCGTCACGAAGCGCGGCGTTGGCTACATGTATAAGAGCACGAAGAAAGAAAAGTAGTTGCGCCACAAGGGAACCGACGTTTGGGAGCGCATTTCACTGCGCTCTAAACTGACGACCCTCTCGGTTGCCTTGATTGGTCTTCTGTTGATCGTTTCTAGCGTTGGAACAATGGCGCTACTGAGAACGTATCTTCACCAGAATCAAGACACCGTCTTGATTTCGACGGTTGAAGTAATGCGTCAGCAAAGCCCCCTCACGGTTGAACAAGACCTTGCCACGAGGCAGTTGCGTCTGCCCAATTTGCCTAGCGGTTACTACATTGCCTTCTTGGATCGATCGGGTTCACTTGAGTTGGCCTTCTCATCGTCCACCGCCGCAAATGGCCAACTCCCGAATATTTCAAAATTCGACCTGCAAGCCGTCCTCTCGACAAGAGGTCTGCCCTTCGAAGTGGACACTCGCGGGCAATTCATTCAAGAGAACGAAGGAGCCGGATGGCGTCTGATCGCAGCCCCATCTCAGGCGTTTCCTGGTTCGGTAGTGGTTGCCCTTCCGACCGATGCCAACAACGGGCTTATGAATCAGTACCGCAATGTTGGTCTGGTGTTTGGCGTCTTCTTGCTGATACTCAGCGGTATGGCGATCTGGTTGACAATTACACGTGCCCTTAGACCCCTCAAAGAGGTTGAGCGCACAGCCGCCGCAGTCGCAGCAGGAGATACCAGTCAGCGCCTTCTTCGACTCGAGGGGCAGACCGAGATGTCACGAGTAAACCGGTCGCTGAACACAATGCTTGACTCAATCGACGACGCCTTGGATGCTCGTGGCAAAACCCTAGAGCAAATGCGCCGGTTCGTTGCCGATGCCAGCCACGAACTTCGTACCCCGTTGGTTTCGGTTCGTGGTTACGCCGAGCTCTATCGAATGGGAGCTCTCTCTGACAAGACCAAGCTCGACGACGCGATGTCGAGAATCGAATCTGAAGCGGTGCGCATGACCTCGTTGGTCGAAAGTTTGTTGTCGTTGGCCAGGCTTGATGAAGATAAGCCTCTCGAAATGAAAGAGACAAATATCCTCGCCTTGTGCAGGGATGCTGCCAAGGACCTTTCAGTTGCCGAGTACCGCCGCAAAATCGTCGTAACCGACCTGAGCGGGCTCGAGCTTGACGATAAGTCGACGCTTATGGCTAATGTAGACCAGAACATAATCAAGCAGGTCTTGATCAACCTCTTGGCAAATGCATCGCGCTTCTCGCCAGAAGATGCGCCGGTCATTGTGGCGGCAGGCAATGACGCAGGAAACCTCGTTATTGAAGTTCGCGACAGCGGCGAGGGAATACCCAAGTCGCTTCGCGATAAGGTTTTTGAACGCTTCTATCGTGCTGATAACTCGCGAAACAGAGAAACCGGCGGCAGCGGTCTTGGCCTAGCGATTGTCAAGGGTTTGATAGAAAAGCACGGCGGAAGCATCAAAGCTAGCGAGACTAAGGGCGGCGGAGCTACCCTCAGCGTGCGATTGCCACAGCCTTAAAAAGTTATCCACAGGTTTGTTCTGCGCTCACACGGCGAACGAAATTGTTTGCAGAATCTACGCATGACGCAATTTTCAGTAGACGCAGCACAAGTGCTCGCGGCAAATAGCAACATTCAATCAACCATTGGTCGCCTACGCGGTGAGATCGATAACCTGCACTCGCAGCTTCAAGGGTTACAAAACTCTTGGCAAGGTGTGGCCGCCAACTCATTCCAAGAACTGGTCAGCCGGTGGCGGGTCACTGAGTCTACGGTCTCAGATCAACTGGGTCAGATTGGCCAGGCTTTGGCACATGCGGCCACGCAGTACTCAGACGTCGAGAGTGCAAACACTCGATTGTTTAGTTAAAAACCCTCTGGGTGAGCGCCTCCCCTCGCTAATCCCAGAGTCTCTTGCTCGTAAATTGGTCAGAGCAAGAGAAAAGGGCGAAGCCTTTTGGCTTCGCCCTTTTTCATTTTTGAACTAGAAGTCCATGCCTCCACCAGGGGCTGCAGGTGCAGCTGCTGGCTCTGGCTTGTCGGCTACGACAGCTTCGGTGGTCAAGAACAGTCCTGCAATCGATGCTGCGTTCTGTAGTGCAGAACGAGTCACTTTTACAGGATCGTTGATGCCGGCCTTGAGCATGTCAACATACTCTCCGGTTGCAGCATTTAGACCCTGACCCGAAGGAAGTGAAGCAACCTTTTCGGCGACAACGCCAGGCTCAAGACCCGCGTTGATGGCAATCTGCTTTAGTGGTGCCGAGATGGCAACGCGAACAATGTTTGCTCCTGTTGCCTCGTCGCCAGTTAGCTCGAGCTTCTCAAAGGCAGCCTTGCCAGCCTGAATTAGGGCGACGCCTCCACCGGCGACGATACCTTCTTCAACGGCAGCCTTTGCGTTACGCACTGCATCTTCGATGCGGTGCTTGCGCTCTTTGAGCTCTACCTCGGTTGCTGCACCGGCCTTGATCACTGCCACACCACCAGCGAGCTTGGCAAGGCGTTCTTGAAGCTTCTCGCGGTCGTAGTCGCTGTCGGTGTTCTCGATTTCCTTGCGGATCTGCTCGACGCGACCGGCGATCGCCGACTCGTCGCCAGCGCCCTCGACGATGGTGGTTTCATCCTTGGTGATGACTACCTTGCGAGCGCGACCTAGCAGATCGAGAGTTGTGGTCTCGAGGCGAAGGCCGATCTCTTCCGAGATGACCTGACCGCCAGTGAGGATTGCGATGTCCTGAAGCATGGCCTTGCGACGGTCGCCGAAGCCTGGAGCCTTGACGGCAACCGACTTGAAGATTCCGCGAATCTTGTTAAGAACCAGGGTGGTCAGCGCTTCGCCTTCGATGTCTTCACCGATGATGAGTAGCGGCTTGCCAGTCTGGATAACCTTCTCGACGATTGGTAGCAGGTCTTTCATGCTCGAGATCTTCGAGTTGACGATCAGAACGTAGGCGTCTTCGAGGACGGCTTCCTGGCGGTCTGGGTCGGTCACGAAGTAGGCCGAGATGTAGCCCTTGTCGAAACGCATACCTTCGGTGAGTTGAAGCTCGATGCCGAAGGTGTTCGACTCTTCGACGGTCACAACGCCTTCGCGGCCAACCTTGTCGATTGCCTCGGCGATTAGTTCACCGATCTGCGAGTCGCCTG
>JACCDM010643565.1_pt1 | contig 14182 bp, 9 predicted proteins | sample 7445851 | NCBI WGS metagenome assembly JACCDM01 (sample SAMN15323438, study PRJNA562643) | freshwater metagenome | isolation source: river surface water | place: USA:Blue River Watershed | collected 2017-08-16
CCTCCTTTTTGGAAGTCAGCAGAGTTTAATTTAATCCCCACGGGAAAGCCATTTCCTACAGCCTGTCGAATTGCCAAAAACACTTCTTTCACAAAGCGCATGCGATTTTCCAAGCTTCCTCCCCACTCATCCTCACGTTGGTTGTGGGGAGGAGATAAAAACTGACTGACCAAATAACCATGCGCTCCATGGATCTGCACTCCGGTAAATCCACTTTGTTTACAGACTTTTGCGGCAAAGGCAAAGCGTGCGATGAGATCTAGAATCTCATTTTCCGAAAGTGCTCGAGGAGTATTAAATAAGCGGTCCAATGGCTTTTTTAGCGGTATTGCCGAGGGTGCTACGGGTTCTTTACTTAGAAACTTGGGGGATTGTTTCCCAGGATGATTGAGTTGTACCCAAATATGCGTTCCATTCTTTTTACCTGCTGCTGCCCAAAGGGGCAGATTTGAATCTTGAATTCCCTGCTCAATGACTACATTGTGCGCTTCTCCCAAGGCAAATCGATCCACCATCACATTTCCCGTGATCAAGAGACCTACTCCCCCTTCTGCCCACCGGGAATACAACCGATTAAACTTCTCATTGGAGGTATAGCCGCGAGACCCCATGTTTTCACTCATGGCAGACTTGCCAATTCTATTTTTTAGGATGGCGCCACAAGGAAGCGTCAAGGGAGTATTTAGCATGATTTTTTTCAATAAGAATAAAAATTAGAAGTCAACCTGCAGGAACTGGAAACCGCTAATCAGAGTCAATGAGTGTAACGCTTTACTCCTGAATTAGTTAAAAAAAGTCTATTTTTTAGTAATAATAATCGAATTGAATTCGATCCCCTGAACTAAGCGCATTGTTTCCATTATTGGAAGGGACGTAGGTAACCGTGGTACCTGAAATGCTGTAGGCTGAATTGCTGATTCGAATCCCATTGATGTACATTTTTACTTTGGAATTGACAGAGGGTGTTTGCGTCAAGGTAAATGAAGTTTGACCTACAGTAGCCGTAAATTCATTGGCCACTTCTCGAACTAGAGCGGAGCTAGAAGTAGACCAGGTAAGGGTTCCCGTACCAGAAGTAGTAAGGACTTGCCCATTAGTTCCGTGGGTGCCGGGATAGGTAACTGCTCCAGCGGTAAGGGTGCCAGAAACTACCACATTATTGGAAAAGGTTTTATTTCCAGCCAAGGTCTGCGTTCCTGTAGTTACCACCCCAGCATTACTACCATCTGCTGGTGCCAAATTCAATACACCTGAAGTGATGCTAGCGCCATTGGCGGTAGAGGAACCTGCAATAGTTCCCACTGAACTGATACCGCTGCTTGGAATTGTGGCCCAACTTGCAGTACCTGAACCATTTGTGGTTAAGAATTGTCCATTGGTTCCTGAGGTGTTGGGAAAAGTAATTGTTCCACTTCGAATGGTACCCGAAGTGATGAGGTTACCGCTTACCTCCAATTTTTCAGAAGGTGTTGCTGTACCAATCCCCACATTTCCTCCATTATTAAAGAGATTACTACTGTTCGTTACCCAGCTGCTCCCATTCCAATAAGGAGTATTTCCTGCTGCTGCTCCAGGAGTTAGCAGTCCTGTTTGCCCCTGAGCTCCCGTGGCTCCAGTAGCACCTGTTGCTCCAGTTGGACCCTGAGCCCCTGTAGCACCCGTAGGCCCTTGGGGACCTGTAGCTCCTGTTGGGCCTTGAGCACCTGTAGTACCTTGGGGACCAACTAAGGATACTCCCGATGGCCAGGATCCTCCTGACTTCGGTCCAAACAAGGTATTGGAACTAGTATTGATGTAAAAATCCCCATCCACCCCTTGGTTTGTGGGGTTAGTTGTACCGTTTAAAACAGACTTTCCATTCAATCCTGCCACTCCATCAGCACCCGCAGGGCCAGTCAATCCTATGAGTCCTTGGGGACCAGGTGCCCCATCATTTCCAGCAGGGCCTGGAGGTCCTGCAGGGCCAGTCAAACCAATGGGGCCTTGAGGGCCTGTTGCTCCAGTACTTCCGGCAGGTCCTTGAGGACCTGCTGGACCTGTTAAGCCTATAGGTCCTTGAGGACCCGTTGCTCCAGTAGCTCCATTATTTCCGGCAGGTCCTTGGGGACCAATAGCTCCTGTTGCGCCAGTAGCACCTGCAGGACCCTGCGGACCAATAGCTCCCGCTGGACCAATCAATCCAATAGGGCCTTGAGGACCAGGTGCTCCTTGCGAGGCCAATAAAGCCCAATTGGTGGAGTTGGTATCCGGACTGGCATTGGAATTACTGACAGCGGCAATGCAAAACCAAGAAGCCCCATTGTATCCTACCACATCATCTTTGGCATAGGTGCCCGTGGCTGACCACTGGCCTTTCCAGGTAAGTCCGGCAGGACCAATGGGTCCAGGAACACCTTGCGCTCCTTGGGGTCCTTGTGGACCTGCTGGTCCAGTTAGCCCTTGTGCACCACTAGGCCCGATCGGACCAGCCGGACCACTAGGACCTTGGATTCCTACAGCGCCTGAAGGACCAATAGGTCCTGTGGATCCAGTAAGTCCAATTGGCCCTTGCGGACCAGTGGCACCGGTCAAACCAATTGGACCTTGGGGTCCAGTTAAACCTGTGGCACCTACGGAACCTTGCATACCTTGTGGTCCCGTCAAACCAATAGGACCTTGGGGACCTGCAGGTCCTATTGCGCCTGTAGCACCCGTCAAGCCTGTAGGTCCAATAGGGCCTTGAGGACCTTGCGGACCAGTCAAACCTATTGGTCCTTGGGGTCCTTGGGGTCCTGTGGCACCGGCAGGTCCTGCAGGGCCAACTGCAGAAGAATTGCTGGTGCCTGCAAAAAGTGCATAAGGAACACTCAATAGTTCGGTGGTACCCACAATACTGTAATTTGTTCCTCCCGTGGGATCGGTTTCGCTTTTAATAAAATAAGGACCATTTCCCCAATCAATTCCTGAAAAACTACCTGTTAAAATTGCCCCTCCCCCAATCTCTAAACTGACAAGTCCATTGGCATTGGTCGTCTTGGTGTGCCGTTCCACGTACACGGCAGCTCCATTTGGTGAACCCTTCACTACAGAAATTTTTATACCCACTGTACTTGAGGCTACTACAATGTTACTGGCATTACGGATAATGGCTTGGTAACTCATCTTTTGTGGGGCTTGGGCCCAGGCACTTGCCACAAGCAAAAAACCTACTAAACCCAGGAGTATTTTTTTCATTTTTCTTGTAGTTATTTATTCAAAAGCTTGATGTACAGGTTCTTGTCTCTTTTATTTATTTTCTCAATAAATTCAACATCCCTCTACGACTCTCACCCGTCTCATTTACTGAAATCACCCAGTAATAGGTACCAATAGGAAGGTCCCTTCCTTTCAATTTTCCATCCCATCGTATATCAGGATTCTCGGTAGCAAATACAATCAAGCCACCTCGATCGTAAATTTGAATGCGTACCTCTTCAAAGAATCGAAGTGCGGGTACTCCCCAAGTGTCATTGGACCCATCCCCATTCGGTGTAAATGTATTGGGAACGACCAATTCACTGAGCGATGGACGAATTCTATTGATTTCAAAAAACTTCTCTAGGGTGTTTCCATCCCGATCTGTGACTTGAACTACAATAGAGAAAGTCGTTCGCCCAGGGGCAGGATCTAAACTACTCCAAAACAAGTAATTGCCCTTGATTTCAAATAAACTATTGTCATAGCCTTTTCCATACAGGCGGATTTCGTGTATGTTGTCTATTGGATCATTGACTAGGAATGTTCCCACAGAAATAAAGAAATTGTCAGCGCTTCCAGTAAACGTTGAATTACTCAGAGTCAAGTCTTTTGGAGGATCCTTAGGCAGTACTTGAACACGAATTTCGGATTCTACTTTGGATGGATTTGTAATAAAAGTAGGTAGGATTAGACTTCCCCGAATTGTATAAATGCCCCGCTTAAATACATTCAGAGTAGTTAGGTTCCAATTAACCCCTACACGTACATATTGTCCTTCCGTGGTTTGAATATTAATCGTAGCAGGCAAACTGGGCATCTTGGACCAAGGGGTTTGAATCAAGCCAATTTCCATGGCTCGAAGCACCTTGGTTAACTCATGCCGATGTTGCACACCTTGAGCTTTTGTACCTGTGGCTTCACTATGTGTGGTATAGACAACTTGCCCAATGCTATAGGCAACAGATCCACCCGAACCTAAAATATCTCCTCCCGCGGTATTTGTAGATTCTTGTGCAAAAGAATTACTAGAAAAGGAACCCAGCAAAAAAATACAGCTAAGTAGGTAAATCCCTACCTGTATCCAATTACATTTTGAGTTGCTTAATCGATTCACAGGACTAATAATTACTAGATTTTAAAGATACAGAATATATTTATCTTCAATTAATTAAAATTCAGCACGATAAATTATATTAATTTTTAAAAAAAGTATAATTGATAAGATTTTTACCTTTCAATTTTTTCTAAAATTTTCAGCCCCAAAAAGGTAAGGAATCCATTAGCGCTTGGCCGCCTGATTGGTTAATTAACCTTCGAAGATTTCCTTCGGTGGACCAGCCTTCCTGCTGCAGTCAAGAACTCAAGCAACTACTCCAAATAGTTCAGGCTATAAAAAAGAAAAAGGAGTTACATTTCTGTAACTCCTTTTTTCTTTATGAGCCCCTTGCCGGGATCGAACCAGCGACCTACTGATTACAAGTCAGTTGCTCTACCAGCTGAGCTAAAGAGGCCTACCTTTATGGTGCTGCAAATATAGAAGGAAAGGCCCTTACGTCCAAAATCAGGTCAACTATTTTTTATGGTTCACGCTATCTTACAGATAGTGAGGGCCTAAAAATTAGAATTCCTTCAAAATAGAAAGTTTCTTCTTTAATTTATCAATCTCCTCTTCCGCTTTCTGAATCTTAATATCGAATTGATCCTTTAACTTATCGGCAGTTTTGGAAGCAGCAAAAAACTCCAAGTTATTTCTCCAAAGTGTGATGCTATTCTCCAAATCTGTGATTTGCTTTCGAATACCATGCTCTTTCTTATTCAGTGTCTTTACTGAATTAGGATCTCCTTGAATACGATTTAAGTTGAGTCTAAACAAGAAATCATCCTTATCTCCGCCCTTAGCGCCCAACTTTTCCAAGTACAAATCTACTGCCTCTTTGAATTTTGCTTGGATTTCCTTGATGTTTTTTCGTGGTACAAACCCAATCGCATTGAACTCCGACACCAAGCCTCTCAATTGAGTTTCCTCCAAACCCTCCCCTTTCTTCGCCAATTCTAGGAGTTGGGCAATAATGCCTTGCTTTTTAGCCAAGTTTGCGTCAAACTCAGAAGAAGATTCCTTCGAAGAGTTTCTTCTACTTTCAAAAAAAGCATCACAAGCCTCTTTAAACTTTTTGTAAAGGGCATCCCTATTTTTCTCAGGTGTAGGCCCTAATTTTTTCCACTCCTGCTGCAGTTTTACCAACTGATTAGCAGTCGCTTGCCAATTGGTATTGGCCTGCAACTCCTCAGCTTGAGCAATCAATTCTTCCGCTTTTTTCTGGTTGGAAGCTCGCACCTCATCCAATTCCTTAAAGAACAAATTCTTATTGTGGAAGAACTGCTTAAACAAGGACCAAAATGCTTTATTGATGTCTTTACCGGCTTCCTTAGGTATTGCTCCAATTTTTTCCCAAGACTTTTGAATCTCTAAAATTTCTTTTGTCTTGGAATTCCAATCCTTGATTCGGTCTGCTTTGTACTCACCAAAAGGTGTCAATAAAGCAATTAACCCCTCTTTTTCGGTAAGGTTCTTTTTTACTACCTCTTTTTGGCCATCAAAAAATTCTTTTCTGCGATCGTAGATGATCGCGGATGCGGCTTTGAAGCGCTGCCAAATTTGCTCTTGCTCTTCCCGAGGTACCGGACCCAGATGCTTAAATTCTTCGTGAAGATCGTTCAGTTGACGGATAGCCTCTTTCAAATCAGCAACCTCTTTCAAGGCCTCTGCCTTCTCACAAAGCTCAAGTTTACTTTCTAGATTTTTCTTCCGATCAAGCTCTTTCAATTCAAAATAGATGCTTCTATTGTCATAAAAACGATCCATTAAGGCATTAAAACTTGCCCATAAATTTTTACTGTGTGCCAAAGGTACAGGCCCTATTGTCTTCCAAGCTTCTTGAATCGCTTTGACCGCAGCCATACTCAAGGTGGTCTCTTCTCCATCTACCAACTCACGAAGCTTGTTGAGCAACTCTGTTTTGGAGAGTAAATTTTTCTCCTTCTGGCGCTCCGCTTCTTTCCGTAAAGAATTTAGCTGATTTCTGAAATTTGAGAAAAGTGAATTGAATTCACGGTCTAATTCAACTCCTCTGTAGGCAAAATCATCGGCAACTCCACCTTCAGCCAAATACTGCTGCAAGGCTTCCTCCCGCTCTTTATTTGTCAAATCCTCATAAGCTGCTTTGATCTCATGAACTACCTTGTCCAATTTCAAAGCGATCCCCTGAGCTACCTTTTCTTGCAACAAGTCAAAAAGTTGTGCTTTGGTTAAGCCGGATAAATCAACTGCTACTTGCTCTTCTTCTTCCACTACCTGCTCCTCTACATCCAGTGGAGTAGCTTCTAGAATCGGAGTGCTTTCTTCCTGGATAGGCTCTACTTCTGCAGCTTCAACTGCCTTTCCTTTAGCCTTTTTTGGCTTTTCTTGGACAGGTGCAGGTACAGGCTCTTCGTCGGAAACTGGAAGGGTTTCTGCAGCAACTTTTTTACCCTTAGTTCCCTTTTTAGGAACCATGGTTACCTTGTCCTCTTCGGACAGCTCTTTACTTTTCTTAGTCATAAAAAACGATACAATACTTATGCAATAGGGTCAAAGGTAGGTATTTTGACTAATTTAATCGTGGGTCTATGGGATAATTTGCTTGAATTTCAAACTCTCCCCCCATCCCTTTCATGAGTTGTCTCCAAATTTGGTCCGAAGAACTCTCAAAAACAGTTGAAGTAGTTGCTCCTGAGTAGACTACCCAAGTCTCTTCGGTCAGTTCATCTTGGAGTTGGCCTTGATCCCATCCACTATAGCCTAGGAAAAATCGCACTTGGTTGACTTCCAGTATTCGTGATTTTAAGTGTTGAACTAAGGTAGAAAAATCCCCACCCCACCAAATTCCTTCACCCAACGATTTGCTGTCGGGAATAACTTGGGAACCGAAATAAATGAAATGGAGGGTATTTTGTTCCACTGGACCTCCTACAAATACCTCACTTTCAAGAAAGTTTAATTCATTTACCAGGTCTCCTAAATGCAGAATCGAAGGCTTATTGATTACAAAACCAAAACTACCCTGATCTTCATGCTCACAAAGCAGAATTACAGCTCTCATAAAATTTTCATCATTCAAAAAAGGAGCTGAAAGCAAAAGCCCTCCAGCCTGAACCTTCGGGAATAGATGCGCATCCATGGAGTAAAGTCATTTAAGTTTACTTAAATTTAATTTTTGAAATCAACATCCCAAGAAAAGTTTCTTAAAAATCTCGGTATAACCCTTCAACAGATGAAACTGGCAGAAATTAGAAAGGAATACAGTCTCCAATCCCTCGAACTGGATCAAGTCAGTGCTGATCCTTTCGTTCAATTTAGCCATTGGCTAAAGGAGGCTGTGCAAGCCGAAGTTTTGGAAGTGAATGCCATGTGCCTTGCTACTCTAGGAAAAGATGGATTCCCCAATTCGCGGATTGTCCTATTAAAAGAGTTGGATGAAGGATTTGTTTTCTTTTCCAACTATGAAAGTTCAAAGGGCAAAGAATTAGAAGCCAATCCAAAAGCCTCGTTAACCTTTTTTTGGCCTGAAATTGAAAGGCAAGTTAGGGTAATAGGAAGAGTAGCAAAAATCAGTAGTGAAGAATCGGATGCCTATTTTTTGTCTAGGCCCTATGGATCTCAACTAGGAGCCTGGGCTTCTCCACAAAGTCAAGAGATTTCCAGTAGAGCGGTGATTGAAAATAACCAAAAGACCTTGGAACAAAAGTTTACAGAATCACCAATGGTTAGACCTCCGCATTGGGGTGGTTTCCGTCTTGTTCCCCACCGCGTTGAGTTTTGGCAGGGAAGACCCAGTCGATTACACGATCGGATTTGCTACGAAAAAGGAGAAGGGCTGAACCCTTGGAAACTAACTCGTCTCGCTCCTTGATTATTTCAAATCAAAAAGGTCTGAAACGCCTATAAATCGTTCTACGGTGAATCCCTCACCATACTTCACTTGAATTCGGTGGCCAAATTCACGCGCTCTGGATTCAATAAATGGTAAAAATTCAGGTGAAGAAATAAAGCTTGCAGGTTCCTTACTTTTTGGATCAAAAAATTGAGATCCAAAAGCGGCGATGCTTTTTACTTTAGTGTCCCAATGTTCTGAAATATCTACGATAAAATCAGGTTGAATGTAGTTGTTCTGGATGTAGTGGTAGACAAACTTGGGTCTCCAAGGACTTTGCTGTACTCCGTCTTGCCAGGTCTCGATTTTCGTCAAACCACTCATAAAGCAAGCATTGGTGGCTAGCGAAGCGCCTTTTCCATGGTCTGGATGACGATCGCTGATTGCATTGGCTAATACAATCTCAGGTTGATATTTTCGGATTGCTTGAACCAAACGCAATTGATGTTCGGCATCATCTTTAAAAAACACATCCTTAAAGCCCATATTTTCTCGAACTGCTAGCCCCAAGATCTCTGCTGCATCTGCCGCTTCTTTCAGGCGAAGTTCAGGGGTGCCACGAGTACCCATTTCACCATGGGTTAGATCTACAATGCCAACCTTATTTCCCTTCGCTACTTGCGCAGCTATGGTACCAGAGCAACCCAATTCTGCATCGTCTGGATGTGCAGCAATAACAAGGATATCTAATTTAAGCATCATTCGAAATTTATTTTACTCGAAGACTCTGACCAATTCTCAAAATAGAGCGACTAGAGATCCCATTCAACTTCGTGATGGTGGAGACTGAAACTCCATACCTACGTGCGATTGAACCTAAATTTTCGCCTCTCTTTACCCGGTGGTAGGCCGCTGCACTTGCTTTTGCAATGTGTCCAAACAACGCTTTATTGATCAACAACTCCTTCTTGGTCAATAGACTTTTCTCAAAGTCATAGACGATTTCAGGGTCAAAAACCATTCCCTTGTAGCGTAATTCGTAATGCAGGTGCGGCCCCGTACTTCTACCTGTTGATCCGCCTTTTCCAAGCAAATCTCCAGCGAGAACCTCATCTCCTACCTCCATGACATGCTTAGACAAGTGTCCATACAAGGTTTCAAGTCCATTCTTATGACGTACTACGTAGTAATAGCCGTAACCATAGCGATCGTAACCTTTTACGCGAATGATGCCATCGAAAGCGGTATATACGGCATCGCCTGTATTTAGATCCAAATCTACCCCGCCATGCATTCTACCCCATCGAGGTCCAAATCGCGAATTGACCAATACATCGGTTAAAGGCAATTTCCAATGTTGCCCCAATTGCTCATCGTAAAGTTGAACCACGAGACTATCGTTAAACTCCTTGATGTCAAAGTTGTAGATATTCACCTTTTTGGTGTCCCAATTGGAAAAGTATTCAAAGGCCGTGATCCAGATGCTGTCAATTAGAACTTGATCTGCCACCTCAACTACCTCATTGCTTGGAGCCCAGTCGATGGTAAAAGGATCTTCACTGATGATGGATTTTATTCGCGCCAAATCCACCGTGTTTTGAAACAATAGCGAATCCGTTTGGGTAGAAAGTGTTCGTAGATAGGTTACTTCATCAAACTGACGTAATTCGATATTTCTCCGCTCTTGAGAAGAACCTGTTCCGGTTGGGTTTTTCTTGATAATCTTGGGAAAACCTTGGGTGAATTCCTTTAAATCAAAATTCTTCTTGTCTGCTGGATTCGTTGCCGGAGGTTGATTTTTATTGAAAATTTTGGGCAATACTTGAGCCTGGGCTTCAACTAAGCCTAAAAATAGATGAATACTTAAAAATCCAAGAAGAAGTAAACTTCTCATGTAGTGTTATCCTAGTTTTCTAGGGCAGCAAGGAAGCGTTCCGCATCCAATGCCGCCATACAACCTGTTCCTGCAGCAGTTACAGCTTGTCGGTAAACATGATCCTGGGCATCACCGCAGGCAAAAACCCCTTCTACATTTGTTTTCGTAGATCCTGGAATAGTTTGAATATATCCAGCCTCATCCATGGTAATGAAATCTTTGAAAATTCCTGTATTCGGTTGGTGACCTATAGCAACAAAGAAGCCAGAAATTGAAATCTCAGAAATTTTTTCGGTTTTTGTATTCAAAACACGCATCCCCGTTACTTCCTCTGCACCCAAAATCTCCTGAGTCTCAGTGTTCCATAGAATTTCAATCTTTGGATTATTTTTTACACGATTTTGCATGATTTGAGAAGCTCTCATTTCATCCCGTCTCACAATCATGTATACTTTCGAACAAATATTGGCCAAATAGGAAGCTTCTTCACATGCCGTGTCACCCGCTCCTACAATCGCTACCTCTTGTCCTCTAAAGAAGAACCCATCACAAACGGCACATGCTGACACCCCTCTACCATTCAGGCGAGTTTCACTTTCCAATCCCAGCCATTTAGCAGAAGCACCTGTACTGATAATTACGGTCTCGGCTAGTATCGTTTTTTGCTCATCTACTACGACACGGTGTGGACGAGCGCTAAAGTCAACTTGCGTAACCAAACCGTAACGAACTTGAGTACCAAATCGCTCTGCCTGCTTTCTAAAGTCTTCCATCATCTCTGGTCCCATGATTCCTTCAGGATAACCAGGATAATTTTCCACATCTGTAGTGATGGTCAATTGTCCGCCTGGCTGCCCTCCCGTATACAGAACAGGTGACATACCTGCTCGTGCAGCATAAATCGCAGCAGTATACCCTGCTGGTCCAGATCCTATGATTAATACTTTTACGTGTTCGTTAGCTTGACTCATGCCGTGTATAGTTGCTCTTTTTTAATACTTAATTCCTTACTTACCCCTAGTGCTTAGTTCCACCAATCGAGGTCTTGAATTCAAAGTTATAAAATCAAAAAGGGGGCCAAAGCCCCCTTTTCATTTTTTATCCCAAATAAGGTTTGAGGGTTTTGCTACGGGAGGTATGCCTCAATCTTCGAATAGCTTTTTCTTTGATCTGCCTTACGCGCTCTCGGGTTAAATTGAACTTCTCTCCAATTTCTTCCAAAGTCATGGCATGCTCTCCATTCAATCCGAAATAAAGCGTGATTACATCTGCTTCACGAGAAGTAAGCGTAGATAAGGCGCGCTGAACTTCCTTACGCAAGGAGTCGTTCATCAAGCCATCGTCTGGCTTCTCGTCTCCATCATTTTCCAAAACATCGAGAAGGCTATTTTCTTCACCTTGAACGAAAGGAGCATCCATAGAAACATGTCTACCTGAAATCTTCATGGTATCCACTACTTCTGAAGCAGATACTTCCAAAACTTCTGCCAATTCCTCTGGTGAAGGCTCGCGCTCAAATTTTTGCTCCAATTCACTGAAAGTCTTTGAAATTTTGTTCAAAGAGCCTACTCTATTCAAGGGAAGACGAACGATTCGAGATTGCTCTGCCAGTGCTTGAAGAATGGATTGACGAATCCACCACACCGCATAGGAAATGAATTTAAATCCGCGAGTTTCATCAAATCGTTGTGCAGCTTTAATCAATCCCAGGTTTCCTTCGTTGATCAAATCTCCTAAGGAAAGGCCTTGGTTTTGGTATTGCTTCGCTACAGAAACCACAAAACGAAGGTTGGCTTTTGTCAATTTCTCCAAAGCAAGCTGATCGCCTTCTCGGATTCTTTTTGCCAAAACAACCTCCTCATCGGCTGTCAACAGATCTACTTTTCCGATCTCTTGAAGATATTTATCAAGAGACTGTGATTCTCTGTTAGTAATCTGCTTGCTAATTTTTAGCTGCCTCATTCCGAGTGAATTAATTGAAAAGGGGTGATAATTCGTTTAACTAGTCAAAGACCTACAATTAGGCGTTTGTCGCTGGTTTTTCCGGTCTTGGAAGCAACACTTTTCTGGACAATTTGAATTTACCAGTTTTCTTATCTACGTCAATTAATTTGACTGTAATTTCTTCACCTGGTTCCAAGACACCATCCATGCTTTCCAAACGATCCCACTTGATCTCTGATATATGGAGTAAACCATCTTTTCCTGGCATAAATTCCACAAAGGCTCCGAAAGCTTGAATATTTTTCACTTTACCGGTGTATACCTCTCCGATTTCAGGTTGTGCAACGATGGCTTTCACACGGCGAATCGCTGCTTCCATGTTATCTTGATTCGCAGAATAGATGTTAATCTTTCCTTGATTATCGATTTCTTCGATTACCACAGTGGTAGAAGTATCTTTCTGAATCTCTTGGATCACCTTTCCACCTGGACCAATCACTGCTCCAATCAATTCTTTTGGAATCCACATCATGAATGAACGTGGGGTATGTGGCTTAAGGTCAGACTTAGGAGTTGCCAAAGTTTTGGAGATTTCTTTCAAAATATGAAGTCTACCGTCCTTCGCTTGGTAAAGCGCCTCTTTTAACACTGAATAATCCAAACCTTCCACTTTCAAGTCCATCTGGCAAGCAGTGATGCCTTTCGCAGTTCCTGTCACCTTGAAATCCATATCTCCCAAATGATCTTCATCACCAAGGATATCCGAAAGGATCGCGTACTTTCCTGTTTTAGAATCAGAAATCATACCCATGGCAATGCCGGTCACTGGAGCCTTAATTTGAACACCCGCATCCATCAATGCCAAAGAACCCGCACATACGGTAGCCATAGAAGAAGATCCATTGGATTCCAAAATATCAGAAACGATACGAATGGTGTATGGATTTTCAGTGTCAGGAGGAAGAACTTTCTTCAAAGCACGCATGGCTAGGTTACCATGCCCTACTTCTCTTCTTCCTACACCTCTATTTGGCTTTACTTCACCGGTTGAAAAACCTGGGAAGTTGTAGTGCAAGTAAAATTTATTGTATCCGGAGATGACCGCACCATCGATAAGCTGCTCATCCATCTTCGTACCCAAGGTACAGGTTGTGACAGATTGAGTTTCTCCACGTGTAAATACCGCGGATCCATGCGCAGAAGGTAGGTAATCCACAACAGACCAAATCGGTCTAATTTCGTCTAGATTTCGTCCATCCAAACGCTTTTTGGTTTCTAAGGTCAGGTTACGTGCTGCTTCCTTGTGGATTTTATGGAAGTAATGTCCAATTAGGCTAGTTTCAAAACCATGATCTTCTCCTAGGCCACTTACGTATTCCTCTTTAATCTCCTTCACCAAAGCAGCGCGCTCAGATTTGTTTGCAATTTGACGATTTACTGCTTCGAAAAGCTTCCCGTAGGTCGCTGCTCTCATGTGATCGTAAAGCGCTGCATCACTCTTCTCGTGGCTATAGGCTCTCTTTTGTTCCTTGCCAACCATTTTGGTCAATTCCACCTGGGCTTGGCAATGTCTTTTAATTTCTTCGTGTGCAAATTGGATCGCTTCTACCATCTCATCCTCTTGAATTTCGGAAGCTTCCCCTTCCACCATCAAGATGAAATCCAAGGAACCCGCAACGATAAACTCCAAAGTGGCTTTCGCCAAATCTGCAGGCTTAGGGTTGATCACATAGGTTCCGTCAATTTTAGCAACGCGAACTTCTGAAATAGGTCCATTGAATGGGATATCGGATACTGACAAGGCAGCAGATGCTGCTAAACCGGCAAGTGCGTCAGGAAGCACCTCTTCGTCATGGGACATCAAGGTAATCATGACTTGCGTGTCCGCATGGTAATCGTCTGGGAAAATAGGACGAATCGCACGGTCTACGATTCTACTGATGAGTACCTCGTAATCAGAAAGTTTACCTTCTCTTTTCAAAAATCCACCTGGGATTTTTCCTGAGGAAGCAAATTTCTCTTGGTAATCCACAGACAAAGGCAAAAAGTCTACTCCTTCTAAAGCATCTTTCTTAGCAACTACTGTAGCCAACAGCATCGCTTTACCCATCCGCACAACTACTGAACCGTCTGCTTGCTTGGCTAAAGCTCCGGTTTCTATACTAATTTCTCTACCATCCTGTAAGGTGATGGTCTTGGTGATCAAGTTTGTTAACATATAAACGTGTAGAATTAA
>JACCDM011688408.1_pt1 | contig 14182 bp, 16 predicted proteins | sample 7445851 | NCBI WGS metagenome assembly JACCDM01 (sample SAMN15323438, study PRJNA562643) | freshwater metagenome | isolation source: river surface water | place: USA:Blue River Watershed | collected 2017-08-16
CGCTATCGAATTAGTGATTCCTGATTCCGAACTCGGCAGTGTCATCCCTGTCGGCAAAACACAATTTATTCCTCTCGTTGGATCCATCGCAGCAGGTGTTCCTATTACTGCAGACCAGATGGTTGAAGAGACGATGCCACTTCCTGAATCACTAGTCGGCAATGGCGATCTCTTTATGTTGAAGGTTAAGGGCGAGTCGATGATCGATGCAGCTATCTGCGATGGTGACTTCGTTGTTATCCGTCAGCAGAAGGATGCCAACAATGGCGAGATCGTTGCGGCGATGATCGATGGTGAAGCAACAGTTAAGACCTTCTCTCGCAAGAGCGGCAAGATCTGGTTACTGCCAGCAAATGATGCTTTCGAACCTATCGATGGAACTCATTGCGAGATCCTCGGTAAGGTCACCGCAGTTCTTCGCTCTGTTCGCTAAAGCGAGCGCTCGATTAACTTTGTCGCAGTTCTGATCAACCACGAATTGCGATGTCCCGCTACCCACTTGTATCCAAAACGTCCTAGCGGCCCTGATGCGCGCACGATAAATCCCAGTATGTAATTGCCGCGCCGCCCCAATAGATACGCAATCGCATCTGGCCCGACATAGACCTTGCCGGCATGGACTACATGGACCGCCTGCGAGCATTCTTCATAGGTCAGTCCGTAGAAGCCAAGGTCCGCACGTTGATAGGCAATCGCCTCGAGCTTTAACTTCTTCTCAACCCAGGCCATGGTGGCTTCGCAGAAGCGGCATTCACCATCGGTAAGAACAACTATCTCTGACACAACAACTACACCAACCGACGCTTAATGGTTTTAATGAGCTGCCATGCGGCATAGAGGAAGTAGAACTGAAATGGCAACCGCGCATAGGCAATCAGCGGCTCTGGCATTGGTCGATCGCTCCATTGAATCGCCATATTGATATTGGCGGGATAGACCGCAAGAAATAGCGCAAAGGCACCATAAGCGCCCCACAACTTCAACGGCTTGCCAAATAACTTCTTACTTGGCGCAGATAGCAAAGCCAAACCAATCGCGATTTCAGCGACGCCACTTAAGTAGGTATAGATACGTGGATCGCCCGGTAACGCTGCCGGCACAATCGCATCGAGCGCCGCTGGAAATACAAAGTGACCAACACCTGCGCCGAAGAGAATCCATCCCATCAAGCGACCTATCTTGCGATTATCCATGGCTCACCGTAGCAACTTTCTTATTACTTACTTCTTCTGACACTTACTTTCGCTGGCACTCACTTCTTCTGACACTGCGGACAGAAGTGCGAAGATCGATTGGTAAAGGCAATCCGCCTAATCTGCCGCCCACAGCGCGGACACGGCTCGCCCTCTTGGCCATAAGCGTTGAGCGAAGTCTCAAAGAATCCGCTCTCGCCATTGACGTTGATATACAAGGCATCAAAAGATGTACCGCCCACGGCAACTGCCTCGGCCATCACCTCAGTCGCTGCATCTACCAAAGCACCGATCTTGCGAGCACTTAAATCAGCTGCCGGAATCTCGGGATGAATCTTCGCCCGCCACAGTGATTCATCGGCGTAGATATTTCCAACGCCACTCATGATCTCTTGATTTAACAAGACGCTCTTAATTGCAGCCTTACGCGACTTCATCTTTGCAATCACTGCTTCGCGATCAAAGTTGGCATCGAATGGATCAAGGGCAATGTGCGCCGCCGATGTTGGTACTCCCCCATCGAGCTCTTCCACCGATAGCCAGCCAAAGGTGCGCTGATCGCTAAAGACTAATTCGTGTTTCTTTAACCCTTTAGCCAGCGAGAACTTCGCTCGCACATGTCCTGGCGCTGGTCTATCTTTTCGCGCAACCAAGAACTGCCCCGACATTCCCAGATGCGCCACCAACGCTTGATCGCGATTGAGCACCATCCATAAAAACTTGCCGCGGCGATTTACCGATTCAATCCGCGCACCTACTACCGCATCAATTGGTGCAATCGATGCCGGCTTCAACATCCGCGGATGAAGGTCCTGCGCACTACGGAATGTATATCCGGTTAGAAAATGCGCCAGCCCCTTACGGACCGTCTCTACTTCAGGTAACTCTGGCACCCGCGAAGTCAATTACAGAATTGACTACCCCGCAACAGGAAGAGCTATAGCCAATCGCGATCAAGTTCTTGGCTACCCTTAAAGAGTATGAGTGTGAAGCCTTTGAGATTGACATTGGATTTAAAGGTGTAATTTCCATTGCCATCAGTTGAGAATCGGTAAATGTACTTCTTCTTCACACCCTTCTTAAAGGCGGTTATGGAGAGTTTGGAGCTTACCCACTCAGTCGAAACCTCAATTCGAGTCTTACTACCGACAATTTTCGCCTCTACCGTATTACTAACTTCTTCTTCCGCAACAACTTCGGGGAGAGAGTCGAGATCATCAGCAGGCGTAGGCGTAGGTATATCTGCAGTTGCAGCACTTGCGAAGATATTGGTCCCGATGGCGATTGGTGTAACTAGGGCTGTCGATGTTTCAGTCAAAACAGTTTGAGTTTCAACTGCAACAGTTGAGCTTTCCATTACAGAAGGAGATCCCACCGAATATACATTTCCGGTGCCGGTATCCCAAGAGCGCCCATTGTTATCGGTAGCGGTTCCATTATTGATAGTGATTGAACTTGAGTTGTTATTAATTACGAAGTTGGTTCCGTCATATCGAACATTTTCACCATGCCAGCCAGCTACATTTCCGCTCTCTGAAGGCGTTGTTTGAAAGACTATTCGCGCGCCAGCAGGGCAGCCCATATATTCATTCGGCATTACTCCACCGTTTCCAAATGGATCAGCTGAGGTTGCAACTATTACTCCACATACATGTCCATCTGGATGAATCACGGCATAGCCGCCTAAACCGCTAGTGATTGGGGCTTGAACTGGTGCGGGAGCAGTAACAACTGGGGTGACGGTTTCAACAGTTGAAGTCACCAGTGGAGTTGAAGTTTCAGTCACGGTTGCAGTGGTTGAATCATTTATTGAACCTGCTGGAACTGGCACAGGATTGGCACAGACGCCACCGGATGCAGTTGAAACACCATTTGCATGAACGATTGGTCCCCACTGAATGCACTTCTGTTGTCCAGGGTGAGCCTCAGCCCATGCTTTTGACTCTGCCTCGGCAGCGGCAGTTGCATCACGTTGCGCAGTTCGAAAATCGATATCAGCTTGAATCTCTGCAGATGGGCGCCAAGTTTTTACGCACGCTACATAATTTCCAGACGGTGATGCAAATGCACCTAGGCCAGCGCCTTCGGGACAAGTAATTATCGGCGAGCCATCCAGAGGATTTCCAGTAGATGATGACACCGGCTGTCTTGGACCAACCTCCGCTCCCAGCGCAAAACTCGGAAATGGATCAACTTCGGCAATCGCACTTGGTGCAATCGAAAATGAGAGCGCAAAGACCAGCGCCGGAATTACTTTGAGTAGCCATTTATCCATGTCTCAAGCCTAGGACCTACAACCGACAATTAGTCACGGGTGCCCGGTCATACTTTCGCGACAACAAAATAGCCCGGGGCGACTAACTCCCGGGCTACTAAGTGTTCGTGCCCCTGGTGGATAGAAATTAGTTGCGCAAAATTAAACTATTGCTATCGTTTAACCACCTAGTCAAGGGGGCTATCGAGAAATCGCAAGCTACAGAAGAGACCCGCAGAGAAATCTGCGGGTTTTCTCTTTTGCCCACCGGCCAATGTCACCGGGTACAACTAGGCTATCCCCATGAGTTGGTTCTCCGATTTCAAAGCAAAGCGCGCCAATAAGGCAGCCACCAAGGCCCACAACGAGGCCCATGCATATTGGCAAGAAGATTTCGCAACCCTCGAAAAACTTATCTCTGTCGTTACCGCCGCTAGCAAAGGCGAAGACGGAGTTCCCAACACCTTGATGCAGAAAGATGGCGAACGCACGCTGTGGCAAGGGCCAGCAATATTCCACGAGGTCGGTCGCCAACCCGGTCGCTATCAAGGTGGATCAACCGGAGTGAGCGTTCCCGTCGGTGGCGGTGTTCGCTTTCGCGTCGGCGCCCAGCGCGGCACGCTGATTCCCGGCGCCGAGATGCAGATGGATAAAGATGAGGGAATCGTCTTACTTACCACTGAGCGCGTCATCTTCGTTGGCCCCATCAAAACCCAAGAGTGGAACTTCGATAAGTTATTAATGCTCTCCACTACCCCTGATGAATCTGATTACTTCATCAACGTCTCTAATCGCCAGAAGACCTCAGGCGTTCGCTTTGATCCCGAGGTAGGACGCGAATTCAATCGCTTCCTTGGCTCTGCCGCCGCTATCCACGAACACGGCTATGACGAGGTTATTGCAGAGCTCGAGAAATTAAAGAAGACCGCAATCGCAGAAGAGCCGAAGCTCGGCCTGCCGCATCCTGAGTTGCCCGCTACTTAAATCCCAAAGCTGCCCTCTTTGGGGATGGATTATGCTGGAAAAATCGTATAGGATTTTTCCATCGCTCAATCCGAAGGGTCCATCTCTCTATGAAGAATGTGAAACGCCAGCTTCCTAAGCCAAGCGAGCTAGCCCCGCTTCTGCGTTTTACCCCACCGCACCTTCCCACTCGAAAGAATCGATTGGCAAAGGCGCTGACCATCTGGGATCTCCGAGATATCGCCAAACGCCGCACCCCTAAGGGGCCTTTTGATTACACCGACGGTAGCGCCGAATCTGAGGTAACTCTCGATCGCGCTCGCCGGGCCTATCTCGATCTCGAATTTAGACCAAACATCCTTCAGGATGTCAGCTTTGTCGATACAACCGCCTCTGTTCTTGGCAAGAACTTTGCAATGCCATTTGGAATTGCACCTACCGGATTTACCCGGATGATGCATACCGAGGGAGAGATTGCCGGAGCGCGAGCAGCTGAGAAATTCGGTATCCCATTCTCGCTCTCCACACTTGGCACCACGACTATCGAAGATGTTGTTAAAGCAGCTCCAACCGGCACAAATTGGTTCCAGCTCTATATGTGGAAGGACCGCGAGGGCAGTATGGAGCTCGTTCGACGAGCACAGGCAGCTGGAGTAGATCACTTACTTCTTACCGTCGATGTACCCGCGGCAGGTGCACGACTACGCGATGCTCGTAACGGACTTACCGTGCCACCACGCTTAACGCTAAAGACACTGATTGATGCAGCGCCGCGTCCTGAGTGGTGGATTAATTTCTTAACGACGCCAGCTATTAACTTTGCATCAATGTCTAACTGGAAGGGAACCGTTGCCGAACTCCTCGACTATATGTTCGATCCCACGATGACATTTGATGATTTGAAGTGGATCCGCGAACAATGGGATGGCAAACTCTCGATTAAGGGAATCCAAACCCTCGAAGATGCCAAGATGGCGGCGCACTATGGTGCAGATGCAATCATTCTTTCAAACCATGGTGGGCGTCAGCTTGATCGTGCGCCGGTACCACTTCATATGCTCGCCGATGTTAAGCGAGAGCTAAAGGATGACCTGGAAATCCATATCGATACCGGAATCATGCATGGCGCTGATGTCCTTGCCGCGCTAGCGCTCGGTGCCGACTTTGCATATATCGGTCGCGCATATCTCTACGGACTCATGGCTGGTGGCCAAGAAGGTGTCGAGCGAGCGCTGGAAATCATGCAGAGCCAGATGGTTCGAACCATGAAATTGCTTGGCGTAAATACCCTGAAAGAGTTAGAGCCAAAACATGTTCGTCTCCTTGAAACCCATGCTGGCCTCGGCCGCCTACCGAAAGGAAAGTAAGTAATGCGTATAGCTCGAATTGGCGCTCCTGGAGCCGAGAAGCCAGTAGTAGTCCGTGGCGACCATTACGTTCTGGTCGATTCAATAATCTCTGATTGGTCACGTGAGACGCTCTCAGCGGGCGCCATGGAGAAAGTTGCTGCAGCAGATCTCTCAACGCTTCCGCAGATAGCCCTCGGTAGCCAACGAATCGGCGCACCTATCAATAAGCCAACTAAAGTTATTTGTATCGGCCTTAACTATCTCGGTCATATCAAGGAAACCAACGCTGATACCCCTCCCGAGCCAGTGGTCTTTATGAAGGCTCCGGATAGCGTCGTTGGACCTAACGATGACATAGTCATTCCACCCAACAGCACAGCTACCGATTATGAGGTCGAGCTTGCAATCGTTATCGGTAAGCGTGCGCTCTACCTCGACTCCCCTGCTCAGTCAGCTGAACACATCCTCGGATACACAATCTCTCAAGATGTCTCCGAACGTCACTGGCAGATTGAACGTGCAGGTCAATGGGTCAAGGGAAAGTCATTTCCAACCTTTAATCCACTCGGCCCTGAAATTGTTACCCCAGATGCAATCAACGCTCACAAACTGCGCCTCTGGTGCAGCGTCAATGGTGAGATGAAACAAGATTCCAATACCGATGATCTTCTCTTCGGTATCCACCATATCGTCTGGTATCTCAGCCAATTTATGGAGCTATTTCCAGGTGACATCATCAATACCGGCACGCCATTTGGCGTGGGCCTTGGCTTCAAGCCGCCTGTCTATCTCAAAGCTGGCGATCAGCTGAAGACAGGTATTGAAGGTATCGGCGAAATCACCAACAACTGCGTAGCCTTTAAAGGTTGATAGCTACTCATCTGCTGGCAAATCAAAGATTGCAAGGGTGCTGGTAAATCCACCATCAATCTGAATATCCGTGCCGGTAACAAAGTCAGATGCTGCAGAGGCAAAGTAAGTTGCTATCCCCTCGAAGTCGGCAGGATCTCCCCAACGCCCTGCTGGCGTACGACTAAGCACGTGCTCTGCCAATCCGGGTACAGCTCGAGTTACTGATGTCATATCGGTGACAATCCAGCCCGGCAGAATTGTGTTGCATTGGATATTGTCCGCACCCCATGCCGCAGCCAAACTTTTGCCTAACTGAACTACCGCGCCTTTGGTGGCAGAGTAAATCGGTGCAACGCCCAACCCTTGAACGCTCGTGAGAGAGCCAATCAAAATAATCTTTCCGCCTCCTCGAGATTTCATCACTGGATAAACCAGCTGAGCGGCGTGGAAGACTGACTTAAGATTGGTATTGATGATCTCATCGACAATATCTTCCGTGTATTCCTCAGGGCGCATTCGGATATTTATACCGGCATTTGCAAAGAGAATATCGACGCCACCAAAAAAGCTCACAGTCTGCTCGAGCGCATCTTCTGTCGCAGCACGATCAAGGAGATCAACTCTGACTGTAAATACCTTCGCGCCGAAGGCTTCTAACTCCTCCTTCGCTTTGAGGGATTTCTCCTCGTTGCGCGCCCAAATTGCAATTGATGCTCCCGCCTTCGCCAAACCTCTGGCACACCCCAGTCCGATACCGCCATTGCCACCGGTAACAACCGCAACTTTGCCCCTTAGATCAAAGAGGGAGTTAGAGGTCAACTGATTTTCCTGAATCCATCGATTCGTACAGCGCCTCAACCATTTTAAGAGTTCCGATGTTCTCGGCTACCGATGAGCGAAGAGCTTCACCCCGCGAGATAGCTCTCATGACTGAACCCATGGTTCCGATAAAGGCATCCGGGAACCAACGTGTGGTGACTGGATATGGCAACCAGCCATCAGTCGGTACTACCTGTGAGTTAATCTCCAAAGTATCTACTCGACCATTCGGATAGTCATAGAGAAGTCCAAGGGTTCCTCTTATAGATCCCTTATCGCCATCAATCCGGTATTCAGCATAGTTATCGCCGCCGCGATTGACATGGTTGGCATGCACCAGTGAAGTTACACCGTTGTCATAGAGTGCGGTAGAGATAGTTCGAGTCTCACCTATCGGAAATTGACCAGCGGTACGACCTGCAGCGCAGAAAACGGTCTTTGCATCTCCCAGGAACCAGCGGATTAAGTCGTGGTAATGAATCGAGTGGAGCATAACTTCAAGTCGATCTAAATCTTTCGCCCATGGCCAGAGCTCCCATGGAGTCATGAGATTTACATTGATTGAGAAGTTGCTCACCTTTCCAATCCAACCAAGTTCGACCATCTTATGCGCAGCAGCTACGCCTTCCTCAAAGCGGAGTTGCTGATTGACCGCAGCAACAATCCCGGCATCTGCAGCCTGCTTGACCATTAACTCACCTGCAGCAACCGTCGTTGCGAAGGGTTTCTGCGCCAAGATGTGCTTCTTCGCTGCCGCCACTTGAGCAAAGATCTCCGGCTGAGCTGCAGCCGGAACAGCGATATCAACAATTTCGACTGAGCTATCTGACAGTAACTCGGCAAGCGTTGAATACACACGAGGAATACCGTGTTTTGCAGCAACCTCTTTCGCCTTTGCATTATCGACATCATAAATTGCTACTACCTCTAAACCTGCCTTGATATAGGCGGGAAGATGTGCGCCATCAACGATTCCACCTGCGCCACAGATTCCAATCTTTCGGCGATCAGCTGGTGCGACCTCTAGCCGAACAGCTTCTGCGACTTGATGAAATTGATCAATCATGGCTACTCCTTGCCCTCGTTCTTAAGGTTTTCAGCTTGACTGGTGCGATAGAGAACGGTTTGGAGATGCTCTGTGTAAAGCACGAGCTCCTCATTGTCGGCGCGGAAAATCTCGTAACTCACTTTGAAAAGTCCCATATTCTCGTACTTCGGTGTCTTCTCAAGAAGCGTACGCATTCCGTAGATAGTATCTCCAATAAAGGTTGGCTTGATGAAGCGGAGCTTGTCATAGCCGTAACTGAAGGTATTGACATTGTTATGTGCAAATAGTCCTAGGCCATAACTAAAGACCATCGCCCCGGGAACTAGTCGCTTCTTAAAGAGCCCCTCTTCTCGAGCCCAGATATCGTCACCAACGTAAGGATGCATATCTAGTACGAGCGAATTGAAGAGCATTACTTCGCCTTCAGAGATTGTACGACGGAGCGAGCGATCAACTTCTCCAACCTGGTAATCCTCGTAGAGTTTTACATCTTGATTCCATACTGGAATCGCATATCGCTCATCTTTATTCGGGTTTGGATTCTTCATTTCTCCTCCTTATATCCCGAATTCACTTCGGATTTTTTCGGTATCTTCGCCAACATGAGGGGCGCCTTTTCGATGCTTGATGGTCTTGCCATCGATTCTGACAGGCGAGCGAGTTGTTGGGATATTTACGGTAGAACCATCCCTACCGATTCGACTGGTCTCCTGCACCATATCGATTGCATGGAATCCTTCATGCGCTACAAGTTCCGGAAGAGTGAGAACAGGCGCACACCAGATGTCAGCCTTATCCAGAATCTCTAGCCAATGGCTCGTTGAATTTGTAGCGAGTTTCCCGCTGAGCAACTTCATGATTTCATCCTGGTGGCTCCACCAAGATTTTGGATCTTCGTATTGACTCAGATCTAGACCTAAGAGAGCGCCGAGAGCTGGAATAGGAGTCATCGCAATCGCGATGTAACCATCGCTCGTTTGATAGAGGCCATATGGCGCCGGTAAAAATGCGTGAGCAGAGTTAGCGCCACCACGTTTCACAATAACCTCAGGATCAAAGAGGTTCGCCGACAATAATTCAAACTGTAGGTCGAGCATCGATTCGAGAAGGCTTGATTCAACCAGACCACCAAGACCGGTACGTTCGCGTCGCAGTAAGAGGGCAAGTACTCCCGATGCCAAATGGGTTGAGGTAAAGATGTCGGCTACGGCAAGGCCAACTGGAATGGGTGGATCTCCAGCACGACCGTTGAGCCAAGGCAGGCCAGAGATAGATTGAGCCAATAAATCTTGCCCTGGTCGATCTTTAAATGGCCCTTCTGCGCCGTAGCCAGTAGCGCTGGCGTAAATTATCTTTGGATTAACCTTCTTCACATCCTCATACCCGAGACCAAGTCGCTCGATAACACCTGGGCGGAAATTCTGAATGATTACATCGGCTCGCTTAACTAACTCCCATACCTCTTTCAACTGATCGGAGTTCTTGAGATCCGCGGCGAAGCTCTCCTTATTTCTATTCATAATGTGGAAAGAGAGCGTGTCGCCATCGGATTCAAGGCCAGCAAAGGCCAACGTTCGTCCGATATCGCCGCTACCCGGTCTTTCGATCTTAATGACGCGTGCGCCTAGATCGGCCAATCGCATGGCAGAGACTGGGCCAGCTAGAAACTGTGAGAAATCGAGAACTAGAACGCCATCTAGAGGTAGCTCTGATCTCGACAATGAATTAGTCGACATGAAAAACCTCAGGGATTGCCGCCCACCATTCGCCCTCGGCGCGATCATTTACCGGACGCTGGAGCGGCATGCAGACTGACCACCACTCTTGCGTCTTTGGATCTGCAGCCATCTTCGCCATATCTGCCTCAAAATCCTCACCGACATACTCAAAGTAAGAGAAGAGGAGTTCGCCATAGCGATAGATGGAGTAGTTGCGAATATTAACTTCGGCGATCTTAGCCAAGACCTCTGGCCAAACATCAGCATGTAGTCGCTCATACTCCTCTCGATTTGCAGCTGGCATTCCTATAACTGAGGCATAACGTTGCATCTCTCTCCTCTTTCTCTCATTAAAAACGGTGGTTAATCTCTAAAGGTTGTAGAAAGTTTTTGCAGTCTTGTGTCGGATCCACTCTTGATCCTCATCGCTGTAGTTCGCGATGACCTCTGCTTGGGCCTTCCACACCTCACCATAAGTATTGCCAAGGACGATGACTGGCCAGTCGCCACCCATCATGATGCGATTTGCTCCATAGGTTTTAACCATAAAATCAACATACGGCTGCCAATCTGCAACGCTCCAATTTGCAAGGTCAGATGCAGTATTTAGTCCAGATAACTTTCCATAGACATTTGGATACTGCGCAATTTCAGCCATAGAAGAAGCCCATGGCTCCATCTCTTTCGCAGCAATTGGTGGCTTAGCAAAGTGGTCGACAACTATCTTCAAATTCGGAAGCTTCTTCGCCAGCGTAACTATGTTCTTCGTATGCTCTGGCTTGATCGAGACATAATCGAAACTTAAGCCAAGTTTCTCAACATAGCCAAGGGTCTCTAGTACCGCTGGACGAGTAATCCAAGCATCATCTGACTCGTACTTTGGATTTGAGTAATCATGGGTCAGATTACGAACACCCTTAAAGAATGGATCCTTTGCAAATGTCTCAAGTGCAGTGCGGGCCTCATTTGGCCGATCGAATGGAACCCAGCCAACAACTCCAATTACGAAATCGCTATGGTGGGCGACATCTAGCATGTAGAAAGTGTCATCGTAGGTATCAGCTGCCTGCACCAAAATTGAGTTGGTAACTCCAGAGCCTTCAATCTCCGGTGCGAGTCGCTCGGGCGTAAAATCGTCGTAAAGCGGACCGTAGGCTGGTTCAATCCAACTATATGCACGTTCGCTCATCACCCATAGGTGTTGATGAGTATCAATCATCTCTCGCTTCGCCATTTCTCTCCCTTTCATCACTTATTCAATTGCAAGATTTACAGAACGCCGTAAGCGTTCCAAACTTCACGGACACTTTTACCTGCTAGAAGATCTTTAAGAACGGTCTTCTCGGTCGCAGCACGCGCATTGGCCAACTCACTCACCGCTAGGAGATGCTCTGCCGGAACAACCACAACTCCATCGGAATCAGCGATCACTCCATCACCGTTATTGACCACGACTCCCCCGCATCTGATTTCTGTGCGAGAAGCCGTCAATTTCATCCGACCTTTATAGTCATAAGGCCTAGAACTCTGTCCAAAGGCGGGAAAATCGAGGGCAAGAATCTGCTCTGTATCACGAAGCGGACCATCCGCAACTACGCCTTTAGCGCCGCGACCCTTAGCTGCAGCAGAGAAGAGCTCTCCCCAAAATGCCGAGAGGCAGTCGCCACCTGTTGCAACCACTGCAACCTCTCCAGGCGCGAGAGTGTCGAGGTAATCAATTGCATCTCCATATGGATCCCTCTGGTCATATTGATCGCTCGCAGAGAATTCAACCGTTGCTGCGATACCCACAATTCGCATTCCAGGACGTAGCGCCTTCACGCGGATATCCATCGCATTATTTCTTACACCCAAAACATCGAGTGAATCGGAGATCATCGCGCTACGTACGCGCTCATCGAGAATCCACATCATTACTTCTTCCTCACCATGTAGACGTGCGTAAATGCAATGACTGTCTCGCCCCGCTGATTTGTCACTGCGACTTGCTCTTCGACGATTCCATACTGATCTGGCTTCTTAGCGTGGTCACGTTTCTCAGAGATAAGAGCAGTTGAGGTAATTGTGTCGCCAATAAATACCGGGGCGATAAAGCGAACTCGGTCATAGCCGTAGCTAAAGGCGGCTTCATTAATCTCTCCGGCAAGGGCTCCTACCGCCACTGAGAGAATGAGTGTTCCATGGGCCACTCGAGCCCCAAATTCTTGAGTCTTGCACCACTCTGCATCCATGTGGTGTGGATAGAAATCACCAGTTTGGCCAGCGTGCATCACAATGTCGGTCTCAGTAATTGTTCGACCTGTACTTACTCGACTGAAGCCAATCTCATAATCTTCAAAATACTGATGCATCGCTACTCCTTCACATATCTCGGGAACATCGATGAAATTTCGTCAATGTCGCTCTTGGTAAATTTCCGAGCAACTAAAGCTCGATGAATCACCAATGAACTCTGATATTGAACATCAGGCCAGCCAAGTACCCGAGGGCGCACCCAAGCGTTCTCCAAAGTGCGCAAGGTATTTCTAAAGAAGTTAGCGCTTGCCCCGTTCAGCTTATTATCTTTCCAGGCTACGAGATTTCCTGGCTGTCCGCCATTGAGGCCGTAGGTAGTCGATTGAATATCTGGTAGAGATAGGAGGGTCGCAGCTCTTGCTGCCGATGCCCGATCCTTGCTCGCTGACGAGACAGCTATACCGGCTCCACCTAATTGAGAACCCGTGGCACGTCCATCGAAGGATGGTAGATCGTCATAGGCAAGCAGCTTTCGACGAAAACCGATGCGCGAGTAGTTGCTATACCCATACATGCAAATACCAAATGCATATTCATCGCCATCACTTAAAATTTCGGCGATATCAATTGGATTCTTTGAAGAGCAGAAGTCAGGTACCAATGATGCGAGTTCAACCATAAATTCGAGAACTTCGGTTGCAACTTCCTTATCTATAAAGTTCGCATTCGGCTCAAGCGGCGAACCTTTCTGCGCCATGAGCGTTGCAAAGGTACTAAAGGCATCGACCGGTTTATGAGCCCAGAGCAGTCGATTCGCCTTCGCCTCAGCGATGACCTCATCCCAGAAAATTGGGGCACGATCTGCTAAATCTGGCCGAAATGCGCTCACTTGAGCTGCGGTATCAATCGCTAGCGCCCAATGCTTTCCCTGATAGAGATAAGAGTGGTGTGATTGCCCAACACTTGTCTTTTCAAGTAACTCCAAATCTGCTGCGCTGATGAGATCTTCAAACGCTACGACTGCTTTCGCATGGACGGCATCTGGGACGTGGGGATGGTCAATCACCATGAGGTCGTAATCGCTATAGAACTCAGAGATATGTTGATCGCCGAAGGCTAAGAGTGAACGAGCATCCCAATCTATTGAGATTCCGCACTTCTCAATCAGTAAATCATTTGATTTCTGGAGACATTCAAGGCCGCGTGGATGATCCCAGGTCATACCCTTGAGTTGGATGAGAGACATCGTTAGCCGACGATCTTTCTAATCTCGGCCGCAAACCAATCTCTAATGGCGATACCTTCATCAATATACTTTCCATAGTTAAAGAAGCCATGGATCATTCCTGGACAATCTTTGTAGGCAACGCCGTTGCCAGCTGCCCTTAATTTTTCGTAATAGGCAATTCCATCTTCACGCAGAACATCGTATTCTGCGGTAACCATCACAGTTGGCGGAAGGTTTTCAAACGATGCTGCAGAATGCGGTACCGCATAGGGGTTAGTACGATCTTCTGGGCGATCGAGATACATCTCCCATAACCACTTCATCCCCTTCTGAGTTAGTCCATATCCATCAGCGTTTGGCACGTCAGGTGAATCTACATACTCTGGTCCGTTGCATGGATAGACAAGCCATTGAAATGCTAATTCGATTTCGCCTCGATCGCGAGCGGCAAGAGCAACAGCAGAGGCTAGATTTCCGCCGGCGCTATCTCCCCCAACTCCCAGCCGCCCTAAATCAATTCCTA
>JACCDM010757047.1_pt1 | contig 14176 bp, 11 predicted proteins | sample 7445851 | NCBI WGS metagenome assembly JACCDM01 (sample SAMN15323438, study PRJNA562643) | freshwater metagenome | isolation source: river surface water | place: USA:Blue River Watershed | collected 2017-08-16
AGGCATTTGTCAAGATCGGTGTCGGCTCTATCGACAGGCTTGCCGCCTCTATCGAAGCATCCGCCGCTAGATTGAACAGCATTTTGCTGGTCATTTGCGGTGCGATTCTGGGTTTGATGATGGCTGGTTTTTTTGGCACTGCCATGGAATTGCAGTCAGGTATTTCCAACGTGAATTCACCAAAACAATTGAAGTAAAGATGTACATAACTCAAACAGGTTTCTTTTATTTCACTGACCGAATGAGAGATTGCTATGCATAAAACACTCAACCTGAAACACGCAAACCCTGCTGGCCGTCAACAGGGTTTTAGTTTGATAGAGATTTCTTTGGGCCTGGTTTTGGTCGTCGGTATTGTTGTTTCCATCTACCAAATCTTGCAATACAACGCGTGGATCGAACAAGCCAAAACAGTGGCAGGGCAAATCAAAAAAGTTAACGAAGCTGTGTCTACGTATGCAGGCAATTATTCAGACGTATTGAGTAATAAAAGCATCCCGCCTGAATGTGAAACGGTTTATTACGGTGTCGTCGATGCGGGCGCGGATGTCAACTCAGTCAATGTAAGCTCAGCCCCTAGCAGTTGTTCCAAAAATTTCGGCGCCAGTCCCAATACAGTCAGGGTGGCCAATGTCATGCAACCGACACTGGACGAACTGAGACAACTGAACTTACTCTCCACCGCTTCAAGTTACGAACCGTTATTTATCACCGACAACCGGGTGGTTTACAAAGACGCTAGCAACAGAAATGCGTTTTTACCCCCAGGATACGCGGTGCTGATTCAGCGTGTTTGTGTGAATAACCCGAACGCAGCAGTTGATTCGGCCAATTACTGCGCCTCACCCAGCCCGGGTTATTACGACTTACAAACCTTGGTGTTCAGCAGCCAACCCTACAGCGATAAAGCCGTTAAAAACGGGGGTGTGACCAATATGCTTTACACCGCCTACAAAGCAGCCGGTGTAGATGCGCTGTTAGCCGCTGATGGCATTTCCAAAACCACTGACCCTAATAACGGCAATGCCGATATCACCAGGAAATACCCTTTGATACCTGCCAATTCAAATGGCCAGACTTTTCTGCCCAACCCACTGAAAGTTGCTGGTGATGTAGGTTTGAAAAATATTCTCGCCATGCGTGGCGGTTACAGCAGCAGCGTGAGAACCAGTTACTTGCGCCCTGACGGCTTGACGCCTATGTCCGGCAATTTAAATATGGGCAATAACGACATCTTAGATGTCAACAATATCACCGCCTCTGGAGATATCAAAACACCTAATGGCACCATCACTGCTTCCAATTTTGTCGCCACCAACCAACTCACTGCCCGCGAAATCAATACAAGCAGTATCAGCTCCAGTGGAAATATCAAGGGGTTCAATTTTCTGGCGGAGAATCAAATACGTGCCAATGACCGCATCTTCACCGGCAAAGAGGGAGACCCCAACTGCGCTGTTACATCCGATCAACATGGCGGGGGTTATGGTGATATCAACTCCTGCAGAGACATGGTTGCAAAAGGTTATGTCAAAGGATTGGCCGCGTTGCAAGCGGGCCCCAGTAACGATGTTGGCATTTTGTTAAAAAATGATGGTTCAATTGAAGGAAAGACCATCAACGTAGATAAATTTAAAAATGTAACTAATGTCAGTGGCATCACTCAATCCGGCCTTTTAAAGAATTCAGGTGGCATTACCAGCACAGGCATTATTGAGACGACCAAAGACTTCATCACTGCAGCCACTCAACAAGTACAAGCCGGTTACTTTAGGTTTTTAAACACAGTGGCAGAAGGCGCAGGATGTGCTGCTGATTTTGCCAACAGCCTCACACTTGACTCTACAAACCAAAACAAGCTTTTGCGCTGCGATGGCACAACTTGGGTGTCTATGCTGCAAAAGGGCGAGCAAGGTACTCCCGGTGCTACAGGTGCTACGGGTTCACAAGGCATTCAAGGCATTCAAGGCATTCAAGGTAACAAAGGAGATGCACCAACATCACTCGGCAAACAAAGTATTACTTTCAGTTCACGTCGCGGAGCTGGAACTAGAAAAGATAGCCCCTTCCTACTGAACCGGACAGATTGGCAAGCGCCAACTGTTGTTCGTTTGACATGCAAGAACAACACTACATGTAGGAATCCCGAATTAACAGTTTTCGAAGATGGTTCAAGTTGGGGGTTTTCAGTTTCAACAAGTGGTGACGGAGGTACTGACATGGAGCAGGTGGTAAAGATGGAAAAAATAAAACTGACAGAAGAACCTGAATGGGTTTTTAACATGTTTCATTTTGGATCTGTTGGAGAAAATCAATATGTGTTTGATGTAAACAGTACTAAAAACGTACCGGGAGGTGGATTTTTTAACTATAGTAGATTTAACTGTAAATTTGACGACTACCCCAACAAGTGGAATTTAAATTGCTGGGATTGGTAAGTGTTTAAGTATTTGTTATTTTTGTTTTTGGTTCTACAAAACTTCAAGATTCAAGCCCACTGCTTCAAAGAAGCCTCGGCACGTTACAACGTGCCGGCCTCTTTGTTGAAAGCTATTGCAAAGCATGAATCCGGCGGCCGCACACACGCTGTCAACACCAACACCAACGGCTCGCGCGACATCGGTCTCATGCAAATCAACTCGGGTTGGTTGCCGGTGCTGCAACGCCATGGATTGAAAGAGCAAGATTTGTATGACCCGTGTGTGAATGTGTTGATCGCCGCGTGGATTTTGTCCAACAACTTTCAGCGCCTGGGCTACACCACCCAAGGTCTGGGTGCGTATAACGCGGTCACACCGTGGAAGCGGGAGCGCTACGCCCGGCAAATATTGCAGTCTTTTAAGTATTGATTTTTTTAATAACTAAGTCAGCATTGAGCTATCTTTTATATAAGTTAAATACTCAATCCACATGAAAAATCTCAACATCATTTCGCCTGAATCCATCGGTACCGGCAACTACCTGGGCCAAGGTATTGATTTAGGCGAGCAGCATATTGATTTCTTGGTTTCTCAGGGCTTTAACAACGAACAGCGGGCTACCTTGGTGCAAGGCAGTTTTCTCATCGCATTGAAAACCCGTATTTATGAACACGTCATTGGCTACCCGCAGCCGGAAAACCTCAACACCGAATTGATTTATTTACTCAGGGTCAATAAGTCCAAAGGCGTGCCTGATGAAAGCAGCCATTTATTTAATATGAGCAAAGTCATCATTGACAACAGCATTCAAAAGCTGGCACCCCACCCCAAAGAAGGTTCTAACCATCAAGCCCACGATATTGAGTTGATGAAAAATCTCTTCTTTCTGCTTGAGTGCGAAATCATGGGCACGTTTGAAGCCAGCACTGACCCTGCCCAAGGCGTCAACTTTTCATCGGATGTAGGACAAATCAGTCCAGCCGTTGTGTTCCATTTGTTTCAACCGGACACCAAAGTCACCAACCTCATTCTCAACGGCATGCTCAACCCTGAGCACCGTATCGACTTTGGTTTGATGCGTCCCAGCGAAAACGATAGCTACCTGAAACAAAAAGAACCTGTGTACATCTCCATGATGGACATACGCGGCAAGCGAACAGCCATGTTCGGCAAAACCCGCATGGGTAAATCCAATGTGGTCAAACTGGTGGTGCAAGGCATGCTCGATGTCACCAGAGAACACCGCAATGTCGGTCAGCTCATTTTTGACGTCAACGGTGAATACGCCAACAGCAACCCGCAAGACGGCGCAGACGCTATTGCAACCGCCTACCCGGATCGCTGCACCTCCTATTTTTTAACGCCGCGGGGCACCCAAGTTGAAACGCCCAAGCTATTGCGCTTCAATTTTTATGAACGCACCTTTGAAGCACTAAGTGTGATGAAAGAGTTGCTGCCGCCTTCGACCGCCGAATCTGAATACGTTTCCCGTTTGTTGACCTGCAGACTGCCCAACCTTGCCAGAACCGAACACGACTCGGAGCGCAAAGTTGGCAACCGGGTGCGCAAGGTCATGTTGTTTTGGACCTTGCTGGATATTTGCGGTTTTGAGGTCAACCCGCAAAGACTGCAAACCCGCATGGAAGCCATTGGTGTCACCCAGCCTTTCAACCCTAGCTTTCCACAGTTACTTCGGCTCTCCGCTTACCAGGCTATTCGCAATTCACCACCGCCACCCCTGCCCACCACGTTCGCAGACATGGTCACCGAAATCAGTGTGGTGGCGCGTTTCAGCCAGTCTTACCAAAACGATCCCAGTTTGCGTCGCAACGGACAATTTATTTTCGACAGCGACGAAGAGATCATGATTGGCTTCATGTTCCCGCCTGTCGGTTACAGCCCGTTTGTGTTGCGCCCCTGCTTGCAATTTCATTCGCCCGAGGCCGGTGACTTTGTGGCGGAAATTTTGTACAAACTCGGACAAGGCGAAACCGTCATCCTCGATCTGGGAAGTGCCAACGAGCAAATCATCCGCTACTTCAGCCGCAGCTTGTCAGAGGCGGTGTTCAGAGAGCAAGAAAGCAAGTTTGTTTCCAGCAATTTGAACAACAACTTTATTCAAATTTATTTTGAAGAAGCGCACATGATCTTTCCGCCCAACGCTGGCAATACCATCGATGTGTATTCACGTTTTGCCAAAGAAGGTGCGAAATTCAATATCGGTATCGTCTACAGCACGCAGTCACCATCCACGGTCAACCGTGACTTGTTATCGCAAACCGAAAACTTCTTTATCGGCCATTTGTCCAGCTCCATAGACACTGATCAATTGGCAAAAATTCAACACGCCTTCCACAACGTGGGCGACATCATCATGCGCCAGCGCACACGCGGTTTGCTCAATGTGTTGACGCATTCACACCGTTATGTCATTCCGGTGCAGGCGAACAAATACAACGGTGTGTCGCGCCTGGTTCCTTGATGAGCAAAGGCTTGGCTCCTTGAGTCAACGCCTGGCTTCTTATGCCAACCCATCAAGTGTCTTTAGACACTTTGATCGTCGGAAACTTGGAAGAAAAGTCTTTGGCCTTGGCCGCTACTTTCACAGCCAGTTGTCTGGCCACGGCTTTGTAAATACCGGCGACTTCACCATCAGGGTCGGCCACCACGCTGGGCAAACCGCTGTCGGCTTGCACCCGAATCGCCATGCTCAAAGGCAATGCACCCAAATACGACATGCCTTCGGCTTGCGCCATTTTTTTACCGCCCTCAACCCCGAAGATGTGTTCCGCATGCCCACACTGGCTGCACACGTGCACCGCCATGTTTTCCACAATCCCCAAAATAGGCACGCCCACTTTTTGAAACATGCGTATGCCTTTCATGGCATCAATCAGGGCGATGTCTTGCGGTGTGGTGACGATGACCGCGCCGGTCAGCGGCACGCGCTGACTCAGTGTGAGTTGAATATCACCGGTGCCAGGCGGCATATCGACAATGAGGTAATCCAAATCACGCCAATTGGTTTGACGCAGCAACTGCTCCAAGGCTTGCGTGGCCATGGGGCCGCGCCACACCATGGCTTGGTCTTGCGCCACCAGAAAACCAATAGACATGACTTGCACGCCGTGGGCTTCCAGAGGTTGCATGGTTTTGCCGTCCGCGCTCTCAGGCCTGCCTGACAAGCCCATCATCATCGGCTGGCTTGGGCCGTAAATATCCGCGTCCAACAAACCCACGCTCGCGCCCTCAGCGGCCAGTGCCAAGGCCAAATTCGCAGCGGTGGTGGATTTGCCCACGCCGCCTTTGCCCGAGGCCACGGCAATGATGTTTTTGACTTGCGGCAACAAAGCCACACCGGGTTGCGCCGCATGCGCGACCACTTGGCTGCTGACCGTCACCTTCACCGATGTCACGCCCGGCACTTGAGACACCACGTGTTCGAGTTGCTGCTGAAAAGAGGCCCACAAACTTTTGGCCGGATAGCCCAACACCAGATCGAAACTGACGGCTCCGCCTTGGATGCTGATGTTTTTGATAGCCTTGGCTGCCACAAAATCCTGGCCGGTCAACGGGTCGGCCACGGTTTGCAATGCAAGGGTAATGTCTTGTTCGGTCACGGCCATAAATACTCCAGCACTTTCAATGCGAAAAGCGGCTAGTCTAGCCAAGCGCTCGCGCGGCATGCTGCAAGCGCGCGCAAGACCGCTTTGGCTTCAAGGGTCTGGCATATCGGTCAATCATGGGCGCAAAGCCTGCGCCGCATAAAATCCCGCTTTCCCCTGAATAAATACACCTACCTATGAGCCAGCGCCGCCTGTTTGTCACCACCGCTTTGCCTTATGCCAACGGCAATTTCCACATCGGCCACATGATGGAATACATACAAGCGGACATCTGGGTTCGGTTTCAACGCATGCAGGGGCACGCGGTGAATTTTGTCTGCGCTGACGACACGCACGGTGCGCCCATCATGATCGCCGCCGAAAAGGCCGGCATCACCCCTCAACAATTTGTCGCCAATATCGCTGCCGGTCGCGCGCAGTATTTGGACGGTTTTCACATCGGCTTTGACAACTGGCATTCCACCGACGCGCCGGAAAACCATGCACTGGCGCAACAGATTTACCGCGATCTGCGCGATTTGTCAGCGGACAAAGGCGGCACGCTGATTGAGCGCAAAACCATTGAGCAGTTTTTCGATCCTGAGAAAAACATGTTTTTGCCGGACCGATTCATCAAAGGTGAATGCCCGAAATGCGGTGCCAAAGACCAGTACGGCGACAACTGCGAAAACTGCGGCGCGGTGTATGCGCCCACCGATTTGAAAAACCCTTACTCGGGCTTGAGCGGTGCCACACCGGTACTGAAACACGCCGAGCATTTTTTCTTTAAATTGTCTGATCCCCGCTGCGTAGAGTTTTTGCAAGACTGGACGCAAAACGGCACACACTTGCAGCCCGAGGTGGCAAACAAGGTGAAGGAATGGTTCAGCGTACGCACCAACCCCGACGGCTCGACCAGCGAAGGCTTGGGCGACTGGGACATCAGCCGCGATGCGCCTTACTTTGGCATCGAAATTCCCGACGCGCCGGGCAAGTATTTTTACGTGTGGCTGGACGCGCCCATTGGTTATTTGGCGTCATTGAAAAACCTACTGGATAAACGCGGCGAAAGTTTCGACGACTACATCGCAGCGCCCGACGTTGAGCAATACCATTTCATTGGCAAAGACATCGTCACGTTTCACACGCTGTTCTGGCCGGCGATATTGAAATTCAGCGGCCGCAAAACGCCGGACAAAGTGTTTGTGCACGGTTTTCTCACAGTGAACAACGGCGAGAAGATGAGCAAGAGCCGGGGCACTGGCCTTGACCCGTTGAAATACCTCAAACTGGGCATGAACCCCGAGTGGCTGCGCTATTACCTGGCCGCCAAACTCAATGGCCGCAACGAAGACATCGACTTCAATGCCGACGATTTCATGGCCCGCGTCAACTCTGATTTGGTGGGTAAATACATCAACATCGCTTCAAGAGCGGCGGGGTTTATTGCCAAACGGTTTGACGGCAAGTTGGGTGCGGTCAGCGCGGATGGACAGGCTTTGTTGTTGCAGTTGCAAAACGGTTTGAACGCGATTGCAGATTTGTTTGACCAACGTGATTACGCCAAAGCCTTGCGCGACACCATGGCCTTGGCCGACCGGGTGAACGAGTACGTGGATGCCAACAAGCCTTGGGAACTGGCCAAAAAACCCGACATGGACGCGCGTTTGCAAGACGTGTGCACCACTTGTATAGAAGCCTTCCGTTTACTGAGCACCATGCTCAAACCGGTGTTGCCGCAACTGGCCGCGCAAGTGGAAAGCTTTTTGAAGATTGAGCCCATGACATTCAGCAATGCGGCCAAACCTTTGGGCGCGGGGCATGTGATCGGCAGCTACGCGCATTTGATGCAACGCGTGGACGAGAAGATGTTGGATGCTTTGTTTGAGCCTGCACAGGTGGTTGATAAATTGGGGTCAGAGCCCGATTTATCTCCTGGCGGCGAGCCGATTGCCGAGACCATCACCATCGACGACTTCGCCAAAATCGATTTGCGCATCGCCTTGATCGTCAATTGCGAGCCGGTGGACGGCAGCACCAAACTGCTGCGCTTGACGCTGGATGTGGGCGAAGGCCGCATGCGCAATGTGTTCAGCGGCATAGCCAGCGCTTACAAACCCGAAGACCTGATCGGCAAACACACGGTCATGGTCGCCAACCTAGCGCCGCGCAAAATGAAATTCGGCGTGTCCGAAGGCATGGTGCTGGCCGCATCTCACGCCGACGAAAAAGCGCAGCCCGGCATTTATGTGCTCAACCCCTGGCCGGGCGCGCAACCCGGCATGCGCATCCATTGAGTCGCGCAGCATGACCACAGCAGCGGTGTTGCTGGCTGCCGGTTCGGGCTCGCGCATGGGGCTCAAGCCCAAGTCATTGTTGGAGCTGAATGGCGAACCGCTGATTCGCCGCAGCGCGCGCCAACTGCTGGACGCAGGTGTGACGCAACTGGTGGTAGTGCTGGGGCATTACGCGGCTGATATTGAGGCCCCATTGAACGGCCTGCCGGTGCACAAGGTCTACAACCCCGACCCGGACCAAGGCCTGGTGTCGTCGCAACGCTTGGGGCTGCAAGCGCTGAGCGACAACACAGACACGGTCATCATGTCGCTGGCCGATCAGCCCTTGGTCACCACGCAAGACATTGAAACGCTGTTGCACGCATTTGCCGCATCCACCACCGACATGTTGTTCCCTTTTGTGAACGGCCAACCCGGCAACCCGGTGTTGCTTAGCGCACGTGCACAACTGGAAATTTTGGCGGGCGACAGCGGTTTCGGTTGCAAAGAATGGCGGCAAAGCCATGCATCGCAAGTTGAAAAATATCCCAGTGACAACCTGCACTTTGTGACTGACTTAGACCGTCCAGAAGATGTGGCCGAGTTTGAAAAAACACATGGCCAGCGGCTTCAATGGCCTGCACATTGGGCTGATTGAGCACCGAACGCTTGATTTAAATCAGGTTGCGCCTCAAAGAGCCGGCGTATAGTGAATCAATGCAGTTACCGGTATTTCGCCCCGAATTGATAGACGCATTGCGCGGCTACAACCGCCAGCGCTTTGTCAAAGATGTAGGCGCCGGTTTGACGGTCAGCGTGGTGGCCCTGCCCATATCCATGGCGTTTGCGATTGCCTGCGGGCTCAAGCCCGAGGCCGGTCTGGTTACTGCCATCGTCGCTGGTTTTTTGATTGCGGCGTTAGGCGGCAGCCGGGTGCAAATCAGCGGCGCGGCAGGCGGTTTTGTGGTCATGGTCTACGGCATCGTGCATCTGCATGGCGTCAACGGATTGATGTTGGCCACCCTCATGTCAGGCTTGTGGTTGTTGCTCATGGGCATGATGCGCTTAGGTGTGTTGATTCGCTTCATACCGGTGGCCGTCATCACCGGTTTCACCAACGGCATTGCGGTGTTGATCGGCATGTTGCAACTCAAGGACTTTCTCGGCTTGCCTGTTCGCACCATGCCGGCTGATGTGTTTGGCATCGTCAGCGTCATCTCAACGCATCTCAACCAAACCGATATACCTACCTTGTTATTGACGACAAGTAGTTTGCTGCTACTGGCTTTCTGGCAACTGCTGATGCCGCGCTGGCTGCCAACAAAAATGGCAGAACGACTCTCACTCATGCCCGGGCCTATGTTGGTCATGATCTTAGCCACAGTGATTGTTTACACCACCGACTGGCCTGTCGCCACCATAGGCAGCCGCTTTGGCGGTATTCCCTCGGGTCTGCCTGATTTGAGTTGGCCCACCTTGTCGCTGCCGCAATTACAAGCCGTGCTGGTGCCGAGTTTCACCTTGGCATTGCTTGGCGCTATTTCCTCTTTGCTGTGTGCCCGCGCCAGCGACAGCATGATCGGCGCGCGCCATGACCCCAACCAAGAATTGATGGCGCAAGGCCTAGCGAATATGGTGATGCCGTTTGTCGGCGGCATGCCCGCCACCGGCGCATTGGCCCGCACCGTGACCAATGTGAAAAACGGTGCCAGCAGTCCTGTGGCAGGCATGGTGCATGCGCTCGGACTTTTGTTGATCGTCTTGCTGGCCGCGCCGCTGGTCTCGCACATTCCAGTAGGTGTGTTGAGCGCCATCTTGCTGTTCATCGCTTGGAACATGGGTGATTGGCGCGCGTTTGTGAGCTTGTCGCAATTTCGCTGGCCTTACCGTTTCACGCTGCTCGCCGTGTTTGTGCTGACCGTATGCATCGATTTATCGGTGGGCATGGCGGTCGGTATGGCCGCCGCCTGCCTGACTTTCCTCTATCGCATCTCCAGCCTGACGCAAAGACAACTGCTTGAAAAAACGTCCGGCACTCAAGTTTGGTCGATCAAAGGTGCTTTGTTCTTTGGCGCGGTTGATTTGCTCGAGTTGATCATTAACGATCTACCTGAACAAACGCTGGTGCTGGAACTCGGAGGCCTGATTTACATAGACTCCAGCGGCGCAGATGCCTTGCAAAACCTGCTGCAAACCTGCGAATACCGTCAGGTGCAACTTGTTGTTTGCGGTCTCAACCCTCAACCATGGGATATTTTGAGGCGAACCGGCTTGTTGGAGCGGCTGAAAACCCACAATAACGTGTCAGACTGGCAAAACGCTGTTCGGGTTGCTACTGAGTAGAATCTCGCACTCACCTGGAACCCATCGCTTATGTCATTGTTCAGCCGCCCGGCCTATACCTCTGAAACCACCGATTTTTTGCGGCAACTCAAAGCCGCCAAGCCTTCTCTGGAGGCTGAGCAACGCCAGGGACGCGCGCTCTTGTGGGACAAAAAGGTGAGCCGCGAGGACCAAACCGAATTCAAAGCCGCACGGGTTGCACAAAAGCCCTACGTCTACCAAACCAATACACCCAAGTGAATACGCCCACCATGGCGAACTGGCCTAGCGGGCCGAATGCCGACTTACCTCACATGCCCACGGTCATAGACCATGTGGCCGTGGCCCGTTTGTATGGCGAGCCTTTGTTTGCCATGCCCCAGGATTTGTACATTCCGCCGGACGCGCTGCAAATCTTTTTAGAGGCGTTTGAAGGCCCGCTCGATTTGCTGCTGTATTTGATCCGCAAGCAAAACTTCAACATCCTCGACATTCCCATGGCCGGCATGACCCGCCAATACCTGAGCTATGTGGAAGAGATTCGCAAAACCAATCTGGAATTGGCCGCCGAATATTTGCTCATGGCTGCCATGCTGATTGAAATCAAATCCCGCATGTTGCTGCCGCCGAAAAAAGTGGCTGAAGGTGCAGAGCCCGAAGACCCGCGTGCCGAGTTGGTGCGACGTTTGCTCGAATACGAACAACTCAAACTGGCGGCTGCGCGCTTGAATGAAGTGCCGCAGCACGGACGCGATTTTTTGCGCGCACAGGTTTATATCGAGCAATCCATACAGCCGCGTTTTCCGCATGTGGCTGTGCCCGACTTGCAAGCGGCATGGGCAGACATTTTGCGACGCGCCAAATTGGTTCAACACCACAAAATCAGCCGCCAGGAATTGTCGGTGCGCGAACACATGAGCATCGTGCTGAAAAAATTGCAAGGCCAACGCTTTGTAGAGTTTGAGCAATTGTTCGACCCTGCGCAAGGCGTGCCGGTGCTGCTGGTCACTTTCATCGCTTTGCTCGAATTGGCCAAAGAAATGCTGGTAGACATCACCCAAGCCGAAGCCTACGCCCCCATCTATGTCCGACTGGCATACGCGCCAGCCCAATGACCCACTGAAGGAAACCCGCCATGAGCGTTCAACCCTCTGCACCGACAGCCGGCCAACGTCCCGCCATGAACATGAACAGCCTCATGAAAATGCTGGCTGAAGGTGAAAAAATCACCATGCTCACCGCTTATGACGCGACCTTTGCGGCCGTGGCCGATTTGGCCGGCATAGAAATCATTTTGGTCGGCGATTCACTGGGCATGGTTTGCCAGGGGCACAACAGCACACTGCCGGTGACATTGGAAGCTATGCGCTACCACACCGAATGCGTAGCGCGCGGTTTGCAAAAACAAAACGGCCGCCCCTTGGTGTTGGGCGACATGCCCTTTGGCACTTACGCCACACCTGAGCAAGCGTTTCGCAGCGCCAGCGTATTGATGCAAGCCGGTGCTCACATGGTCAAGTTGGAAGGCGGCGCGTGGCTCGCTCCTACGGTGGAGTTTTTGGTCACGCGCGGTATTCCTGTTTGCGGTCACCTCGGTTTGACGCCGCAAAGCGTCAACACACTCGGCGGTTACCGTGTGCAAGGCCGCACCGAATCGGCTGCCCAGCAACTGATGAATGATTCACTGTTGCTGCAAAACGCAGGCGCACAAGCGCTGGTGTTGGAGATGGTGCCTGCTGTGCTCTCAGGTGAAATCACACGTGCATTGAAGACCTGCGCCACGGTTGGCATAGGCGCTGGTGTAGACACTGCCGGACAAATTTTGGTGTTGCACGACATGCTGGGCGTGACCCAAGGCAAGGTGCCGAAGTTCGCGCATAACTTCATGACCGAATCCGGCAGCATATTGGGCGCCATGCAAGCTTTTGTGCAAGCTGTGAAAACCAAGAAATTCCCGGTGAATGAACTTCACGCCTGGTGATTTTTCATGTTGATTGCACGCACGCTGGATGAACTGCGCCAGCATTTATCAGGCTATAAACAACCTGCGTTTGTGCCGACCATGGGCAATTTGCACCAAGGTCATTTGGACTTGCTGCGCACCGCCAAACCTTTAGGCGATATCACTGTCGCCAGCATATTCGTCAACCGCTTACAGTTTTTGCCGCACGAAGACTTTGGCAGTTACCCGCGCACGTTTGACAGCGATTGCGAGAAATTGAAAAGCGTGGGCTGCGACCTGTTGTTTGCACCTGATGAAACACAGTTGTACCCGCAAGCGCAAACTTTCAAAGTGCAACCCGACCCCCGATTGGCAGACATTTTGGAGGGCGAATTCAGACCCGGTTTTTTCACCGGCGTTTGCACCGTCGTCATGAAATTGTTTCATTGCGTGTTTGCGCACAGCGGCGGCGTGGCCGTGTTCGGCCAAAAAGATTACCAGCAACTCATGGTCATCAAAGAGATGGTCAAGCAGTTTGCGTTGCCTGTGCAGATCAACAGCGTGGCCACTTCGCGCGCGCCGGACGGTTTGGCTTTGAGTTCACGCAACGGCTACCTGAGCGCAGAGGAAAGAGCCGAAGCGGTGCAATTGTCCAAAGCGTTGCAAGCTTTGGCGCAAGCCGCGCAAGCCGGGTTAGCCCGTGGCGAATTTGATGTGGCACAAGCCGAGCAAGCAGCCATGGATGCGCTTCGCAACAGAGGCTGGGCACCGGACTACCTGACGCTCAGACACCAATCCGATTTATCACCTGTGACTGAGTTAAGCCATGCACCGATGGTGGTGTTGGGTGCGGCTAAATTGGGTAAGACGCGGTTGATTGATAACCTAGAACTCGCCTTTAGACCCACGCCCCATTAGGGCGGCGACCGCATCTTTGGCTGCTACCTGACCATCCAATACCGACACCACGGCGCTGGCAATCGGCATGTCCACACCAAGAGACGCTGCACGCTGCACCACGGTGCGCGCGCTGTAAACACCTTCGGCCACATGGCCTAAGGACTGCAACACTTCAGGCAATGTTTTACCTTGCGCCAAAGCCATACCGACCTGGCGGTTGCGCGACAAATCACCGGTGGCGGTCAACACCAGATCACCCAAACCGCTGAGTCCCATGAAGGTTTCAGGTCTGGCACCCAAGGCCACGCCCAGGCGCGTCATTTCTGCCAAACCCCGGGTGATGAGTGCGGCGCGCGCATTCATGCCCAATTGCAAACCGTCGCACAAACCGGTGGCAATGGCCATCACATTTTTCACCGCGCCGCCGATTTCCACACCGACCACATCATCGTTGGCATAAACACGTAATTTGTCTGCATGAAAGGCTTGCACCAGCGCATCTCTGACGTGGGCATGCCGGCTGGCAGCCACCAAAGCGGCAGGCAAACCCAGAGCGACTTCTTGCGCAAAACTCGGCCCGCTCAAAACACCTGCCTGCAACCCGGGCGCCACTTGTTGTTGAACCTCGTGTGCCATCAAACCGAAAGAAGATGCTGTGTGGTTGGAGGCGGCTTCAAAGCCTTTGCACAGCCAGGCCACCGGTGTTTGTCC
>JACCDM011115645.1_pt1 | contig 14159 bp, 7 predicted proteins | sample 7445851 | NCBI WGS metagenome assembly JACCDM01 (sample SAMN15323438, study PRJNA562643) | freshwater metagenome | isolation source: river surface water | place: USA:Blue River Watershed | collected 2017-08-16
ATGTCAATGCGTAGCGACTGAAAGTTGCCTAGGTTAAGCGTATAGCCTAGACCTACTGTTACCTTAGTTTCTTCGTTGTTCATACCCTACTGCTCTCTCGTTAAATTTCTTCGTTCCAAACAGGAATAAAGCGACCGTCTTCGGTCCTTGTATAAGTAAGTATACCATCACCCATACGCCTTGTCAACTCCTGCTTAGTAGGAGTTATATCATTGGTAATCAGCTTGTCTTTGCGTGGTTGTCCAATGTGGTAGGTAGCTAGTATATCACGAATTTCGTGAACCTGCAACTCAGAATAGTAGCTTCTGACCTGCCATCCAGTTGCCCCACCTTTTTGACTTCCTGTTGGATGTGGAATAATGCCACGTTTCATTAAGCTTGGCATATACTTCTTGTGTCGGTTTACTAGGATTGCTGTTTCACCAACAGTATAAGCTTTCTTGCGATTGCGTTTAAAGTCTGTAACCAGACAACTTTCAAGCCTATCTTTGTTTATATTATAAACTGACATGATTCCATTAGAACGATTTAGGTGGTGGATTCTTACCAAGTCTCCATTTAAGAACCAGACCTTTTTGCTACCTGGAATTACTGGAGCACTGTTATATGCTTCTCTGTCCATTACCTGTCCTAGGCTGCTTGACCTGTTGAAACACCAACAGCAATAAAATTAACAAGAATGCTTGTCTTTTTTGAATCTGAATTAAAGATTACAGAAAAGTCAACCCTGTTTTCATAAACCTCTGTAATTACAACAGATACTCCAAGAGTATTATTTTTAATACCAGTAGCCTTAATTTGTGGCGTTGCAGTAACTACTGGGGCATAAATAAAGTTTTGGTTAAAGTAAAACGTTCCACGAATAACATCGTTCGTTGCAGAGTTTCCATCGGAAGATATTTCTTTTCTACCTGTTACAAATGATAGTTGTGATGTTGGAACCTTTAGTTTTGGAACCTTATCGCTTATTGTGTCAACTACTCTAGATTGTCTTCCACGATTTCCAAGCTCATCATTAAGCTTGTTAATCTCTGTAACAATTTGCGAAATGTAGTTTACGTCAATTGCTGCTCCATTGGCAGGTGTTTCTAAGTGTCCCATAAGCTAATTATACCATAACCTAGATAACTCCACCATCAAAATCTGGTGCGTCATAGATTGTGTCTGTAACAACTTCTCCAAGCCCTAGAGATTCGATGGTAGCTGCTGAGATTGTGTTATTATGTGTTGTAATCTGAACAGCAAACTTTCCATAGCTTGCTCCTGCTGGAATCAGGACAGAAAAGTTGTTTGACGAAATTGTTGCAATATATTCATAATTGTCAACCGACCACGTTGGTGTGCTTGCTGTTGACCACTGTGCAAATACATCAAACACAGATGATTTGATAACTGCACTTCCAATTGGCTCCCATTGCAAAAGAACGTATCTTTGGTCTGCACTAACCGTTGCAGACAGAGTATCTACTACTTCTGCTGTTCCAAAAAAATCTTGAATACTATTTCCCTCAAGCTCATAGATACTTGACCATTGAGATTTTAATGTATCGTCGTCAGACGTTACCCTATATCTAACAAAGTATTTTGTATCAGATGTGATTGGTGGCAAAGACTCGCTTAGGAATACCGCTTTCTTTAGTGGCATTATGACACATCCAATGCAAACCTAAACTCAATGTAGGTTGTAGAGCCTTCTGCCTTTTCTATTGGTCTTGGGTAGTCTGCTGCTACAACGTCGGACAACTTTAGCTTGGTATATCCTGCCAAAGAATATCTGTCGTCTACAGAAGAAAGGTTTTCAAATCTAAGACCATCCAAGGCAATATATGTTGCTGACGATGTATCTGCATTTGCAAAAATCTTTACAGAAGTGACATCTCTCCAAGCAAAACCAGAGGAGATTGTCAAACCATCCAGAGTTTTGGAGTCATAGATGTATCTGGTGTTGTTGCTTGTGGCTGTTCCGCTATACAGGTACTGTGCTGTTTCCGAACCTGCATAAAAAATTACAGCTATTTTAATTGAAGTTGGTGGTGTTGATGCTTCAAGCTGTTGTCCAATTACAGAAAATACAAGTTTTAGTTCGTCTTCATAAGGATTTGCAGCGTCAAGTTCTGGCAACAGTGGCTGAGAAATTATGATGTGGTCTCCAGCCGTATCTAGGTTTCCACCACTAAGGGCAGTAAGGTCTCCTCTAACCACAACAGAGCTATTTAAAAATCTTGGCTGCTCTCTTCTGTCTAGTCTGTCTGCACTTCTAAAAATAGCATTGTCTGATGCCAAGAAAAATGCTTTAGCAGTTGTGTCGATGTCCTGGGTTGTTTCATCTATTATGTCTGACTCTACTTCTACGTCTGTTACTGTAGAAGATAGTGACTTTTGCCACCCCTCATTTGTTGTAAAAGAAAATATTGTTTGACTAGGAACTGAGCCGAAGATGTTATTTGACTCTGAAGGATAAACTCCAACTTCGGTTATTCCATGCCTAACATCTGATGGGACTTCAGCGGTAAAGATAATTTGTTTTTCTCCGTCAATGACGTTTGTTGTTCTTGAGATAATTGGAAATCTGTCCACCTCAAAATCTAGACTTGTTTTAGCAGAATAGTCTCCAAAACTTTCATCAGAACCTAGGGTGTTCGGTCCACAGCCAATTGCAATATGTGATGCAAATGACGGTATTTGTCCAACCAAGTACTTTCCAAGTAGTGTAATTCCATTATTAGTTATCATTAGTATATTGTACCATCTTTCACTTCTTCTGGTACTATGAATTCTACCTCAATTTTTTCATTTACAAAAATATTTTTAACATGAACGTTTAGAGAGTTTGTTTCTTTATCAAAATAGACAACTGCTCGCTTAGATGCATCTGCTTCAAGTGGGTATTCTGCATCTAGTTCTTGTTGCGTTGGAACATATTTTGTTATGTCAAAATTAAATGATGTAAGATATGTGGTAACGTTATCAGCATTTGGAGAAATTTCTAGTGGACTATACCGTAGCGAAATATCTGATAGATTTTTAATAGGAGAATACTCCTGATTAATACCGTTGATTTGGTTGTGTCTAGATAACACTGCAAGCTCTCTACCGCCAATATCGGTAAGGAAAAGTTGCTGCAACTCTTCTACCTTTAAATCTTTTTTTAGTTTAATTTCATTAATTTCAATTTCTGGAGTTGCCGTTTTTGTTGATGGTTTTCCATTCCCATTATTGTCGTCACCGCCACCGCCCAGAGAGCCACCAGAGGCAGCAACAATTCCACCTAGGCTATTCGTGTCAATAAAACCAGTCCACGGTGTTGCTGGTGGTGTTCCAGGTGGAAATGAAATCAGTCCTCCAGGTGGATTATTCTCCCAATAATCGTTCCACCATCTCTGCGATGGTCTTGATGGTCTAAGTTGATTTGGGTCTAAGGTTCCTGGCGTTATTTGGCTATCTTTATCAAACCACGGATAATTTTCACTCACTACTGTACCTCACTTAAGAATAGCGTATGCTCTGGACCAGTTTCTCCATATGTATACTGTATAGAGTATACAATATATCTTGAGTCTTTAAGAGAAACCTGACCAATATCGTTTTCATCAACATAATCTATTTTAACAATATCTCCAAGCTGTGCATATGGTGTTCCAAATGTTTGTAGACCAACAGCCTTTCTAGGTTTAGATATTTTAGAAATAACCCATGCCATAATTTCAGTAGCATCGTCTTGTGTTTGAATAAAGGGAGCCTGAAGGTCAAATGCTTTTGTTCCATAGGTAGTTCTGCTATTTTTAATGTCAACGTAGTCCTGGTATAGTTCAGCAGTTACTAGGCTATCTCCATAGAATGATGGATTGGAAAAGTCTGCTTTTTTATTGTAGTAATCGTCTACTGTCAAAGACATATTAACATCGTCTGTCAGGGCTACCCCTTGAATCCTTAAGTTATTTCCATCTGAATTTAGCATAAGAACATTATCTGTACAGTTAAATACCAGGAACTCTGCTCCATATGGAGAAGACCTAAAGCCAGAAACAAAATATCCTTTTATGTCTGTAAATGTTGGAGAAATCTTTGAGTAAAGTGCTGGATATGCCTTGTCATACTTAATGTCAAAGTATGCTGCTTCACGCATAATTGTTCCAAACTCGTCGTAATAGATACTATACTTTGAACCAGACGTTCCTATGCTTGCAAGCATTGTTGAACGAATTAGTCCACTAATTGCATACTTGGTTATAGCATCATGGCTAGTGATTGATGTGTCATCAAATACCGTTGTTGACTGTGCAGGTGGTTTTGCAATAACATTGTCCCCACCACCATAAGAATAGTTTTTGCTAAGTGCATAGATATTTTCAAAGATTGCTTCCGTCGAACCCCTAACAAATGGGGCAATGTTTTTCTTGAGTGGCAAGGCGTTTTTATCTTCTACAGTTGCAATAAGATTATCGTTAAGATATAAGTAAAACTTTTTAGATTTTTTACCAGTTACTTCATACTCTACCGCTAGGTCAAATACGGTTTGCTTGTCTTCCGCATATACTCTTGCCTGTCCAACAAAGTCTCCACTATCTGGAAGAACTTGTGTTTGACCACTCCAAAGTAGTTCTGGAATTGCTGGGGCTACTGAGTCTGCAGCTGCAGCGTTTTTCTTTATCTTATAAAAGAAGACGTTATTAATTGTTTGAAGGTCTTTTACATTTTGTGCTCCAAGTGCTGCAATTTCAAAAAAGTATCCATTGTTTGTTGTTGAGTCTAGCATAAAAGACAGTCCTGCAGCTCCACCAGCAATCGTATTCTTTTCATAAAACTGTTGCGGATTCTTTAGGTCTGCCTGACCTGCATACTGTGGTGACTTTGTTGGTTCACCTGCAATCCTGACTCTTGTTCCAAAATGTGTAAACTTGTTTAGTAACTGCTTATTGACATAGGTAATAAAGTCTTTACCTTTAATTTTGTTTTTGTCTAATACCTTTTTAGATGGTCCTGTAAGAACTAGTGCTGAAGCCTGAACATTTGGACTAAGCTGAGAATTTTCATAATTAAACTGCCTAAATCCGTCCTTCATTTCGGTTACTTTTGTAGTAACAAGTATATTTTTTAATACTCCAGATACCTTTGCATTCTTTTGTGCAAGCTGGTTGTTTGCTGTACCGCTGGTTCCCTTGCCAGCAGCACCAACCTCAGTAGTTCCAGAGAATGGCTTTTCATCAAATATTACGCTGCCATTTAGAGTAAATCCTTTTCTGTAGTCAGTATCTTTCCAGTGACTTGCAAGACCTGCGTCATGGGACACAATCTCTGTGCCAAACTGACCACGACCATGCCTAATAATATTTCCAGAAGCATCAACCTTTGTATAAATCCTGACTCTTCCAGTTGGATAAATCTTTTTGTTAAACGCAAGACTAGAGAAATAGTTTTGATATTCTAGGAAGCTAGATATCCATACATTGCCAACTCCTTGAACAGTATACTCAATTGCATCATATTTTATAACCTCACCATTAGCATAGAAGTATCCATTGTATCTTGTTAGCCAGTATGCAGCGTCACCAAGATTAAAGGTGTTGTAGAATACGCCACTATTTGCTGTAAAGGTTATTGAAGCACCTACCACGTGTGGCAAGTTTACTGTAATTTGAGTTGAGCTATCGACAGAAACAACTTGAACACTGTTGCTTCCAAATAGCCCAGACCCAGAAACTTTCGTTAGTGTTTGTCCAGCAGCAAGACCTGTTGTTGATGTGAGAGTTATTGTCGATGAACCAAGAACAAGTGTTGCTGTTAATGTCTGCTCTGTAGGTATGTAAACAGGAATGTCGTCAGAGAGACTTGTTGCCAATGGGATTGCTCCTAAAGCATATCCAGACATAGCATCTTGGGCTTTTGTTTGTTCCAGTGGTGGGGCTTCCCAAAGCAATGCTGCCTTATAAATCCAGCTTCTACCTTTGTCAAGCTCGGACTTCTGCATAATTGTATTTTCTCTTTGAATACTTTTAGCAGAATAGGTAATCTTTCCGTCATTATAGATGTCCGATATCTTTGATGCTACCCCCATAATGTTTGAAAGCTTTGTGTTTCTTTGTTTAATGTTTAGCTCTGACGAAGTTGTATAGTCTTGAGAGCCATAAAGAACAAAGTCAGTAGAGCGTTGGTCTTCTGTTGGCATAGAGTAGTTTTTGCTCATTACAACAAAGTTGTTGTACTCGTCAAAGAACATCATATGCTGTGTAGAAACAGCAAGACCCTGTAGAACTTGAGCTACGCTAGTCTGTGGTGGGACATAGAAGAATGGAATAATTGGGTCAGACTCACCATCCACTCTCTTAAAGACGTAGTTGGCAAAACCAATTGAGTCTAGCAGAATTGAAATTGCGTAGCTTAGTGAGGTGTCTCTAATGAATACTTCTGGAGCATTCATTGATTCAAATAAAATAAATTGGTCACGCATTTCTAGGTTGACTGTTCTATCGACGGCTGAGTATTCTGGGAAGCCAGAAACAAACATAGTCTTTAGTGGCATATAGTAGTCTGAGCCATTTACTGAACGTGTAATCTCGTAGCTCTTGACCTGTAGATTTTTAGCAATAAATTTGTTAATTACGCTACCAGTGTTTGTTGAGTAGGTCCAAGTATTATTTGGATTGAATGCTTGGTCATAGTCAAACAACCCTAGCTGTCCTGTACCTGCCAAAAGTTGACCAACAGGAATACCACCATTACCAAGGTCTGATGCGTGTTTTGTAATAGAAAATCCAGTTGTTTTGTCAGATAGGTCTACCGCAAGCCTTGGAGATAGTTCAATGAGGTCAAATGTAGCATTGACTTTATTCATCTTTGAGACAACAACTCTTAAACCTTTAACAAAGTCAATTTCTCTATAAATTCTTTCTGAGCCAGATACATAGTAACTTGGGTCAGTTAGGTCTTTGGCGAATGGTGTGTGTCTATCGATTGTCTCGTTGTGAAGTCTCCAGCTATATGTTGCTGCTACCTGCTCATAACTGCTACCATCCCAGACATACCAAATTCCAGCAGCGGATGCTGAAGCACCAACCAAATATCCATATCCAGTAATTGATGTCACAGGAAGGTCTGTGTCTATTGCGTAGTCAGATACATACAGGAACTCATCATCTGTCCAAGCAGATGTTCCAGACTGTGGAATGTCTGCACCATACTCAATCTCTACGTATCCATCTACGTCAATGTCGTCTGCGTCTAGATTGTCTATAATGGTTTCCCAGGTATCGTCTAGGTTAAGCTTTTGAATCTTCCAGTCCTTTGGAACCATCTTATTCGCTGTTCCATAGAATGGGTCTCCAGAATAAGCTTCTACGCTACCAACATGAGTTTGCATCTTTACAACAACTCTATTCGCTGCCACCTCTTCTGTGTAAACTACAAACGGTGCTGTGTCGTCAATGTAGTAGTTACCGCCATCGTCTTTTGAAACACCTCTATCTACAAGCTTATCTGACACATTTTCTTGTCTAAATGAACACCAATACTTAAACTTATCATTTTTGCTTGCAGCATAATAGCGTGGTCTAAGAGCCATGTCTTGATTTGCAAAATTTATCTGTCTGCCATCAAAGCTCATTAGCTTGTTAATTCCAGACCTAGGTCTATTTTTTCCAAAACATTCTTCAAGAGAGAAAAACATTTTTACTTTTTCGTCTGTTGATGAAACTATGTACGGAGTGTTGTCGTCTTCAAGACCTGCATCAATTACAACATCTACATTTGTAGCACCATAATAGTACTTAGTTGCCGATGATGATGTCTCTATCGCCCAGTTATCTTGAATAACACCAAAGTTTGCTTCTGTTGGACTGGCAATGCCTGGTCTGTATCTATAGTTACCAATAACAGAAATATTGTCTGCTGAGTTTAGATTCCATTCAGCAAGAACCATTGTATTTACTTTTACTGTTGGGCTAGATATTAGATGGTTTTTTAATTCGTCATAAACTGCTGTACCGCCAGAAACGTAGGTTCCTGTTTCAGTGCTTGCAATTGTAAATGTTGTAGAATTTCTTGCAGTAATTACAGCATCTGGAATGTTAAAGTTTGATGGACTGATACCAGAAATGTGAACAATATCTCCAACAGCAAAAGTATTTGTAGCAGTATAGACAATGTTAGTTCCATTTGCTGTAAGATTTGTTATTGTTGCAGTTTCTGTTGCTGCTGTAAACATTACGCCTCTTCCAGGGTAACACTAATGTTCCAGAAGTCAAAATTAGTGCCACCACGCTTTTGAACAGAATAATTAAAGTCGGAGATGTACATCTCAATAACTTGGCTGTACTCTGCCAGCTGTGCATACTTATCTGTTCTACTTTCAAAGTTAGGGTATTTGTCATATGATAGGTATACCCAGAATGAGCCTTTATTGTTTTCGTACCAGTCAAGGATTTCTGCACCGCCAGCACCACCATCTGTAGTGTATTGGTATAGGTAATTTCCAGAAATATCTGGAGTAGATTTTGTTAGTCCAGTATATCCAGTGGTAGTTGGCTTACCAGTATTTATATCGAAGTTAGGGTCATTAGAAAATGAACGTGATGGAAGCATATCCCAAGAAACAGATATCTGAAGCTTGTCTGCGATGTGGTAAGAACGCATACGACCGTTTACAGTTCTTCTTCTATTTTCAATTCTTTGTTCTGAGAATTCTAGAGGGCTACGGTTATCGTCAGATAGGATTAGGAAGTCACCAGAGCCTGATGCAGCGTTTATTTCATTGCCAGTAGGTACATAGTATGACCTTCCTGTGGCTTCGTTTGTAGACAGTGTTCCAGAGTTATCAGCCCAAAGCATACCTTGTGGACGAGAATACTTTTTTCTACCTTCTAGATATTCTGCATATTTATCTGTCATTAAACCTTTGTGCTCCTAATGTTTTGTGAGTCTAGTCGCTTGATTTCTCTAATAACAGTTCTTGCAATCTCGCTTGAGTTACTGTTAGAGCCACCAACGTTGATATTTACTCCATAACTATTATACACGGAACCACCAGTATATGTACCATTATTCATAGCTCTAAGGTTATTTACGCCGTAATCCTTAACTGCCCCAGCATTCATAACAAACTCTTTATCGTGAAGCATGGCAAGACCACCGTCAGCATATGGTGTGCGGAACATTCCACCCTTTTTAAATTTAGGAATGATATCCATAATATCTATTCCAGATAGCTTGGAGGCTTGTTCAACAATACCATACATTTTTTGAGACACTTCTTTGTTTAGTGGAATATCTTTAATAAACTTAACTGCATTATATCCAGCAAACTCGTGAAAAATCTCTTTTCCAAGATTAGGAATATCTGCTATTTCTTTTGGTGTTGGATATTGCTTAGAACCAAATGGTAAGTTAAATCTTTCTTTCAAATCTTCAAGAATTTTAATTTCGTCTACGCTTCTTCCTGCAGCACTGTTTAGCATACTTTCAATTCGCATCTTTACATTGCTTGGTGAGTCAGCCCATTGATATCCAGCTTTTGCCCAGGTGTATGGACCTTTTGTTAGTCCAGCGGTAAGCTGAATTTTATCAAGTCCCAGGAATCTGTATAGCTCTTCTGACATAGCACTGAAGTCTTTTCCAAAACCCATGCCTTGGAACTTGTCGTCTAGTGCCAATACTTTGTGGTATACGCTGTTATCATAGAATCCTCTAGCAAAGCTGCCAGCCTCATCTCCTTCTTTTGTAAATAGTCTTGAGGAAAGGAAGAACTGCTCTAGTGGGTCGGTGTACATCTTTCCCTCCATTCCTACAGGCTTAATTCCTTTAGCCCCCATATTAGAATAAATATGCTCAAAGAACGCTAGTGCCTGTGCATCTGACGAACCAAGAATTCTTGCCATTACTGGATTTTTTAGTGCTGGCTTTATAGCTTTTTGTATCATCGACTGAAGTGGAACACCTTGTTGTAAAAACTTTGATGTGTCAAATGATGTGGAGATATCTTGAATAGTTTTTACAAATGCTTCGTATGGCTCAGTTCCAGCTTTAAATGCTACATCTGGTAATAGATGTGCAGTATTTCTTAGCTGGTCAAGTTGTTTGATTGCTTGCTCAAGAGCTGACGTGTCTCCAGACATAAATCTAGAAACATCATTAAGAACATATTCTGGTTGCATTCCAGCTCTTTGCCAATTACCAAGCCTTCCGCTTCTGATAAGCATCGTATTAAGACCTAATCTATCTGTAAATCTTGCTCCCTTGGCAACTTCTTGCATTGCCATAATTGATGCTTCTGTTTGGGCTATTCTTTGTGGCAACATCTCTGTTAAGTTTTGTGCAAATTCCTCTACCGAAGAAACACCTCTTGTTCCAAACTTTCCTAAACCAATTTCTCCAAATGCATCAAGTGCTGCTGGGAAAATATCTGCTTTTCCTGCTGGAAGACTAGATGCATTAGAGAATATGTCTGGATTCTTCATAGATGTTTCTAGAAGTTTTGCATACTTAGCACTATCTATTGCTGTATTGTCTGCAAGGAATACTGCATTTCTTGCTGCTGACGCAACCTTTGCACCAGCTGTTCCTATCTTACCTATTTTGGCTACCTTGTCACCACCTGGTACAAATGCTAGTGCAGCCATTGCAGTCATTCCAATATCTCCCAGATTACCCTTGCCAGAGAATAGTTTTGGAACGTTGTTCATTGCAACATCTGTAACAAACTTTCCTGATGCTATTCCACCTGTTGGGTCAAGTGGGTTCCAGATATCAAATGGGTTCATTCCCATTTTGCTTGTTACATTGCTAAATGCATCTATAGCATTTCCAATTATGCCCTTGGACTTTCGTTTTGGTTTTAGAGAACTTCTGCGTTCGTCAGATGAGGCGTATCCACCATTAGCAAATTTTTCTGCGTGGTTCATTTTATCAAGAACGTCTGTACCTAGAGCATTTACTGCCTTTGCTCTAATAACATATTCACCGTTTGAAAGTCTTGCTGGGATTGAATCGCTTGTACCGCTACCTGGACCAGAAATGTATCCACCATCTGCTTTTCCAACTCCAATACCAAGTGCTCCAAGTCCTGCCACAAGACCCTTAAGGTCTTTAGCCATGGCAGTTTTGACATCTGCCTCGCTAGATAACCATAGTGTTGGATTAGATGCTCTATATAGCCAACCAATTCTACTGTAGACTTCTTCAAGATTAGGTGCTTTTGCGGTACTTTCATATGCACTCATAGAAGAGTCTTGAATCTTTTGAAGCTTACCCTGAGCTGAAGATAAAGCACCATCCAAAGCATCTGCTTGGTCTTTAACTGCACCAACTTTATCTTTCTTTTCATCTTCCAGAAGGTTCTTCTGTTGTTCTAGTGCTAGGGCTGCCTGGTCTGCTCTAATTTTTTGTACCGCTTGTGCTGCAGCAAATACGTCACCACGAGAAAGAGCATCGGCAAGGTCAAGCTCGTTTTGTTTTTGATTAGCAATTTGCTGCTGAAGCTGGTTAATTCTTTCAAGTGCTTTAATTCTTTCATCATACTTATCGTTGATGTTCTGTTCTGTTTTTTGCAAATTCTTTTGTTGTGCAGTAATTCCAGAAATTACACCCTTTTGTTTCTGAAGGTCCTTGTTTTTCTTATCGGCAAAAGCTTCGGCTTTATTAAGCCATGTGTTGGCAGTAACGTCTAGTGGATTAGCTGCAAGGTCATTAATAAGTTGTTGTGGAACCTGAATTCCCATCATTGCTACTTTAAATACATTAGCTTTTGCTGTTGCATCTTCAATAAATCCTGTAGCCTTTTCAAGCTCTGGGTTTAGTCTAGCCATAGTGTCTGTAAGGAATGCCATTCCGTCGCCAGGATTTGCTTGTTCCATTTTATTAACACTTAGAAGTAGGTTGTCCCAAGAGCTATTAAAGTCTTGTGTAGAAATTCTTCCTTTAACAAATTCTTGAGATATTGCCGAAAGGAATCCAGACACCTGTGCCTCATACTCGTCAAGGTTTGACTGAGCTTCCCAGTTAATTAGTCCCCAGTCTCTGTTTGACTTAAACTCTTTAATTGCACCAGACGTAATATCTTTAAAGCTGTTTGCTAGATTTTGTTTTCCAGCTTCTGTGTCTAGCGTCAAACTTTCGAAGTCAATCTTTACGCTAGTCTGCCCTGCTTCTTTCTTAATGGCATCAATGATAATTTGTACTTGTTCTTTGCTCATACCCTGACCATAAAGGTCTAGACCAAGAGACTGCATGGTCATTCCAAACTGTTGAGCAGAAGCACCCTTGAGCTTTCCTGCTGTTTCTTGATAAGTTCCCTTAAACTGTTCGCTTTGTCTAAACTGTTCTGCAAGGCTTGCTTGCTTTCCTGTTTCACCTTCACCAGCAACAGTTGCTGTTCTAATACCAGAAAGCTTTGCTTCTGAACCAAAGAACTCATTAAGCTTGTCAAGCTTATCTTTTGTCATTGTCAGCGTATCTACGATTGCTTTAGATATTTCTTCCTGTGCTTTAGCATTTAGAGTGGCAACTGTATATAGAGCGTCTAGACCAGCAATTACCCATCCAACAACAGGAATCATTTTTGTAAATTGAAGACCAACCTTTAAAGCACCAGTTGCCAGTCCTGGAAGAGCCTTCATTAGCCCCTTAGAGGCTATAGACTCTGCAGCCTTACCCTTAAATGCAGTAGCTGCTTCTTTTGCTACTCCAAATCTTCCACCCATTTTACTTGCAGCAAACTTGCCCTTTACTGCCTGAACAGTAGGAGAAGCATTAATTCTATCTTTCATCTTGCCCATGGCTTCTTGTGGGATAAATGATGCAAGCATTGCTGCCTGGAATAGCTGGTCAGAAATACCTGATATCTGTTCGTTACCTGTTGCAGCACCAACACCCATAGTTGCCAAAGCACCAATACCTAGTTTTCCAGGTAGTCCAGTTAGGATTCCCCTAATTCTACCGCCAGGCTTTGTTGCAGCACCTCTAGCTGACATTGCAGCCTGAGCCTGTTGTGGACTTGCAAACCGTCCATTAATCTTAAATCTTTCCTTACCATTTGAGTCAACTATTCTAGTTACTCCATTACCAAGACTTTCTTTTACATTGACTACAGGGGTTGCAGCTTTTGCTTGAGTTGTAGTTGTTGCTACAGGCTTCTTTTCAGCCTTTTTTCGTGCATTTCGTTTTGTAGCAGTTCCCTTTTTGGTTTCTTTAGTATCCTCGTTAATTGCCTTAGTATTTTTCTTTTTAGCATTTGTATTATCCGTTTCAACCTTTTTTCTAACTCTAGCTTGTCTTTTAGCTGCAGGAAGTGACTGTGTTTCTCCTCTAACTTTTGCAAGGTTAATCTCTGCTCTAGCAATCTTTGCTTTAACTTTGGCTTCAGCTTTTGCGTCTGTTTCTGGTGGTGGCATAAGCTTTCCAGCCTTAACTGCTTTGTCGTATCCTCCAGATTTTTGACGTACGTCATATGCAGCAGCTACTGCCTTACCCTGATAAGATGGGTCTTGTTTTCCTACTGCTGCTAAAACAGAATAGCCCTTGCTGCTTGGGTGTTTTCCTTGACGAATTTTTGTAATTTCAGACTTGACTTGCTGTTCTGATAAGCCAGTTTCTTTTGCAATTTGTGAAACATTAAGTCCGTCAAAGAATGTTTCACCTTTTCCAGACATAGCATGAGCATACTGATTAAACATTCTTGCATCAAGTCGTAGGTTTTTATGCTTCCAATCTTTTGCCTCAATGTTTTTACCACCAACAGAATACTTAGTTGTTTGTTTTTCCAAGTGTGACAAGTCTGTGCCAGATAGATTTTTTAGATTACGTCTAATTTCATCTTCAGAATATCCCTGTGCTCTCATTGCAGCCTCTGCTGCCTTTAGTCCTGCCTTTTGCTCTGAAGAGTATCCTTCCCAAGGCTCTGAGCCTAATCCAGACATAAAGTCATTGTATACACCCTGTGGCTTTGAGCGAAGATGTGAGCCAAGTAGGTTGTAGATGCCACTTTCTGTTTTTGTGTTTCTTGGTCTAGATTCTTTTTTCTTTGCTCTTCTACCTGGTCTAACATTTTCCTCACCAATATTAAATCCTGGAATATTTCCAGCAATCATTCCTTGGATAAAGCCACGATACTTTTGTGCTGGTTTAGCAGGGATAACGGCTTCACCTGGTGACAGCATTGCTGGAACAACATC
>JACCDM010446814.1_pt1 | contig 14121 bp, 6 predicted proteins | sample 7445851 | NCBI WGS metagenome assembly JACCDM01 (sample SAMN15323438, study PRJNA562643) | freshwater metagenome | isolation source: river surface water | place: USA:Blue River Watershed | collected 2017-08-16
CACGCAAGAACCAAGGGCCAGTGCTCCAGCGCGGACCACCTGCCACGTCACCCGCTTTCAGGGGAAGCACATAGCCCACGGTTTTGTCGAGGCCTTGGCTGAACACGCGGCGCAGGCGCACGCGCTCCATCTCGTCATCGAGCTTGGCATCAAACGGGTCCACGTTCACGGGCAAGCGGCGCTCGCGCCACAGGTAGTACCACGTGTCTTCGAAGCCGGGGGTGATGAACTGGTCGTCCAGCCCCAGCTTGTGCGCGAGGGTCTGGGTGAAGCGCTGTGCGTCTTCGGTGGTGTAGCTGCTGGGCACGCGTTCGTCGGCAAACAAATCGGGGTTGTGCCAGCAAGGGTGGCCGTCGGTGCGCCAGTAAATGCCCAGCGCCCAGCGTGGCAGCTGCTCGCCCGGGTACCACTTGCCTTGGCCGAAATGCAAGAAGCCGCCATCGCCATACTCGGCGCGCAGCTTGTGCACCAATTCGGTGGCAAAGCCGCGTTTGGTCGGGCCCAGTGCATCGGTGTTCCATTCTGGTGCGTCGCGGTCGTTCACTGCCACAAAGGTGGGTTCGCCACCCATGGTCAGGCGCACATCACCCTCGACCAAGCGGCGGTCCACCTCATCACCCAAGGCCAAGACTTCCATCCATTGGTCTTCGGTGTAGGGCTTTGTCACGCGGGGCGATTCGAGCACCCGGGTGACCTTCATCTCGTGGTCAAACTCCACCTCGGCTTCGTCGACCAAGCCTTCAATAGGCGCAGCGCTCGATGGCTGTGGGGTGCACGCCAGCGGAATGTGGCCTTCGCCTGCGAGCAAGCCAGACGTGGGGTCAAGGCCAATCCAACCTGCGCCAGGGAGGTACACCTCACACCACGCATGCAGGTCGGTGAAGTCCACCTCAGTGCCACTGGGGCCATCGAGCGATTTCACATCGGGCGCGAGTTGAATCAAGTAGCCAGAGGCAAAGCGGGCTGCCAAGCCGCAGTGGCGTAGCAAATTAACCAACAACCAAGCGCTGTCGCGGCACGAGCCGCTGCGCAGCGTCAGCGTTTCTTCGGGCGTTTGCACGCCCGGTTCCATGCGGATGGTGTACGCGATGTCTTCGTGCAACTTGCGGTTGATTTCCACCAGAAAGTCGATGGTGCGAACGGGCTCGCGCTTCAAAGCTTTGAAGTCGATGCTCTTGAAATAGTGCTTGAAGTTGGGCGTGAAGCGATTGGTCACCAAATAGGGCGCTAGCTCTTGGGCCGAGGCCAAGCCATAAGCGAAAGGAAACTTTTCGGCGTGGGGCTCCAAGAAAAAGTCAAACGGGTTGTACACCGCCATCTCCACCACCAAGTCGACTGTGACTTTGAACTCGCGTGTCTTTTCGGGGAACACCAAGCGGGCTTGGTAGTTAGAGAAAGGGTCTTGCTGCCAATTGATGAAATGCGCAGGCTCGACTTTGAGCGAATAGGAAATTACGTTGCTGCGGCAATGGGGGGCAGGGCGTAGGCGAATGACCTGTGGGCCTAACTCAACCAGTCGGTCGTAGCTGTATTGGGTGACGTGGTGGAGTGCGGCATGGATAGACATGTTGTTTGACTAGCAAGACACGCGCCAAGCTGAATGCGCCAAAGCGGTGCGTATTTTGGTGCATACCTAGAACTTGATGTTGAGTAAACGTCATCTATTTTTCAATTAAAAGTATTTTTAAATTAATTTAAATCATAAAAAATTAATATTAATTAGTTAATTAAAAAATAACCACTCATGTTCCATCATTTAGGCCAGATTTCAGTACTTAGACGCAGCCAACAAGTTGTGGGTCTAGTGGCTGTCTTATGTTTGTCTATCAATGTGCCGGCCCAAATCACTTCAACGCAAGAACGCGACCTTGGTATTCGTAACCAGCATGAGTTACAGAGACAACAGCAACAAGAGCAACAGCAGCGGCAACAACTTGAGCGCGGGGCAGATGTAAGGCTCAGCAGTCGAGAAACACACACGTCGCAAACACTGCCAATTGAAATTCCTTGTTTTTTGATTCAGCATCTACAGCTTAAAAATGAATTGGGCGTAGCGCTTCCTGAATTCGATTGGGTGCTTGAACAACTCACTGCATCCAACGCGTCAATCTTTATCGGCAAATGCGTCGGTGCACAGGGTGTGGCTTGGCTGATTGAGCGAACACAGAAAATTCTGGTGGATCGCGGGTTTGTTACCTCACGTGTTTTAGCCACTCAGCAAGACATGAGTCAAGGAACTTTGGTGCTCACGCTGATACCCGGACGCATACGCGCCATTCGACAGGCTGAACCTGTAGACCCACGTGCCAACTTGCGCAATGCATTGCCCATGCAGGCGGGCGACATACTCAACCTGCGTGACATTGAACAAACCTTAGAAAACCTCAAGCGCGTCCCCACGGCAGAAGCTGACATTCACATCGAGCCGTCGCAGGCTGACGGTGCTCAGCCGGGGAACAGTGATTTGGTGGTTTCGTACCGTCAGCCTTTTCCCTTCAGGTTTACTGTCAATGCGGATGACAGCGGCACCAAAGCTACTGGCCGATACCAAGGCAGCATGACCGTCAGCTATGACAACGCATTCAGCCTCAACGACTTGTTCTATGTCACCAACACCAATGGCATGGGCGGCGGTGACAGTGGATCACGAGGTACGCACGCCAACACCATTCACTACTCATTACCTATGGGTTACTGGACATTGGGAGCGACATCTAGTACCAGTTCGTACTATCAAACTGTGGCTGGGTTGAGCCAAAGTTACGTTTACCGGGGCACTAGCGAGAACAACGAAATAAAGCTCAACCGATTATTGATGCGCGATGGCACGCAAAAACTCAATCTGGCAGTCCGTGCTTTCCAGCGCAAGAGCAATAACTACATTGATGACACCGAAGTCAATGTGCAACGCCGTGTGGTTGGCGGATGGGACAGCACACTCAATCACAAAGCCTTCATCCAAGATGCGATGCTTGAGAGCAACCTGACCTACAAACGCGGCACAGGTGCATTTGACTCAATGTCAGCGCCTGAGGAGGCTTTCAATGATGGCACTTCGCGTTTCGCATTGGTCACTGCCGATGTCAATTTGATCGTGCCTTTCAAGGTGGGCAGGCTAAGTGATGAGGTGCAGCGCATTCGCTACAACGGCTCTTGGCGAACGCACAAAAATAGAACTCCACTCACACCGCAAGATCGTTTTGTCATTGGTGGTCGTCACACCGTGCGTGGCTATGACGGTGAATCTGTATTAAGTGCGGAGCGTGGCTGGTTCTGGCGCAACGACTTGAGCTTCGCCTTGGGCGACAGCGGCCAAGAGTTTTATGCAGGATTAGATACAGGGCAAGTGGGTGGTCCCAGCATTGAACTGCTCGTAGCTACACGACTGACAGGCGCGGTCTTGGGTTTGCGTGGCGCAATTCAAAAACTGAATTACGACTTCTTCATTGGTGCACCTGTCAACAAGCCCGACAACTTCAAAACAGCAGGAAGCACAGCCGGCTTCAGCGTGAGTGCCAGTTTTTAAGAGCGCACGATGCAGTACGGAAATTTAATCATCACCGCACCTGCGCTGAATGTGCCTGGACACAGTGAGGCCGAAATATTTGGCTCCATCGTGTGGCTTGCCATGCAGGCAAAGAATAAAAACCAATTGCCCCTGCAAGAGTTGTCACAGTGGTTGTTGCCAGCTCTAAGAACTCAACAGTTCATTCTGGCGAGTGAAAGCATAGATGGAAAAACATGCCCTGTGGCCTACATGTCGTGGGCGAATTTAACAGCTGAAGTTGAAAGCCGCTATGTGGACAACCCCGACGAAGGTTTGAGTCCTCAAGAGTGGGCTGGTGGTGACCGCATGTGGGTGATCGACTGGATGACGCCTTTTGGACATAGCAAGGTGTTTCGCCGTGCAGTTGGTGTTGCGCTCACGGGTTGCTGTTTTAAGTCCTTGTATCACCGAGGGGCTGATAAAGGTTTGCGCGTAATGCTTTTTCGTGGTGATCACGTGTCACTTGAGCAAGCCAAGCAGTGGTGGAGTGACAAACCCATCTTGGCGCACAAAGAACTTATGTACGAAGCTAATTGAGCATCGTATTTAAGAGGCGCCGGAGAGGTCCGGTGTGATTACAACGTGGCACATGCCACATGAACTTGAAAGACTAAAAATGAAAAACTCTCAAAATGCATTGGTTGCACTGTTAGCTGTGTTGTCAACAGGTGTTGTTTCTGCCCAATCCATGTCCAATCAAGGCTACTACGGTGAGGTGGGTTACACCGCATTGAACATCAAAAACGACAACAACGGCTTTGATGCGACACCTAAATTGGCACGTGTCACTTTTGGTAAAGAGATTGATAAAAATTTATCAGTTGAAGGTAGTTATGGATTTACTGTTTCTAAAGATTCTTCCTTGAATTACACAGCTGAAGCAACTGCATTTGGTGTTTCTTTGAAGCCCAAAATGGAAATCGCAAAAGACGTTGAAGCATTTGCTCGAATCGGGGCACTCCATACCAAGTATGAAGATGAGTCTGGTTCGATCTCTAAAACCAAACTCGCTTACGGTATCGGCATGCAAGCTCAATTCACCAAAGATGTCTACGGCCAAGTGGACTACGTGAACTACTACAAACAAGACGGCATGACTGCTAAAGGCTTCACTTTTTCTATGGGTACACGCTTTTAATTTTTGCGGACTTTATCAATGTCGAGCACGAAACTTCGTGTTCGACATTGGGTTGAGTTTTAGATATTGACAGCAAGGAATTGACGCCATGAACAAGAATTCATTCCGCATCATTTTCAACAAACGACGTGGACAGCTCATGGCTGTAGCAGAAAATTCATCCACTCAGGGCAAGGGGGCCATAGGAGAAACAAGTTTCTCTGGCGAGTCAGGAATAGTAGGCAACGCAACCGTCGGTATTGGTGCTCTTAGCTTTGCTATGTTGTGTGCGCTAGGTGTTGTGCTTTGGGCATTGCCTACACCCAACGCTCACGCACAAGTGGTGGCTTACCGTAATGCGCCGGGCAATCAACAGCCGACTGTCTTGCAAGCTGCTAACGGTGTGCCTCAGATCAACATTCAAACACCTGGTGCCGCAGGCTTATCGAGAAACGTCTACAGCCAGTTTGATGTGCAGAGCAAGGGGGTCATCCTCAATAACAGCCGTACCAACGTACAAACCCAACAAGGTGGTTGGGTACAGGGTAATCCGTGGTTAACCACGGGCAGTGCGCGTGTCATTTTGAATGAGGTGAATTCATCTAATCCCAGCTACCTGAATGGATACGTGGAAGTGGCTGGGCAACGTGCAGAGGTTGTGATTGCCAATCCCTCGGGCATCAGCGTCAACGGTGGTGGCTTTATCAACACCAGTAAAACCACTCTCACCACAGGTGCGCCCATCGTCAATAGTGACAGCTTAGATGGCTACCGTGTGCAGGGTGGCAATATCAGCATCAATGGCAAAGGTTTAGATCTGAGCACCACAGACTATTCAGCCATACTTGCGCGGGTCGTACAAGTCAACGCAGGCATTTGGGCGAATGAACTCAAGGTGGTCACAGGTGCGAATCAAATTGATGCAGTCAGTCTTGCGGCTAACACAACCCCTGTGACGACGATCATTGCAGGCACAGGTGCATTACCCAGTTTTGCTTTGGACGTGGCCCAAATCGGTGGCATGTACGCAGGCAAGATTTACCTTATTGGCACCGAGCAAGGCTTGGGCGTTCGCAGTGCGGGCACGATTGGTTCTACGGGTGGCGACTTGGTATTGCAAAACAATGGATGGTTGACAACGATAGGCACACTGCAGGCCAGTGCCAACCTTCAAATCACCACGCAAGGTAATATCACCAATAGCGGAACGCTCTACGCGACCAACGATCAAACACTTAGCGTAACGGGGAGCATCACCAACAGTGGTGTCATCGCCGCACAAGGCAACACTAGCATCTCAGCCAATAGCCTGAGTAGCACCTCAGCAAGCGTTGTGGGTGCGGGCATCAAAACTGATGGCACATTGGACAGCAACGGAAACTTAAACATCGCCACTACGCAGGCGCTGGCTGCCAATGGTCAAAACCTAGCCGCAGGCAACATCACACTCACAGGCAGCCGCGTTGACTTATCGGACAGTCAGACCAGTGCCAAAACCGTAGGAATCACAACAGCTGGCAATCTAAACACCGTAAATGCCACAGTGGTTGCCAACCAAAACCTGACGGTATCTTCAGCTGACCTCAATAATACGGGAGGTACGTTAGCAGCAGGTCAAGCAGCGAATTTGCAAACTAATGCGTTGAACAACAATGCTGGCTTGATACAGGTAGGCGGCGATTTGGTCATCAACACCCACGGCCAAACATTAACAAACACCAATGCTGCCAACTACACCAGCAGTAATACTGCCTTGAATGGCAAAGGTGGCATTGCAGCCCAAGGTACAAGCACCTTTACGACAGGTGACTTAAACAACGACGAGGGTTACATCGGTAGCAAAGGCGCACTCACCGCCACCGTTGCCAACATCAGCAACCAAGCAGGACAAATTCAGGGTTTAAGCAACATCTCCCTCACCGCAGGTAACGGCAGCAGCACAGGCACGATTAACAACACAGGTGGTTTGATTCGCAGCGGCACTACGACAAGTCTCAGTGCAGGAGCTGTCATCAACAGCAACACGAGCGGGTCAGGACTTGGTATAGAAGGACTGGATGTGAGCGTGTCCACCACGACCCTGCGCAACGACAGCGGTGCCATTCGAGCGGATAACAATATCACTGTCACCAGCACGGGTACCGTTGACAACAGCGCAGGCTTGATAAGTGCGGGCAACACCTTGACCTTGCAAGATGTGCAAACGCAAGCCAATAGAACCCTTGCTATCACCAACACAAACGGCACCTTGCTGGCTGGACAATCCTTAGTTGTTGCCGCCAGCAACATCGGGGGAGATGGCAGTGTTCTCTCCAAAAGCAATTTAAACCTCACGTTGAATGTTGACTTTTCCAATGGTGGACAAGTCATTGCCAATACCAACTCAACCATCAATACCTCTGGGAATGTGAGCAACAGCGGCAAACTACAAGCAGGCAGTACGCTCAACCTGGCCGCGAATAACATTGACAATAGAGCCACAGGCGAAATCTCGGCCAACACGACCCAAGTCAATGCAAACAGTACGTTGACCAACCGAGGACTGATTGATGGTGTAGAGACGCAAGTCAATGCCAACACCGTCAACAACATAGGCACAGGCCACATCTATGGCGACCACCTCAGCATTGCAGCTGTCAATCTCACAAACGACACTGAAACCATTGCTAGCGTGACTAAAGCAGGCACTATTGCAGCGCGTGACCGCTTAGACTTGGGTATCAGTGACACATTGATCAACCGAGAGCACGCCCTCATCTATAGCGTGGGAGACATGGCTATTGGTGGCGCATTGAACGCAAGTCGTCAGGCAAGTGGTTCAGCAACAACGTTGAATAACAACAGTGCAACGATTGAAGCAGGCCGTAACTTAAGCCTCTTCAGCGCCACGGTTAACAACACCAATGACCACTTTGCTTACGAAATCAGAGTGGCGACTACAGAGTTGGATGTTCGCGAAGATATTAGCTCTGGCTTATATCGGGTGTTTACACGTACAACCCATTTACCGTATCAAACTGCCAGTGATCCGGCGCAAATTTTGGCAGGCGGTGACATCAGCCTGAATTCATCTAATACCACTAACTATGCCAGTGACATTGTGGCGGGTGGTGCGTTGAGTATTGATTCATCCACGTTAGCGAATACGGATGTAATGGCAACCAAGAGTATTCGTGACATTGGGACGACTTACACCTTAGTGCATGTGCCAGGTTCTGGTATTTGCGGGAAAATTTCTATCAATTGCGTACATGCACATGACGAGTGGCAAACCGCCCCATATGACAGCACGGCTAGCAGTACAGTCTCTGTAGGGCAAGTCACTGCATCCAGCAATAGTGGCGCACAGGTGGGGATACGCAGTCAAGCAGCGGTCTCGGGTAGTACCCGTGGTGCAGGGACTGCCAATGTCAGAAATGGGGCCGTATCTCCGCCCATACTACCCACAAGCAGCCTGTTCAAAAACAACCCATCGCCAACATCTGCCTATCTGATTGAAACGGACACACGTTTTATTGACAAAAAACTTTGGCTGGGTAGCGACTACATGACGCAGAGCTTGAGCCTTGACCCCACAGTAACCCAAAAACGCTTGGGCGATGGCTTCTATGAACAAAAACTCATCCGAGAACAAGTGGCAGAACTCACAGGCCGCCGCTTCTTGGGCGACTACACCAGCGACGAACAAGAATACAAGGCACTCATGACCAGTGCAATCACGTTTGCTCAGACATACAACCTTCGCCCAGGCATTGCCTTAACAGCGCAGCAAGTGGCGCAACTTACCAGCGACATCGTGTGGTTGGTAGAGCAAACCATTACCCTACCCGATGGTTCCAGCCTAAAGGTGTTGGTCCCACAGGTATACGTCAAAGTCCAACAAGGTGACTTAGACGGCAGTGGCGCATTGCTGGCAGGCAAAGATGTCAACCTCAATCTCAGTGGGGACTTGACCAACAGCGGCACGGTTGCTGGGCGCAACGTGGTCAGTCTCAACGCTGAAAACGTGAACAACCTAGGTGGGCGTATTGGCGGCAACGATGTGAGTGTGGCAGCACGACAAGACCTCAACAACATTGGCGGCAGCATTGGTGCCGTCAACAGTCTGAGTGCAAACGCAGGACGAGATATCAACATCCAAACTACAACACAAACCACAGCTACACAAACGGGCATTGCAAATAACTTAAGAACAGGTGTTAACCGTGTGGCGGGCTTGTATGTATCGGGAGCGAACGGCACATTGGTAGCTAGTGCAGGCGCAGACTTGAACATCGTCACAGGCGTGGTGAGCAACGCAGGCAGCGGCACGACCAGTTTGAGTGCTGGCAACAACTTCACCCTTGCCCCCGTCAAAACGGGTGAACAAAACAACATCGTGTGGGATGGTGACAACCACCTGAACTACGGCAACACGCAAACTGTGGGCAGCACCATCAACGGCGGTGGCAACGTCAACCTCAAAGCAGGCAACGATCTAACGGCCACAGCTGCCAACGTTCAAGCCGCAAAAGCATTCACTGCGCAAGCGGGAGGCAGCGTCAACATCTTGGCCGGAGAGAACACCACCAACTTAGACGTTGCCCATAAAACATCGAGTGGCGGCGGCTTCTTTGGTGGGTCAACTTTAGTGACACGCAACGTCAGCAACACTAGCACGGTCGTGGCGAGTAACTTGGGGGGAGGTGCGGTAGACATTACAGCTAACACCAAAGACATTAACGTCAAAGGCTCTAACGTGGTTAGCGATAACGGCACAAACTTGACTGCGGGCGGCAACGTCAACATCGAGGCAGCGACGAACACCAGCCAGCAAAGCAGCTACAGCCAAGAGACTAAGTCTGGCTTTAGTATTTCGAGCCTTGGAACCAATCCGATCGGGGTGAGCTACAGCAAAACCAAACAAAGTGATAACAACCAAAGCAACAGCACCACAGCTGCGGCAAGTACGGTGGGCAGCGTAGGTGGCAACGTCAACATCACAGCAGGCAACCAATACAAGCAAGTGGGCAGTGATGTGCTCACGCCAACAGGCGACATCCAGATCACCGCCAAAACTGTAGACATTCAAGAAGCTAGGGAAACTAGCAAACAAAGTACAGAACAAAAGTTCGAGCAAACCAGCATTTCTGTGGGCTTAAAAGGCGGCATCATCGACAGCGTACAAGCTGCTACCCAAGCCGTAGAGGCCGCCAAAGACAGTAGCGGCAACCGCAACAGAAACCTCAATGCACTCATTGCGTATGCCAAAGGTTCAGACGCATACGAACAAGGTAAAGCCGTTGAAAAAGCCTACAACGCAGAAAACCCCAACGTCGCCGCAGCAGCCAGCAGCATCAAAGTCAGTGTCAGCATTGGCACCAGCAAGAGCCAAAGCAACAGCTCTACAACGAGCGACACAGCCGCAGGCTCTACCGTTAAGGCCGGTGGCAGCATAAACATTAAGACCTCAGGTCAAGGCGAGACGGAAGGTAACTTGACAGTGCAAGGCAGCAATGTGTCTGCCGCCAAAGACGTGTCTTTAAGCGCAACCAAAGACGTCAACATTCTCGCCAGCGCTGACACCGAGAGCAACCGCAGCAGCAACAACTCTAGCAGCACCAGCGTGGGTGTGAGTGTAGGCATAGGCCAAGGTGGCGCAGGCTTGAGCCTAGACCTAGCTGCCAGCCGAGGCAAAGGCCAAGCCAACAGCGACAGCACGACGTATAACAACACCCATGTGAGTGCAGGCAATGCGGTGAACATCACCAGCAGTGCAGATACCAACGTGGTGGCCGGCAACATCAAAGCCAATCAGGTCAGTGCAGACGTAGGCGGCAACTTGAACGTTGAGAGCCTGCAAGACAAAGCCGTGAGCGAAGCTAATCAAAAAACCACAGGCATTGCGCTGAGCATTCCCATCGTGGGCACAGGCGATAGTGCCAGTTTCAGCCAGAGTAAACAAAACGGCAACAGCAACTACGCAAGCGTGAACGAGCAAAGTGGCATCCAAGCTGGGGATGGTGGATTTCAAGTCAACGTCAAAGGTAACACCGACCTCAAAGGTGCCACCATTGCCAGCTCTGACAAAGCAACTCAGGATGGAAAAAACAGCCTGAGCACCAACACCCTCACCGCCAGCGACAGTAATAGCAGCATGAGCGCCAGTGCCAGCAGCAGTGGCGTGAGCGTGGGCACGAACATGATGGATGGCAAATACGCGATGGCCAAAGCCATAGCAGGCAACGCTTTGAACAACGGCAGTGCGAACCAAAACAATGCCAGCACGACGACCAGCGCGATCAGTGCAGGCAACATCACCGTAGGCAGCAAGACGACGGACACCAGCAAAGAAAAACTCACGGATAGCAACGGCAAGGCGGTGAGCACAGACACGAGCAACACCAACCGAGCCTTAGCCAAGGCAGATGTGGCGGGCTTGCAGAAGTCAGCGCAGGAGCAGCAGGCGAGGAATATGTTGGTGTTGCAGACCGCTGTGGCATTTACTGATCAGGCGTTCAAGTTGGCCTTCTTGGATCAAGCCAAGATGTATAAGAAAGTACCGAGGACAGACGCAGAAGGTAAGCCCACTATTCAATGGCAAGAAATGACCACAGAGGAGAAAGCCAAAATACCGCCAGGCTCGCGTATTGCCAACAACGGCATCTTCAACGGTGGCCCCAATGATCCGAAAGCAGCACAAAACTTAGCTGAACAAAACAGCTCAGGGGTAGCTCAATATTTGGTTCACTTTCCGCAAGCAAATACTTTGGTGGCTGAGTTGCTCGTAGCGGGCTATCAGAAGTTTTTAGAAAACGGCACAACGGGTTTGACCAATGCGACACAACAAAACGTAGATTTAATCAAGCAAACAGGTGGCGACATCACATTGGATGGCCATAGTCGTGGCGGCATGACGGTGGGCAATGCATTGACAGCCGTGCAAGAGCAAGGTGGCGCAGGTGGCAAGACGAATGTGAACTTGTACGGCTCGGCTTACAACGCACAGGATGCGGCCAATACCGTCAATCAGATTACCAATGGGCAGGGGCAAGTGACATCACAAGTGCATAAGGATGACTTCGTGGGAACGGTACTTGGAGGTAATGCGGCTACAGGTGGGACCTCGCCAGCTGGAAGCTCAACCTTGCAAGAATGGATCAAGATGCTTGGGGGTGGAAGTACTGCTCATAACAACTATGGAGAAGGAAAAGAGATGCCTAATGGCCAAGGTGGAACTAAAAGCAACGTAGGTGATTATTGGGAGGGTGAAAAACCAAAACCACAAACAGTGCTGCCAAGCGGGAAGATCTCTTCATCGCCCGCTGGTGTTGGGAAATGAAATACCTATCGCAGCTACTAAAAGGTTTCTCAAGCATATTTCTATGTGGCTTGTTGATGGGGTGTCCGGGGCCACTAAATGTTCCATCCTCATGGGTGGATTCTTTTACTCGTAACGGTGCTACAGAAAGCGAAGTAAGGGCCGCCCTCTTAGAGTGCGGCTCAAGCGTGCCTGGTAGCTCTTTGGAATACCGAACGCGGGAGGGCAAGGGATTTCCTCCTGCCTTTGAGGCGTTCGAAAGGATTTGGGTAGGACGATGCATGAAAAATTCTGGGTTTCCGTATAACGATGACCGTACGTGTGCAGGTGGGATTGATATGAACGGTAAATTGATTATCCCTGCGCCATGTAAGCCAGATGCTGTCATTCCCAAGCGCAGCGTAGAAAATCGACTCAACAGCCCATACTGCAAGACTTACCCAAAAACAAAAATCTGTCAGCCCGACTACTACCCATCTAGGGATGACCTAAGTCAGCCGATAAATCCGCATCCAAGTCCTAAATCGATAGCGATATCGATTGCGCCCTCAACTGACCCTGCAATAAAACTTCAAAACCAAGTTCAAAAAGACAGTAACGCGCAAATGAACCAGCTGTTGCAGGGCGTAGGTGGGCGCAAATGATGTTGACCGCCAGCCGAGGGCAGGCCTGAGCCAACAGCGACAGCCCCACATACAACAACAGCCATATCACAGGGGCAACCAAGTTGCATTCCCCCAACCCTATAGTCACTTTTCATGGCTCAGTTGGACTTGTGTGCCAAAACAGTGCGCTTATTGCTCAAGTTTTCTGAAGCCCCACCGATACCCTAACAACTCACTTTTATCTTTGATACTTACTATGCGTTCACACCGTTTTTCTGTTGTTGCTTTTGTGTTGACCAGTCTTTTGGCCTGGGCTGCGCCTGCTGCAGCCGAATGGAGCGAGTTGGTTAAAGAAGAAGAGGCAACGTATTACTTTGACAAAGATGCGGTCATGCCCGTGCATGTGTCGCGTTACGCGTGGGTGCTGACCGACTTGCCCAAAGGCGACAAAACTCCCTCTGGCGAAAACTACAAGTCCATGATGTTGCGTGTGCGCATGTACTGCAAAAACGACACCGTGGTACGCCTTTCGGTGAGCTACTTTGACAAACAAATGGGCAAGGGCAAAGAAGTGGCATCTGACGATGTGCACGAGTGGCGTCCACGTGAATACCCCATTCGTCCCAATACCTACCTTGCAGCGTTGAAGAAGGAAGTCTGCGGTACAAAAGCTGCCTCTGGCTAAAACGGTCCTCACGCGCCTTGCCAACAAAAGCCCCTGCTGCATGGTTGGGGCTTTTTAACTTGTGAGTGGGCATTGCCCCTGTGGCCGCCGTTTGCTTCGAAGATGCGGCCATGTTTGTTGCCATCACACCTTGGGCTTTGGGCTGGATTGCTGGCACGGCTTTGCAGTTACAGCAGGCAAAGTTGTGGGACGTTGCGCTTTATTGGGGGCTGGGCGCTGCAGCACTTCTGCTGGCATTTTGGCGTGCTTCGCATTTACGCGTGGCATGGTGGCAGGCCTATGCGGGCTGTGTTTTGGCCAGTGTCTTGGCTTTCACACTGGCAGGCGCACGGGCGAGTCACTATTTAAACAATGCATTGGATCCTGCGCTCGAAGGAGACACCTTGCAGGTGGTGGGCATCGTTGCCAACTTGCCGCAGCGCACGGACGACAGCGTGCGTTTTCGCTTTGAGGTGGTGACTGCCCATACGGCTGATAGTCGCAGTGTTTCGTTGCCACCTCAGTTGTTATTGGGTTGGTATGGGAGCCGACTTAACGCAAGTCAAGCCAGCGTTCAAGCGCCGCCTGCCGATTTGCGCCCTGGGGACCGTTGGCAGTTGACAGTGCGGCTCAAGGCACCGCACGGGCACATCAACCCACACGGGTTTGACTACGAGCTGTGGCTGTGGGAGCAGGGCATACAGGCAACAGGCTACGGGCGCCATGGGCCCAAAGATCCGCCACCTAAATGGTTAGGTAGCACCCGGGCCCATCCCGTGGAGCGGCTACGTGATCGGGTGCGTCACGCCATCGATGCACAAGTGTCCGATCGCGCTGCCGCAGGCGTTATCGCGGCTTTGGTGGTTGGAGACCAAGGCGCCATTGATC
>JACCDM010898374.1_pt1 | contig 14117 bp, 13 predicted proteins | sample 7445851 | NCBI WGS metagenome assembly JACCDM01 (sample SAMN15323438, study PRJNA562643) | freshwater metagenome | isolation source: river surface water | place: USA:Blue River Watershed | collected 2017-08-16
AAGAAAGGAATGGGAAGATCAAACTCGGGAGTCCAGGCCAGTTGCCCCGTCGAGTAGCGCCCCGGATCGCCATCTGAGGCGCGATCATCGCCTTCGACATGAAGCCAAGCAAGCTCGGCCATCCCAAGGCGAAGGCGCGATCTGCGCTTTTCTTCTTGGGCTGATTTCTCAGGGTCTGAGACCTTCTCAGGAAGAAGTGGCTCGGGTTCAGGCTTCACAGGCGGAGCGGGCTGGGTTTTTTGCTCGACCGCTTCACGCGCTTCTTCGCGAGCTTTTTCCTGGTCCGTCTCTTTGGACATCTTCACGAACTCAGGCGTCGCTTGGCTCAACGCTTTGAAGTAACTGACGGCATCGAATGTTTGGGGCGCACTCACCCCTTGAACCCCTGCACTCACAAACTGTCCTGCCGCCACCCCAACGCCCTGGCCCAAAGCGAGCTTTGCTTCATCGGTCGCGACTTCAACCAAGCCCTCAAAGGTATGCACTTGGGCGTTCTCGGCGCTCTCCGCAACTTCAAAGACAAAGTCCGTGCCTCGAACACCCATCACTGCTTTCGGGGATCGAATGGCAAACCGATGCAAAGATTTTTTCTCGGCACCTTCACCTCCGGGCGTCGCTTTTTTGACAATGCCCCGCACACGCCCCTGCCGAACTTCCGACCACTGAGTGCCACTCTCTGATCGGTCTTGCACTTCGACTTCGGCGGCGTTTCCGATCAAAAGCTTTGAGCCGTCCGGATAGCGAATCCGCACGGAAGCCCGTGCACCGGTCTTAATGACCTCGCCTGGAGATACCTCCGATCCCTTGGTCCCGACCCGATTCCCTTTCGGAGTCCGAATCACTACGATCTGGTCGCCCTCGATCGCCTCGATCACTGGACCGTCGGCTGCTAAGGCAAGACTCCCCCAAGCCAAAGAGCCCGTCAGCACGACCCGGCAAAATCGACCTAGTCCTTTTTTTCGCATCTCTAATCAAGATAGCGGGTCCTACAGAAACCGTTTACACTTTTTCCATGGCCCATAAACGGAGTTTGATCCTCATCAATAAGCCGTTTCAACTGCGCTTTGCGTTCTACGTGTGCAGCTGGCTCTTCGTGCTGAGCCTGTTCTACCCACTGTCGATCGAAGCGCTCTTGAACTCCTTCCTCGATTACGTGCGCTTGGACCCGAAAGGGCCGGAAGTCGACAAGATCGAAGCCGTTCGTCAGGACCTCACTCAGTTGGTCATGATGCTTCAAGCAGGCTTCCTCGGCGTCACTTTTATCGTCAGCGTTTACTTGTCGCATCGGATTGCGGGCCCGTTGTTTAAGCTCCGAAAATTCTTGGACGAAGCTTCGCAAGGAAAGACGCACCAGCGCCTGCGTTTTCGGAAGTCCGATCACTTCCAGGAGCTAGCAGACAGCTACAACCAGATGATGGACACTCTGGGCGGCACCCTGGTACGAACTTCCAACCAGGTCACGGGCGCCATTCAGAATCTGGAATCGGCGATCCAGAAGCCAGGGGCACCTCGCGAGGACTTGGAAAAAACCCTCCAAATCCTGCGTGAAGTGCAACGCCAGACTTCCTTCACTGATTTGAAATGAAGCGAAATTTAAAACCGGTACTCCCGCTCGGGCTCTTCGGCCTAGCGATGGCGCTCGCCTGGAATCCTGCGCTGGCCTCGGGCAAAGGTGCCCAGGCAAAGTCCGCGCGCCCAGGAGCGGGCGCTGCCAAGGCGAGCACTGAGAAGGCGAAAAAGCCTACTCCCAAAGCCACGCCCACGCCCCTCCCTTCCGCGGGGCCGCTGACGCAGCTTCGCGAAGTGAACCGAGTGGTGAATCGCTCGACTCCCGCGCGCGAACTGGGAGCCGCCTGGGAGCGCCTGAAAAAGGGAAAATACCTTGAGGCCATCGCCCGCGCAAAAGCCTGCGAAAAGGATCCAAACTTCAGCGACTACTCACTTTGGATTCAAGGCGAAGCGCACTTCAAATTAGCTCAGCTTCAGGCCGACAGAAAAAATTGGGCACAAGCCATCCGCTCGGCTCAAACCGCACGCGAGCGATGGATCCGTGTGGACGAACGTCAGCCTTATTCTTCCCTGACCAAGCTCGCCGCGCGTTCGGCATCTCAAGCTGAACTTCTTCTAGGATGGATTCATCAAGCTCTAAAGAACGCTTCTCTTGCTAAGCTCGAATACCAGAACGGTTTTCAGCGGCTCGCCACGAACGGAAATCTAGGTACCCTGGAATCGAAGCACATTCTGGCGCACGGCGAGGCCTGCAAGAAAGCTCCCGATCCGCTTTGTGAAGCGTGGATGTTCCGCCTTCAAAGCGCGTTCCCAAAGAAAGCGCCAGAAGCGGCAACTCTGTCGCAGGTGTTTGAAGCCCCTGAACGTCCTCGTCCGGAGTCGTCGTCCCGCGAGCAGAAAAGCTATCGCGAAGCAGATCTCGATCAAAAGGCATTCGAAGATGCCTGGAACACTTGGGTGCAGGGGAAACCCGGCGATGCGCAAACCAAGTTTGAAGACTTCCTCGCAAAATACCCGCTCTCCGCGCAGAAAAATCGCGCGCGCTTTTGGCTCGCTCAAGCGCTTTCCCTGGGGGGAACGAAGGAACAAGCCAAGGCCCAGGAACACTGGAAACAACTGCTGAAGGATACGCCTTGGAGCTGGTACGGCATTCTTGCTTCCATGAAGCTGGGCCGGGATTATCAGGACATTCTGAAGCCCGACGCGATTCCCACCGGGAAAATGGACGATGCTTGGCTGACCCCGGCCGAGCGCATCCGCCTGAAGCGAGCTGAAAACTTCCTCGCCGAACGTCAGCCCGAGCTGGCTCGCCAAGAACTTCGCGAACTCCGCGCACGAGAAAATCTATCGGGTGAGTTTCTGACTTGGCTCGCGTTTTTGCATCAAGAGGCCAGTAACCACTTAGGCGCGCTTCAAGCGGCAGGCGAACTGATTCAAAGAGAAGCGCCGCAAGCTTTCTCGCCTTGGATGAAAGAGCTCGTCTTCCCCACGGAACGCTGGGAACAAGTGAAAGCTTTAGCCGAGCAAGAAGGCGTCGACCCGGTCCTGGTCTTAAGCCTGATGAAGCAGGAATCCGCTTTCAGCCCGGACGCGCTTTCGGGCTCCGGTGCGAACGGACTGATGCAGGTCATGTACGCCACTGCGCTCGATACGGAGCCCACGATCGACCGCACGCGGCTCATGAAGGAGGACGAAAACCTCCGCATCGGCGTTCGATACTTGAAGCAGCTTCTCACTCGCTTCGATGGAAACTACGCTTTAGCGCTGGCTGGCTACAACGCAGGCCCAGCGGCCGCATCGCGTTGGCTTCGAGATTTCAAGGGCAAAGGCCTTCTCGAGTACATCGAGAGCATCACTTACAAAGAGACGCGCGAATACGTCGCCGCCATCTTGCGCAATTACCTTTGGTATTCGACGCGGATCGAGGGAAAGGCTCCAAAGAAGCCTTCCTCTCTCACCACGCTCGATCCCTTCTGGGTTGAACCCAGCCGGAAGAATTAAACCGCAAAGCGGAAGTGCATGATGTCGCCGTCGCGAACGACGTACTCTTTGCCTTCTAGGCGAAGGGCGCCGGCATCGCGAATCTTGGCTTCGGTTTTGTGCTTCATCAGGTCGTCGTAGTGGAACACTTCGGCTTTGATGAAACCCTTTTCGAAGTCCGTATGGATCACACCCGCGGCTTGCGGCGCTTTGTAGCCTTTTTCAATGGTCCAAGCGCGCACTTCCACTTCCCCTGCGGTGAAGTAGGTTTGCAGGCCCAGCAGGTCATAGCCTGCGCGGATCACGCGGTTTAAGCCCGGCTCTTCCATGCCCATCTCGGCCAAGAAGCCGGCTTTGTCTTCATCAGCCAGTTCGGCAATCTCGCTCTCGATCTTTCCGCAAATCTGCACCACGGGGCTGCCTTCAGCCGCTGCGTGCGCCATCACGCGCTTCACGTATTCGTTGGGCTCGCTCTTGCCGATATCTTTGTCATCGACGTTCGCCACGTACATGACCTTCTTGGCCGTGATCAGGTGATAGTCGTGGATCAAGTCCATTTGCTCTTTCGAGAGCTGAAGCGAGCGAACCGGCTTACCGGATTCCAATGCAGCCCGCACCGGCTGGATCACGCCGAAAACGGCTTGTGCTTTTTTGTCGCCCGTCCGCGCTTGTTTTTCGAGGTTGTTGTAGCGCTTGGTCACGGTGTCTAGGTCCGCGAACATGAGTTCGGTGTCGATCACCGAGATGTCGCGAAGCGGATCGACCGAACCATCGACGTGCACCACGTTCGGATCCGAGAAGCAGCGAACCACATGCGCAATCGCGTTGGTCTCACGGATGTGCCCCAGGAACTGGTTCCCTAGGCCTTCCCCTTTCGAGGCGCCTTTCACGAGGCCCGCGATGTCCACAAACGTCATCGTCGCAGGAATGAGTTTCTGCGGAGGAATGCACTCGGCAATCTTCGCCAAACGCGGATCGGGAACTTTCACCATGCCGGTATTGGGCTCGATGGTGCAGAAGGGATAGTTCGCAGCTTCCGCTTTTGCGGAGGTCAGCGCGTTAAAGATGGTGGACTTGCCCACATTCGGTAGACCCACGATGCCGCATTGAAAACCCATGATCCACTCTCTCCCTGTCTATGACCGGCACTTGCCGGACTGTCTATTGCCGGCCTTTGCCGGACTTCGAACTTTCTGTTTTCGAAGCGCCCGCATCTTCTTTCGCAGGTGCTGCACTTCGGTTGAATTCGTTCATGGCGCCCGAAACGTCGCCCTTTACGATTCTCTCAACAGCTTGAGCCACTCGGTCCAGGAAAGGATCCAGATCCTTCCATTCCGAGTCACTAAAGGGCTGTAACACATAATCGGCGGGCGAAATTCGCAAACCCAATTCGCGCGGATGCCCAACTCCAATTCGAACCCGGTGATAGCCGGTTTTTCCAGCTCCCAAGCACTCATCGAGCGACTTCAGCCCGTTATGCCCACCCGCACCGCCGCCTGTCTTGATCCGCAAGCTCACCGGGGGCAAATCCAGTTCGTCGTGAATCACGATTACGTCTGATGGCTCGCACTTGTGAAACTGAAAAAAGGGCGCAACTGCACGACCCGATAGATTCATGAAAGTGAGCGGCTTGATCAAAAGGACCTTCTCACCGGCGAACTCAGCCACTTGGTATTCCGACTGGTGCTTTTGCTGAGTGGAGGCCGCTTTCCAGCGATCCGCCAAACGATCGAGCGCAAGCCAACCCACGTTGTGGCGGGTGGTTTCATATTTTGGCCCGGGGTTGCCGAGTCCCACGATCAGCTTCATCCGACCCGCTTCACAGAAACAGCGAACTCACGCTGTCGTAGTTATGAATTCGGTAAATGGCTTCGGCCAGAATTTCGGAAACCGAAAGCTGCACCACTTTGCTGCAGGCTTGGGCGTTGGGAGCCAAGGGAATGGTATCGGTGACGATGACCTTCTCGAGCTTCGAATCCTGAATGCGCTGAATAGCCGGCCCGGAGAGCACGCCGTGAGTTGCGGCCGCCAACACGCGGATCGCGCCGTGATCGAGCACGGCGTTTGCGGCTTCGGTCAGGGTTCCTGCGGTATCGATCATGTCGTCCAGAATCACCGCCGTCTTGCCGCTGACATCGCCCACGATGTTCATCGCTTTGGCCACATTCGGTCCGGTGCGACGTTTGTCGATCATGGCCACGCCAGCGTCCATGCGCTTAGCGAGTGCACGGGTGCGCTCCATACCGCCGGCATCGGGGCTGACGAACACCACTTCGTGGCCGAGCCCCAATTCTTGCTTCAAGTGATTCAAGATCACAGGGCCGGCGAAAAGATTATCGAGCGGAATATTGAAGAAGCCCTGAATTTGACCAGCGTGAAGCTCCATGGCCACGACGCGAGTAGCACCGGCAGAAACCAAAAGGTCGGCCACCAGTTTCGCGGAGATCGGTGTCCGCGGGGCCACTTTCCGGTCTTGGCGACCGTAGCCGTAATACGGGATAACTGCGGTGATCTCTTTGGCGCTCGCGCGTTTCAGCGCATCGATCATGATCAGCGCTTCCATCAAGTTGTCGTTCACGGGACGACAAGTCGACTGAATGAGATAAACGTCGCGACCGCGAACGTTCTCGCCGATCTCGACAAAGACTTCGCCGTCACTGAAGCGCTTCAACTCGGCATGCCCGAGTTTCTTTCCCAATTTCTGGCAGATCTTCTCGGCCAGGGGACGATTCGAGGTACCCGACAGGATCACCCACTCGCGCATTCTCATGGGCGGTCATTTACCCTAGTCCCATAAAAATATCAACTACTTGCCGCGCCGCAGCCAACACCTACAGCCCTCGATTTCCCCTGTCCTTTTCACGCAAAATCCAGCATTTAGGGCCTCTCCATGTCCGAAACCCGCAGCCCCGCACCCGCTTTCGAGCTCGTCCAGCACCCCAACGGCACCGCCTCGGTCAGGGAAATCGAGTCGGGCCAATCCATGCATTCCATCATTGGCGCCTGGGAAGAGGCCCTGCTTTTGTATGTGCAGCAAAGCGCCCTCAGGGAGCGCTTTCACACGGCCTCTGGGGAGACCGGCCCAGTCACTCTTCTCGATGTCGGCATGGGCATCGCTGCCAACGCCCTTTGCGCCATTGAGTGCCGGGCTTCCTTAGGTGCCCCACCCGCTTCGGCTGCGAATCCAGTCCGCTCGCTTCAAGTGCTCAGTTTCGAGCACGATCTGCGCGGAATTGAGCTCGCGCTTCAAAACCCGCAGGCCTTTCCCTTTCTGGAAAAGCACCGAGAGAAAGTCGAAATTCTTCTCCGGGACCACTTCTGGCAATCCGACGACGGAACCACCCAGTGGAAGCTTTTTCCCGGCGATTTCTTTCAGAACATTCGCCCCGAAATGGCGCCTGAAGGCGTGTTCTATGATTTCTACGCCCCCTCGTCGTGCCCAGAACTTTGGAGCGTCGAGAGCCTCAGGAAAGTGCGGGCTCTTGCTTCGGTTCGTGAGGCCCAGGGCCTCTCGATGGATCTTTACACCTACAGTGCGGCCACTCCGATCCGAGCCGCTTTGGTGCTGGCAGGCTTCTTTGTGGGCTACGGAACGCGCACTCCCAGCAAGGCGGAAACTACGATCGCTTCCACAAGCCGCGCCTCGCTTTCTCAACCGCTGGGCCTGGAGTGGCTCGAGAAGATCGAACGCTCGGCTAGGCCCTTCCCCTGGGGTTGGCCTGAGGAAAAGCGCGACTTTCGGGTCCTGCTCGAAGAACTTCGAAACGCGCCCCACTTTCAATCGTTGGCATAAGCAGGGCCGAAATCGCACTTAAAGCGCGGAAGCTGCGACAAAATGCGAGACTAGGTCGGGGCCAAAATAGTCCGGCACCCGAAACCCAAAAAAAAGGGCCTCCGGATTTCTCCGGAAGCCCCGCGTTTCTTTATCGAGTCAAAGGCTGACTCAAATCAGTTGCCGTACTTCTCGCGGTAACGCTCCAACACTTTGCTGGCTGCGCGACGCTGCAGGCTCAAAGCCCGGTACTCGTCTTCCGGAATTTCCTTGGCTTTGTACTTAGCCTCGACTTGAGTAGGCCACAGCGCGTTCACGCGACCAATCAAGCGCTTCAGCTGCTGATAGTACTCCCGCTTGATTTTCTCGGAACCAAACTGGTGATGGCTCACGACCAACACCGGCGAGTCGATTGCGTTGTTATAGAAATTGAAATTGTCACGGAAGCGCGCTTCCCGTTTCGTGAAGATCGTCACGGGCTTCATCGTGAAATCGGTGGTCTTCTTGTCCTGAATGTCGGCCACTTCAATGCTGTAAGTGTAATAGGAAAGGGCCGAGAGGATCGAAATCAGCCGTGCATCGTTTTTCGTCGCATCGAGAACGCTGTACTGTTTTTCCAGATAGGTCAGAATGAGCGGGTAATTCCCCGAGCAGTGGAAAACGATGTCGATGGGTAGCTCGTAGCAATCCGCTTTTTTCTCGGGAGTTGCCTTCAGCTTATCGCAAGCCAAGGACAGCTTCTGAGCGCTCGCATCGGCTTTCGGGCCATCACCGTATTTTTCACAAGTCTTCTTGGCGTGAAGCGCGTCGTCTTCATCGTCAAAGCTGGCCTGCGCCCATGAACCCTGAACCAAACCCATGGCCAAAATGGCCGCCACACCGAGAACCCTGAAAGTCTTCATCTGAAAACCCCTCCACATAATGCGCCGCACCCTACGGCACCGAGCGGGTTTCGCAAAGCGTTATCTTTACCGCCACCCCAGAGAGGCCCGGCGCTCAGCCCGACGGGCCAGTCGAACAAAGGGCAGCCCCATCAAAAAATAGAGAACTGCAGTCAGAATTCCCAAACCCAGGTGATCATAAGTGGCTGATGCCAGCTGACCGTAAACTTTGGTCAACTCCACCATGGTGATGATGGAGACGAGCGATGAGTCCTTTAGGAGCGCGATAAAATCGTTGGTCATGGGTGGGAGCACTACTCGCAAGGCCTGCGGAAGAATGACGTGACGAAGCGTTCGCCGGCGATTCAAGCCCAGTGAAAATGCGGCGTCAGCCTGCCCCTGCGGCACGGACAAAATCCCGGCTCGGTAAACTTCGGCTTCAGAAGCTGCGTAATTGAAGCCAAGCCCCAGAACCGCTGCGACCACCGGAGTGAGCTTCACTCCCAAATACGGAAGCCCGTAGAACAGAAGAAAAAGCTGAATCAGAAGCGGCGTTCCTCGAAACACTTCGACGTAAGCCAAAGATAGAGCCGAAAGGATCGGGCCTCCGTAAAGGCGAGCCAGAGCCAGAAGTAAGCCCAGCACAACGGCAAGAGCCATCCCTAAAATCGAAAGCTTCAGAGTGGTGAGCGCCCCCTCCAGAAGCAAAGGCAAATAGGAAGCATACCGACCCAGTTTCGACTTCCAACCTGAGAAGCCATCGCGCGCGCTTAGGTAACGCTCCAGCTCGCGCGCGGGCCTGGAAACTGATGCGTCTTTGAATTCGCGCGCCATGAGCGGATTCCAAACGCCCCAGCGATCGTAAATATCCCGTAAAACGCCTTCTTTTTTCAGCTCTCCCAACGCTTGATCGATCGACGCCAATAGCGCGCGATTCTCTTTCTTGAGAGCAATCCCGTAAGTCATGCTGCCGATGGGCGCACCGACGCTCCTGAGACGCGGATCCGGATCAGCGTAATAAACCGCCACCGGCTGATCCATCAGAACGAGATCCAAGCGCCCGTTGGACAGATCTTCGTAAAGATTGGTCTGACTCGAGTAACTGCGAGTTTCAATTCCGCCCGCTTCCTCCAAAATTCGCTCGGCCAGAGATGCCGTCAAAGCCCCCGCTACTTTGCCTCGAGCGGCCGCAAGCGACTGAATCGATTCGTCGCCACGGCGAACCGAGATTTGTTCATAGGTATGAAAGTAGGGAATCGAAAAAGCAGCCTCGCGGAGTCGCTCTTCGGTGATTTCAATTCCGTTGATCGCAATGTCGTAATCACCGCGTTTCAAGCCCGGCACTAAACCGTCCCACTGGTTCTGCACGTACTCAGGCTTTCGCCCCAATTTTTTTGCCAAAGCCTCGACCAGATCCACTTCAAATCCGATCAAGCGGTCGGGATTTTCAGGATCCCGAAAAACGTAAGGCGCTCCCCCATCGCAATCCGCGCCCCAGCGCAAAACGGGCATATCAGCAGCAAAAAGGCGTGTGGGACATAACAGTGTCGCCAACAGAAAAGCGCCCACAAGCCGAGCTCTCTTGAAGAAGTTCATTGCAGCTTCCTCAAAAAGGCGCGAGTGCGAGGATCCTCAGGATCCTTCAAAACTTGTGCGGCTGGGCCCGCTTCCACCACCACGCCGTCCTCCATAAAAACGACTTGCTCGGCCACTTCGCGCGCAAAGTGAAGTTCATGAGTCACCACAATCTGAGTCATGCCCTCCGCATCGAGCTGCCGAACCACTTCAAACACTTCATCAGAAAGCCAGGTGTCGAGCGCTGAGGTGGGCTCATCGTAGAGCATCACTTCAGGCGACATTGCCAAAGCACGAGCAATAGCGGCGCGCTGTTGTTGGCCGCCAGAAATCTTCGCCGGATAACTGAGGAGCTGCGCTTTTAGGCCCACTTTTTCAAGAAGGGGTACCGCGACCGCTTCTGCCTCCGACCGAGAGAGTCCCTTCACCACTTGCGGCGCGAGAAGCACATTCTCAAGCACCGTTAAATGCGGGAATAAATTGAAACCCTGAAACACCATTCCGAAATGGTCTCGCAAGGCGCGGATCTCTTTTAGGCCGGGCTTGCCGCGAAGGCTGCCTCCGCGCTCTAACTCGGCCTTTCCGACGCGGATTTTTCCGAGATCAAAACTCTCAAGCCCGTTCAAGCAGCGAAGCAAAGTGCTCTTTCCGCAGCCCGATCGACCCACCAAAAAAGTGGCCTGGCCCTTTCTGACTTTCAGGTCAACGCCCCGAAGAACAGGGGCGCCGGGCGTGTAGGATTTCTGCAAGCCTTGAACTTCGATGAACGGAGGAGTCGCCATCCAATTCCTTTCTCAAAGCCTGCGCACCTGAGATGCCAATCTTAATCCCGATCCTCGGGCAATCCGCGCTCACGCCAGCCACGAATGCCGCCGTCCATAGACCACACCTTCGTGTAGCCCATTTTCTGAAGCGCTTCTGCCGAAAGGGCCGAACGAAATCCGCCACCACAATAAAGAACGATCGCTTCATCTTTATTGGGAATCTCAGTTTCGATGTCGCGCTCGATGACACCTTTACCCAGGTAAATCGCACCTTGAGCGCGCCCCGCAGCCCACTCGGATTCCTCGCGAACATCCACTAAACAGAATTTTTCGCCGCGCTTTCGCATTTCCAACACTTGCTCGATGGAAAGCTCGCGAATGTTTTTCTTCGCCTCGTTCACTAGCTTCAAGAAGCCTTCGTTGTGCTGTTTGGACATGACTTCATCCAATCACACTCGAAGTGCGCTTTCAAAAAGCATTGCGGTCAACTTTAAGAAAGTTTCCTGCACCAAAGAATACCTCACAGGAAATACATCATTCCCTTTTGGAATGACTCGATTTCAAAAAACGCTCGTTTTTTCGACCAAAATGGCACATTCGGTGAATTAACCTTTCGAGATCTGGCCGATTTGGAAACGAAGAATAATCGACTTCATTGCGTCGCGTTGATCGCGCCAATAAGTAAAACTCCAATGAAATCCTAACAGTCCCTTTCAAAATTTTGCGCGATCATCGCTTCGGTTGCCCAAGGACCGATCGGGCAGCTAAACGATTTCAACAGACTGATTTTTTTGTCTCCCTCACCAGAAAGGTTCCATTCGCATGATGCGCTTGATCCTGTCGTTCGCTGCTTTCGTTGCCCTCTCGTTCGCTCCGCAAACGTCCTGGGCAGCCAAGAAAAGCGGCACTCTCACCGCCATTTCGGATGGCGATACGGTCCACTTTCAGGTGAGCGGTGAAAAGCGCTTGAAAGTGCGCTTAGTGGGCATCGACACTCCCGAGCTTCACCTGCAGGTTGGCGGCGGAATGGTCGATCAAGGACCTTTGGCTGTCGAAGCGACGAAAGCTTTGGCGAAATTCGCGCCCATCAACAGCCGAGTCGAGCTCGAAAGCTCGGCACTCGATAATTACGGCCGCACTTTGGGACGCCTGTACGTCGGCACTATCGACGTCAATCTCGAGATGGTGAAAAGCGGAATGGCTTACTCTTACATCATCTGTGGCGGCGACGACTGCGACGCTTCCTTCTTCACGCGCCACAGCGTGAAAGAATACCTCGCCGCCTGTAAAGCAGCCGAAAAAGCCCAGATCGGAATCTTCCATCCGAAGACGGGCCTTGCTCAGCTGCCTTTCGAATTCCGACTCGAAAAACAAAACCGTCGCCCCGACAAGTGGGTGGGCGATGTGTCCAATCGAACTTTTGTTCAACCGGATCGTTACCGGGAAGTCGAACCTTGCAACCGAGTGTTCTTCACTTCGGAAGAATCCGCTGAGAAGCAAGGTTTCCGCGCTCGCTGATTCATCGACCTCGCAAACTTTCAGCCAGCGTCAGTTTCTGGAAATCGATTTCAAACGCTCTTGCACCCGTCGCTGCAAAGCAGGCCAAGGTGCTTGCTGAGACAGCTCCGTGAAATCGCGCTCCCATGCGGCGTGCTTTGACTCGGGCCACTTTAGTTCGCCCGTTCGATCGTAAGCCGCAAGCTCGCGAAGGTGTGCGTGCTCTTCCAATTCGTCCCAAAGCATGCGCCAGCCTGGTGCAGGTGCACGATCCAGAAGCGCTTTGAACTTTCCCTGGCCCCAGCCTGAACAATGCCAGGCCTCGAGCCGTGTCGAGCACGTCTCGACAGCGTCGCCCCGCTGGAAAGGAGCGCGACAGTTCTCGGGCACCTGAAAGCGGTCCAGCTCTTCTGAAAGAGGCTTAAACGAAGCTGAATCATCTGGATCGGCACTCGCTTTCGAAAGGACCAAGCGATCAGAAACCCAGAAAAACGCATGCCCAAGACCCGATGGAACTTCTTTGGTCGAAGGGGTGCGGATCACGCCCAAGTCTCCTGGACGAAGCTCACTCGAAGTATTGATCTGTACACATTGTCCGTCCTCGGACTGAAGCCACGCTTGAAACTCTGCGCCGGAAACGTGATCGACCCACTCGCGAGCACCGGTCGCGCCCAAAACAACCGAAAAGCAGTTCGGTCCTGGACCTTCTAAGTCCTCCACCGGGTTCACTTCTAAAACTCGGCGCAAAGCGCGAGGAAGAAGTTCGGTCACTTCCAGCTCTGGTCCGTGAGGTAGCAAGGCGGGCTCCTGCCTCCCAAAAGCGATCTGAAGATTTTTAAATTCTTTCTGAAGAACTTCGGAATCCGAGCCACTCAGCGCAAAGCGATCCCAATTTCCAGAAGCTTGAGCATCAGAATGAAAGCGAATCCGCGGCGCCCCTTCGTCCCACACCGGCGCACTGTTCTCGGCTTCGGCAACTTGGCCACCCGCCAGCAATCCCGCGCCCACAAAGAGAAGCGCTTTCGTGCGGAGGTAAAACTTGAAAGGAGCGCCGTAAAACTTCACGCCCTTTACCTAACTTAATTAGTCAGAAATAGCGAGCTTTCTTGTATTTTCTCTTCATTTTCAGCCTATTTAGGCCTTTTTTAAAAACCCTCTGGACTTACGCATAACTTACGCATACCTTCTTTTTATGGCTCCCGACTTCAAACTCACTCCCAAGCAAAAGGAAGTTCTCGATTTCATTCTCGAGTTCGGCGCCCGCCAAGGTTACGCGCCCTCGCAGCAGGAAATCGCTCGCCACTTCGGCTTCAAGTCGCTCGGCACCGTCCAAAATTACTTAGTGCGCCTCGAGCGCGCGGGCCTTCTCCGAAAAGAACACAACGCCAAGCGCAGTCTCCAAGTTCTTCCTCCGCAACCGGTGGCCCAGCCGGCAGTCGCTTTGCCTCTTTTGGGGCGGGTCGCTGCCGGCCGGCCCATCGAAGCGCTCGAAGAAGGAATCACACTCGAAGTCCCCTCTTCCATGGTCCCCCCTCAAAGTGAGTGCTTTGCTCTGCGAGTCGTGGGCGATTCGATGATCGGGGACGGGATCCTGGAAGGCGACTTTGTTGTCGTGAATAAAAAGCGTCCCGCGACGAACGGACAAACCGTAGTGGCACTGCTTCGCAACGAAGCCACCGTGAAGCGGTACTACCGCCACGGAAATCGCGTCGAACGTCGCGCGGCCAATCCCAACTACGAACCCATTTGGGTGGAATCTTTAGTGGAAGACGAATTCAAGATCGAAGGCGTCGTCACCGGCCTCAATCGGCAGCTCTAAAGCCGAGCGCCAAAAATCGAACTCTTTTTTGATCCCCGTTCACACGGAGGGAAAGGACTCCCTATGTCTGCACACGATCCTCGCTTGCCTTTAGAATTCGCAGAACCAGCGACTGGCCTTCGCGTCGCCGAGCGCCCGACGCTCGCGCAGCTTCGCGAACTCCTCGGTCAAACCTCTCCTGATGCGGCTCCTCCGGCCGCTTTTCCCTTTTCGCTCCTTCCTCGTTCCGGTTTTCCTCGAGGCGCTCTCAGTGAAGTTCACGGCGCCCCCGGATCTGGAAAAAGTGAGCTGATCTTGCGCTTCCTCGCGGAGAACCCCAC
>JACCDM010101860.1_pt1 | contig 14115 bp, 11 predicted proteins | sample 7445851 | NCBI WGS metagenome assembly JACCDM01 (sample SAMN15323438, study PRJNA562643) | freshwater metagenome | isolation source: river surface water | place: USA:Blue River Watershed | collected 2017-08-16
GCTGGTGGCCCGCAGCCGCTGCTCGCCCAGGTGGCCGAGGTCACCCGCGTGGCGGCGCTGCAGCCACCGCCCGAAGGCCCAGCCCATGGCCAGGGCCCAGACCACGCCCAGGCCGATGGCCCACCACAGCTGGAGCACCAGTGCGCCCACCTGCGGGGTGAAATACAGGCCCAGCGCCGCCCCAATGATCCATTGGCCGGTGTTGCGCAGGCGCCCCGAGCTGCGCGTGGGCAGACCCGACAGGGAGGCCAGCGCGGTGAAGACCAGCGGGCCCAGCATCCAGGGGATGGGGGTGTGCAGCCAGACGCACAGCTGTGCGGCCAGCCAGGCCCCCAGCAGGGTCAGGCCGGTGCGCAGGAAAACGGAGAGCGTCATGCGGGCAGGTGGTCGTCCTCAGGCGCGGTGCGTCCGTTCGGTCTCGCTCAGGCGTGTCGCCGAATGCTGTCGGCCAGGGTCTGCACCATCTGATCGATCTGTGCATCGTCCACGATGTAGGGCGGGCAGATCACGATGTTGTCGCCCGCCGCCCGCAGCCAGACCCCTTGGTGGAAGCAGTCGAGCATGATGTCGTAGGCGCGCTTGCCAGGGCCCGAGGCGTTCGGGGCCAGTTCGACCGCGCCCGCCAGGCCGAGGGTGCGGATGCTCACCACGTTGGGCAGCCCCTTGAGCAGGCTGTGCATGGCATGGCCCAGCACCCGGCCCTGCACGCCGGCGCGGGCAAACAGGTCCTCGTCTTTCATCAGCTGCAGGGTGGCCACCGCCGCCGCACAGGCCACCGGATGGCCCGAGTAGGTGTAACCATGGAAGAACTCGATCACATGCTCGGGCGCGCCGGCATTCATCATGGTGTCGTAGATGAAATCGCGGCAGATCACGCCGCCCAGGGGGATCACGCCATTGGTGACCGCCTTGGCGAAGTTGAGCATGTCGGGGACCACGCCGTAGAAGTCGGCACCGAAGTTCACGCCCAGGCGGCCAAAGCCGGTGATGACCTCGTCAAAGATCAGCAGGATGCCGTGCTTGTCGCCGATCTGGCGCAGGCGTTGCAGATAGCCCTTGGGCGGGATGTACCAGCCGGCGCTGCCGGCCACCGGCTCGACGATGATGGCGGCCACATTGGAGGGGTCGTGCAGTGCCAGGATGCGGGTCTCCAGCTCCACCAGCGGGTCTTCGGCCCAGACGGGCTCCTCGTGGTGGATGTAGGCATGGTGCACCGGGTCGTGGATGAAGCGCATGTGGTCCACACGCGGCAGCAGCTGCGCGCCATACACCTTGCGGTTGGCGGGCAGCCCGCCCACACTCATGCCGCCGAAGTTGACGCCGTGGTAACCCTTTTCGCGGCCGATGAAGACCTGGCGGTGGCCTTCGCCGCGGGCGCGGTGGTAAGCCAGGGCCACCTTGAGCGCGGTGTCGGCGGCTTCGGAGCCGGAGTTGCAGAACAGCACCTTGTTGAGGTCGCCGGGCGCCATCTCGGCAATCCGTTGCGCCGCCAGGAAAGCCTGGTCGTTGCTGGCCTGGAAGGCGGTGGCGTAGTCGAGCGTGTCGAGCTGTTTCTTGATGGCTTCGTTGATCGGCTTGCGGTTGTGGCCGGCGCCCACGCACCACAGGCTGGAGATGCCATCGAGCACCTGCCGGCCGTCATGCGTTGTGAAGTGCATGCCCTTGGCGGCCACGAACACACGGGGGTCTTTTTTGAAGTGGCGGTTGGGTGTGAAGGGCAACCACTGGTTGTCCATGGGCAGGTCGTGGGCTGACATCTTGTCGTCCTTTGGCGTCATCGTCTCGGCCCGAGTGTACGCATGCGCGGACGCCCTGGCGATGGCTGGCGCGACAGGCCGCGCCAAAAAAAAGGCCGCCCGGAGGGCGGCCCTGGTCGACGGCTGTCGGTGGGATCAGTCGGCGTAGATGCCGGCGGCGTCCACAGCAGACTTGATTTTCACCATCTCGGCGGCCACGAACTTCTTGTGCTCGGCCGGCTCGACGCGCTTGTCGTTGACCACGACCGCGCCCAGGCCTTCCTGGCGCTTGATGAACTCGGGGTCCTTCAGCGCTTTCTTGAGGCCTTCGTTGAGCACCTTCAGAACGGCTTCAGGCGTGCCTTTGGGGGCGTACAGGCCGTGCCAGATGGTCAGGTTGAAACCCCGGAGACCCATTTCTTCGAGGGTCGGGTAGTACTTGAGCACCGGATGGCTGGACAGCGGCTTGGCGGTGGTCACGGCGAAGGCCTTGATGCGACCGCTTTCGATCTGTGCGGTGGTGTTGGTGGTCTGGTCACACATCACGTCGACCTGACCGCCCATCAGGGCGTTCATCGCCGGGGCGGTGCCGCCGAACGGGATGGTCGTCATGGCTTCCTTGCTCTTGACGGCCGACTGCCAGAGCAGACCACAGATGTGCGAGGCAGAACCCAGGCCGGCGTGGGCGATGTTGAGCTTGCCGGCGTTGGCACGGATGTAGTTTTCGAAATCGCGGTAGGTGTTGGCCGGCAGCTGCGGCTTGCCCACCAGGGTCATGGGCACTTCGTTGATCATGCCCAGGTATTCGAAGTCTTCCAGCGGCTTGTAGCTCAGCTTGCGGTACAGGGCGGGGGTGGCCGCCATGCCGATGTGCCAGACCATCAGGGTGTGGCCGTCCGGTGCCGCCTTGGCCACTTTGGTGGCGGCGATCGTGCCGCCGGCGCCCGCGGTGTTTTCCACCACGAAGTTGCCGCCCGGGACATGCTTGCGCATGGCTTCGGCCAGGTCGCGTGCCACGCGGTCGGTCGGACCGCCTGCAGCGAAAGGCACAACAAAGGTCACGGGCTTGGAGCCCGGAAAAGCTTGCGCTTGCACGCCAGCAGCGGCAACGCTGGCGAGGGCGGCGAGGGCGATCCATTTTTTCATTGAGGTACTCCTTGGAAAATCAGCGAAAGTTCAAGTTTATGGCGCGGCGCCGATTTTGTTATCTCGGTAACTACTTAGCTGTTTGCCCTGATAAGTCCTTGATTTCTCACGGTCTTTCAGGGCCCTGGCGCTGGGCCAGGGCGTCATTTGTAGCTGCGGGCGTCCTCGATGACCTTGCCGTCGTTGGGCAGGCTGCCCGGGGCCACGCACAGCACCTCGCCGCGCAGCTTGGTCACGTCGCGCACCGCCTCGGCGATCTGTTGCTGCAGGCTTTCGGAGGGGCTGGCGGTTTCCACCTGCAAGGCCATCTGGTCGTTGGCCATCTCGCCACGGACCACCAGGCGCGCCTTGGCCACTTCGGGGAAGCGCTTGACGACCTCGGCGATCTGGCCCGGGTGCACAAACATGCCGCGCACCTTGGTGGTCTGGTCGGCCCGGCCCATCCAGCCCTTGATGCGGGTGTTGGTGCGGCCGCTGGGGCAGTGCCCCGCCAGCACGGCTGAGAGGTCGCCGGTGCCAAAACGGATCAGCGGGTAGTCGGGGTTGAGCACGGTGACCACCACCTCGCCCACCTCGCCTTCGGCCACCGGGTCGCCGGTGCCCGGCCGGACGATCTCGACGATCACGCCCTCGTCGAGCACCAGGCCTTCACGGGCCGGTGTTTCGTAGGCGATCAGGCCGACATCGGCGGTGGCATAGCACTGGTAGGCCGTGACCCCGTGCTGGCTGAACCAGTCGCGCAAGGAGGGGGGGCAGGCTTCTCCCGAGACCATGGCCTTGGTGATAGAGAGTTTTTGTCCGGCCTCGGCGGCTTTTTCGATCAGGATTTTCAAAAAGCTCGGCGTGCCGGCGTAGGCCACCGGGCGCAGGTCGGCGATGGCCGCCAGCTGCTGCTCGGTGTTGCCCACGCCGCCCGGGATCACGGTGCAGCCCAGCGCATGGGCGCCGCTTTCCATGATCCAGGCGCCCGGGGTGAGGTGGTAGGAAAAGCAGTTGTGCACCAGGTCGCCGGCTTCAAAACCGGCTGCGGCCATGGCCCGCGCCGCGCGCCAGTAGTCGACCGCCTGGCCTTCGGGTTCGTAAATCGGGCCGGGCGACTGGTAAACCCGCCGTGCGCCGCTCGGGCGCAGCAGACCTTTCCAGCCGATGGTGGAGAAGCCACCAAAGGGGTCTTGGGCGCGCTGCGCCTGTTGGCGCTCGAGCAGTTCGTATTTGCGCGTCACCGGCAGCTGGGCCAGCGCCGCGCGGCTGGTCACCGATGCGGCGTCCACGCCTTGCAGAATTTCGGCAAAGGCGGCGCTGTGTTTCTGCGCGTGCGCAATCTGCCCGGGCAAGGCGGCCATCAGGGCCGCTTCGCGTGCTTGCGGGCTGCGTGTTTCGAGGGCGTCGTAGTGCGAGCTCATGGGGTTTGCGCGGGAGTCAATGGAGGGAGGTCAGCGTCCTGGGGTCCGGCTTGGCCGGGCCGGTGGGGTGACCCCCAGGTGAGGGAGGCGGTGCAGCCGCGACAGGGGGACTCAGGCCAGCCAGCGCTTGCGGCGCTTGTAGCTCTTGACGTCCTTGAAGCTCTTGCGCTCACCGCCGCCCACGCCCAGGTAGAACTCCTTGACGTCTTCGTTGGTGCGCAGGTCTTGGGCCTGACCGTCCATGACGATGCGTCCCGATTCCATGATGTAGCCGTAGTCAGCATATTGCAGGGCCATGTTCGTGTTCTGCTCAGCGATCAGGAAGGTGACCTGTTCCTTTTCGTTGAGGTCCTTGACGATGTTGAAGACCTCTTCAACGATCTGCGGGGCCAGCCCCATCGAGGGCTCGTCGAGCAGCACCATATTGGGGTTGGTCATCAGCGCCCGGCCAATCGCACACATTTGCTGTTCGCCTCCGGAGGTGTAGGCGGCTTGCGAGCTGCGGCGGGTCTTCAGGCGCGGGAAGTAGGTGTACACCTTCTCCAGATTGGCCGCTATTTCCCCCTTGTCCTTCCGGGTATAGCTGCCCGTCAGCAGGTTCTCCTCGATGGTCAGGTGGGCAAAGCAGTGGCGGCCTTCCATCACCTGAACCACGCCCCGGTTGACCAGGTCGGCGGTCGAGAGGTTTTCGATGCGCTCGCCGCGCAGCTCGATCGAGCCTTTGGTGACTTCTCCGCGCTCGCCCTTGAGCAGGTTGGAGATGGCGCGCAGGGTGGTGGTCTTGCCCGCGCCATTGCCGCCCAGGATCGCCACGATGCCGCGCTCGGGCACTTGCAGAGAGACGCCCTTGAGCACCAGGATCACGTGGTTGTAGATGACCTCGATGCCGTTGACGCTCAAAACGATGTTTTTGTTGTCCATGATGAACCTTGCCTATGCTGACCAGATGAAAAGACCCGCCGGGCCTTTTCATCTGGCGGCCCGTGCGGGCCGCTGCCCCTCCCGACGGGCGGGAGGGGTGGGGGCGATCAGGACTGGCAGTCCTGCGGTGTGCGGCGCTGGAGTTTCTTCTCGGCGGCGTACTTGTCGGCGGCGGCTTTGACCATCGGCTTGATGATCTGCTCGTCGGCCTGGTACCAGTCGCTGGAGAACTCCCACTTGCTGCCGTTCCAGGTGTGGATGCGCGCCCAGGCGGCCCCCATGTGGTCCTGGCAGCTGGTGGAGATCGGACGCATCACGCCCTTGAAGCCCAGTGCATCGAGTTTGGCCTGGGTCAGGTCCAGGTTTTCCAGGCCCCAGCGCACTTGCTCGCCGCTCATGACCTTGCCCTTGCCAAAGCGTTCCTGCGCACGGCGAACGCCTTCCACGCCCAGCATGGCGCTCATGGCCCCGCGGACGTAGAGCACCTGTCCGACTTCGTCCTTCGGACCGGTGCCCTGGCCCTTGGCATGCACTTTGTCCAGAATTTCCTTCACGAACGCGGCGTTGGGCTCGGCGCCGTGCTGCATGGTGATGGCGTTGTAGCCTTTGGCGCCTTCGCCGATGTCCTTGACATCGGGTTCGGCACCGGCCCACCACACGCCGTAGATCTTGTCACGCGGATAGCCGGTGGCCTGCGCTTCCTTGAGCAGGGTGGAGTTCATCACGCCCCAGCCCCAGTTGACCACGAAGTCGGGACGGTCACGGCGAATCTGCAGCCAGGTGGACTTCTGCTCGACGCCCGGGTGGGTCACCGGCAGCAGGCTCAGCTTGAAGCCGTGCATGGCGGCGCGCTCTTGCAGAATCGGGATGGCTTCCTTGCCGAAGGGGCTGTCGTGGTAGACCAGGGCGATGTGCTTGCCCTTGAGCTTGTCGGCGCCGCCCTCTTTCTTGATGATGTGCTGGATGATCACGTCACCCGCCACCCAGTAGGTGCCCGCCAGCGGGAAGTTCCATTTGAAAACGCCGCCATCCTGGGATTCGCTGCGCCCATAGCCGGCCGTGATCAGCGGGATCTTGTCGTTGGGGGCTTTCTCGGTCAGCGCGAAGGTGATGCCAGTGGACAGCGGTTGAAACACCGTGGCCCCTTTCCCTTTGAGGCGCTCATAGCATTCCACACCGCGGTCGGTGGCATAGCCGGTTTCGCATTCTTCAAAGCTGAGCTTGACGCCATTGATGCCACCACGGGCATTGACCAGCTTGAGGTAGTCCACATAGCCGTTGGCAAACGGCACGCCGTTGGGGGCGTAGGCGCCGGTGCGGTAGACCAGGACCGGGAAGAATTGCTCTTTGGCCTGCGCGCTGGCCACCGTGGGCAGCAGGGCGCTGGTCAGGCCGGCGGCGGCGACCGAGGCGGCGAGGACGATGTGACGAAGCTTCATGGTTGTCTCCTAGGGTTGGTTTGAAGCACGAGGGAAAATCAATGCGGGAAGGGCCACAGGCGAAGCTTTTGCTTGCCAATCGACCAGAGCTTGGCCAGGCCGTGGGGCTCCACGATGAGGAACCAGACGATCAGGGCGCCAAAAATCATGTATTCGGCATGGGCCACGGTGGCGGTGGAGATGTCCACGCCCACCAGGCCGCCGACAAAGGGCAGGAACTGGTTGAGGAAGATGGGCAGCACCACGATGAAGGCGGCACCGAAGAAGCTGCCCATGATCGAGCCCATGCCGCCGATGATCACCATGAACAGCAGCTGGAAGGAGCGGTCGATCGAGAAGGCCGCAGGCTCCCAGGAGCCCAGGTGCACAAAGCCCCAGAGCGCGCCCGCCACACCGATGATGAAGGAGCTCACGGCAAAGGCGCTGAGCTTGGCGTACATCGGCCGGATGCCGATCACGGCAGCGGCCACGTCCATGTCGCGGATGGCCATCCACTCGCGGCCAATGGCGCTGCGCACCAGGTTCTTGGCCAGCAGGCCAAACACCACCACGAAGCCCAGACAGAACCAGTATTTCTCCATGGGGGTATCGATGGTCCAGCCCAGCACGTTCAGATTGGAGACCGACACCGAGCCCGAGGGGTTGTTGTTGGTGAACCAGCCGATGCGCAGAAAGGCCCAGTCGCAGAAAAACTGCGCAGCGAGGGTGGCGACCGCCAGATACAGACCTTTGACGCGCAGGCTGGGGATGCCAAAGAACATGCCCACCAGCGTGGCAAAAAAGCCGCCGGCCAGCAGGGCCACGATCAAGGGCATGCCTTCGATGCGCACATAGGTGTTGTAGGCCATGTAGGCGCCCACCGCCATGAAGGCGCCCGAGCCCAGCGAGATCTGCCCGCAGTAGCCCACCAGGATGTTCACGCCCAGCGCGGCCAGTGACAGGATCAGGAAGGGGATCAGGATGGCGCGGAACAGGTATTCGTCGACCAGAAAGGGCACGCCAAGGGCAGCGAGCGCGATGATGGCCAGGATGGCCCAGCGGTCCTGGGCGATCGGGAAGATCTGCTGGTCGGTGCGGTAAGAAGTCTTGAACTGACCGTTTTCTCTGTAAAACATGGTGAGGCTCTCTTTTTTGAACGTTACTCACTGGTCTTTTAACTTCGACCCGCTTCGCTTAACTTTGCTGCGCAAAGTGAGTCTTCGTTGAAAGATCATTGATGTGCGTGTTTCACACGCGATCAATGATCTTTTCGCCAAACAGGCCCTGTGGCCTGAAGAGCAGAAACACGAGGGCGAGCATGTAGGCGAACCAGATTTCGATGCCGCCACCCACCAGCGGGCCCAGATAAACTTCGGAGAGCTTTTCACCCACGCCGATGATCAGGCCGCCGATGATGGCGCCGGGCACCGAAGTCAGGCCACCCAAGATGATCACGGGCAGGGCGCGCAGCGCCACCGTGGTCAGTGAGAACTGGACCCCCAGCTTGGAGCCCCAGATGATCCCGGCCACCAGCGCGGTGATGCCGGCCACGCACCAGACGATGACCCAGATGCGGTTGAGCGGGATACCGATCGACTGGGCGGCCTGGTGGTCATCGGCCACGGCCCGCAGGGCGCGGCCCGTGCCGGTTTTCTGGAAAAACAGGGACAGGGCGGCCACCAGAATGGCGGCCACCACGGCCGCGATCACGTCTTCCTGGTTGACCAGAACCCCACCCTCGAACATGCCTTCGAGGATGAACATGGGGTCTTTGGGCATGCCCACATCGATCTTGTAGATGTCGCTGCCAAAGAGGGTCTGTCCAAAACCATCGATGAAATAAGTGATGCCCAGCGTGGCCATCAGCAGGGTCACGCCTTCCTGGTTGACCAGGTGGCGCAGCACCAGGCGCTCGATGAGCCAGGCCAGGATGAACATGAAGCCCACCGAGACCACAAAGGCCAGGACGTTGGCCGCCAGCTTGCTTTCGATGCCGGTCCAGGCCGGGATCCACTCGGCAAAGCGGGCCATGCACAGCGCCGCCACCAGCACCATCGCGCCTTGCGCGAAGTTGAACACGCCCGAGGCCTTGAAGATCAGCACAAAGCCGAGCGCCACCAGCGAATAAAGCATGCCCGCCATCAGGCCGCCAAACAGGGTTTCCAGAAAGAATGCCATTTGCTTGTCCTTGTCGGTGCCGTCAGTGCGAGGTGCCCAGGTAGGCCCGGATCACGTCTTCGTTGTTGCGCACTTCTTCGGGCGCGCCGTCGCCGATCTTTTTGCCGTAGTCCAGCACCACCACCCGGTCGGAGATGTCCATCACCACGCCCATGTCGTGCTCGATCAGGACGATGGTCGTGCCGAATTCGTCGTTGACGTCCAGGATGAAGCGGCACATGTCCTGCTTTTCTTCCAGGTTCATGCCGGCCATGGGCTCGTCGAGCAGCAGCACTTGCGGCTCCATGGCCAGGGCGCGTCCCAGGTCCACGCGCTTTTGCAGGCCGTAGGGCAGCTGGCCCACGGGGGTCTTGCGGAACGCCTGGATCTCAAGAAAGTCGATGATCTGCTCGACCTTTTCGCGGTGCATCTCTTCCTCGCGCTGGGCCGGGCCGATGCGCAGGGCCTGCAGCAGGATGTTGCTTTTGATCTTGAGGTTGCGGCCCGACATGATGTTGTCGATCACGCTCATGCCCTTGAAGAGCGCCAGGTTCTGGAAGGTGCGGGCAATGCCCATCTCGGCCACCTGGCGGCTGTTCATGTGGTCAAAGGTCTGGCCGCGGAAGGTGATCGAGCCTTCCTGCGGGATATAGACGCCGTTGATGCAGTTGAGCATGGAGCTCTTGCCCGCGCCGTTGGGTCCGATGATGGCGCGGATCTCGTGCTCTTTGACGTTGAAGGAGATGTCGGTCAGCGCCTTGACGCCGCCGAAGCGCAGGCTGATGTTCTTGACGTCCAGGATGACGTCGCCAATGACTTTGCTCATTTGTTTTCCAAGCGGGTCAGGTGTGATGCGGCCGGATGCCTCATGCGGCCGCCTTCACTGGGGTGAACGTCTGTGCGTCCATGATCTTGAGGGTGGCGCTGACGCTGCCACTGCGGCCGTCTTCGAACTTCACCACGGTCTCGATGTACTGCTCGGTTTGGCCGCCGTAGAGGCCATCGATGAGCGGCTGGTACTTCTCGGCAATGAAGCCGCGGCGGACCTTGTTGGTGCGGGTGAGTTCGCCGTCGTCGGCGTCCAGCTCCTTGTGCAGCACCAGAAAGCGGCTGACCTGGCTGCCGGCGAGCATGGCGTCTTCGGCCAGGTCGGCGTTGACTTTCTGCACGCAGTCCTTGATCAGTTCATACACCTCGGGTTTGGCGGCCAGGTCGGTGTAGCCGGCATAGGACAGGTTGCGGCGCTCGGCCCAGTTGCCCACCGCGTCGAAGTCGATGTTGATCATCACGCAGACCTTCTCGCGGCCATCGCCATAGGCCACCACCTCCTTGATGTGCGGGAAGAACTTGAGCTTGTTCTCCACGTACTTGGGCGCGAACATGGCGCCGTCGTTGGCGCCGCCCTTGATGCGGCCCACGTCCTTGACGCGGTCGATGATCTTGAGGTGGCCATGGCTGTCGATGAAGCCGGCATCGCTGGTGTGGTACCAGCCATCGGCCGTGAGCACCTCTTCGGTCGCCTTGGGGTTCTTGTAATAGCCCTTGAGCAGGCCGGGCGACTTGACCAGGATCTCGCCGTTGTCGGCCAGCTTGATCTCCACCCCCTTGCAGGGCACGCCCACGGTGTCGGCCCGCGCCTCGTGGTCGGGTTGCAGGCAGACGAACACGGCGGTCTCGGTCGAGCCATAGAGCTGCTTGATGTTCACGCCGATCGAGCGGTAGAAGGTGAACAGGTCCGGGCCAATCGCCTCGCCGGCGGTGTAGGCCACGCGCACGCGCGAAAAGCCCAGGCTGTTGCGCAAGGGGCCGTAGACCATCCAGTCGCCCAGCGCGTAGTTCAGGCGGTCGATCAGGCCCACCGACTTGCCGTCCATCAGGGTCGGGCCCACGCGTTTGGCCACGTCCATGAAGTGGTGGAACATCCGGCGCTTGAGGCTGCCGGCGTCTTCCATGCGGATCATCACGCTGGTGAGCATGCCTTCGAACACGCGCGGCGGCGCAAAGTAGTAGGTGGGGCCGATTTCCTTGAGGTCGATGCCTACCGTGGCGCCCGACTCGGGGCAGTTGACGACATAGCCGCACACCAGCCACTGTGCGTAGCTGAAGATGTTCTGCCCGATCCAGGCGGGCGGCAGGTAGGCCAGCACATCCTCCTGGTCGGTCAGCTTGTCGAACTCGGCGCCCGCCTGGGCGCGGTCGATCAGGGAGCTGTGCGTGTGCACCACCCCTTTGGGGTTGCCGGTCGTGCCCGAGGTGAAGAACATGGCGGCCACATCGCCCGGCACGGCTTTTTCGGCTTCGGTGTGGAAGAACTGGGGGTGCTGCCGGGCAAACACATCGCCCGCCGCGATCAATTCATCGAGCGAGCCCAGCCCGTCTTCGGTGTAGTTGCGCAAGCCTCGGGGGTCGTCGTAGAAGATGTGCTGCAGCTGCGGGCATTGCTCGCGCACCTCCAGCATCTTGTCCACCTGCTCCTGGTCTTCGACCACGGCAAAGCGGACCTCGGCGTTGTTGATCGGGAACACGCATTCGGCGGCCACCGCATCCTGGTACAGCGGCACCGGAATCGCCCCCAGCGACTGCACGGCCAGCATGGTGGCGTACAGGCGCGGCCGGTTGGCGCCGACGACCACCAGGTGCTCGCCGCGGCGCAGCCCGGCCTGGTGCAGGCCGCAGGCCACCTGTTGGACCACAAGCGCCAGATCGGCCCAGGAGGTGGTCTGCCAGATGCCATATTCCTTCTCGCGCAGGGCCGGGGCAGCCGGGCGCTGTTGGGCATGCCGCAGCAGCAGTTGGGGGAAGGTGGTGTGTGTCACTTCAGCGGTCTCCAGCAGGGCTTTCCGTGGAAAGCTCGTCAAATTTGAAGCGATCCTAGGCAGCAGTTTGACGCCAAGTTGTCGTTGCAACGACAATTGAGGGTAGACCCTGAGCACGACTGACTGCTGGCTGACAAAACCATGGCAAATGCTTCTCCCACTGTGTTCCAAAGGCGACGGCTGGCCACGCCCGAGGAGTGGGCGCAGATACCCTGGCTGCCCTTGCTCAGCGAGGAGGAGCGGGCCGAGGTGCTGCCGCGCATCGTCGTGTCCGACCCGCAGCCGGGCGACTATGTCTGCCGCACCGGCCGGCCCGTGACCTACTGGTTTGGCGTGGTGTCGGGCCTGCTCAAGATGAGCAGCGACAACGAAAACGGACAGACCATGACCTTCACCGGTGTGCCGCCGGGCGGCTGGTTTGGCGAGGGCACGGTCCTCAAGCGCGAGAGCTACCGCTACAACATCCAGCCGCTGCGGCCCAGCGTGGTGGCGGGCCTGCCGGTCGACACCTTCCACTGGCTGATCGACCATTCGCTGGGGTTCAACCGCTTCATCATGAACCAGCTCAATGAGCGCCTGGGCCAGTTCATTGCCGCGCGCGAGATCGATCGGCTGAGCAACCCCGAGATCAAGGTGGCCCGGCACCTGGCGGCGCTGTTCAATCCGGTGCTGTTTCCGGGGGTGGGCGAGGTCTTGCGCATCACCCAGCAGGAGCTGGCCTATCTGGCCGGGCTCTCTCGCCAGCGCGTCAACGAAGCCCTGAAGGTGCTGGAACAGCGGCAGCTCATCCGCGTCGAATACGGCGGCCTGCGCATTCTGGACCTGGACGGTTTGCGGCGCGCCCTGTTCGGGCAAAGCGGCGACAATCCCTGAACTGGCCCGATCCGTACCGCATGTCCTCCCCTTTGCCCAAGACCCTGTCCGTCCGCCGCGTTCCGCGCCCAGAGGCCCAGTCCGCGCCAGGCGCCGCACCCGCCACCATGCGGCTGAACAAGCGCATGGCCGAGCTGGGCCTGTGCTCGCGTCGAGAGGCGGACGCTTGGATCGAGCAGGGCTGGGTGCGTGTCAATGGCCAGGTGGCCGGCATGGGGCAGCAGGTCGGCCCGACCGACCGCATCACGGTCGACCAGGCCGCGCAGGACAGGCAGCAGCAACAGGTCACCATCTTGCTGCACAAGCCGGTCGGCTATGTGAGTGGCCAGGCCGAAGACGGCCACCAGCCGGCGGTCACGCTCATCCAGGCGCGCAACCACTGGCAGGGCGACCCCTCGCGCACCCGCTTTTCGCCGCAGCAATTGCGCGGGCTGGCGCCGGCAGGGCGGCTGGACATCGATTCGGTGGGCCTGCTGGTGCTCACCCAGGACGGCCGCGTCGCCCGCCAGCTCATCGGCGAAGACTCCGACATCGAAAAAGAATACCTGGTGCGCGTGGTCTGGCAGGGGCCGCAAGGCGATGTGGCGCAAAACGTGCAAGCCCTGTTTCCGCCGGCCCAGCTGGCCCGGCTGCGCCACGGCCTGAGCCTGGACGGCAAGCCCCTCAAGCCCGCCCAGGTGGACTGGCAGAACCCCGAGCAGCTGCGCTTTGTGCTGCGGGAAGGCAAAAAACGCCAGATCCGCCGCATGTGCGAGCAGGTGGGCCTCAAAGTGGTGGGGCTCAAGCGCATCCGCATGGGCCGCGTGACCCTGGGCCAGCTGCCCGCAGGGCAGTGGCGCTACCTGGCGCCGCACGAGCGCTTTTAGACCCTCTTGAAATCCCCTTGGGCGCCCTCAATTCCAGGGCGTTTTGGTTTTTCCTTTCACGACAACAAGCCCCATGAGCAAGCAAACCCATGCCTTCCAGGCCGAAGTGGCCCAACTTCTGCATCTGGTCACCCATTCGCTGTATTCCAACAAGGAAATTTTCCTGCGCGAGCTGATCTCCAACGCCTCGGACGCCTGCGACAAGCTGCGCTTTGAGGCGCTGAACAACGCCACCCTCTACGAAGACGCCCCCGAGCTGCAGGTGCGCCTGGCCTACGACAAGGACGCCAAAACGCTCACCATCACCGACAACGGCATCGGCATGAGCGCGCAGGAAGCGATCGACCACCTGGGCACCATCGCCAAGAGCGGCACCAAGGACTTCATGAGCAAGCTCAGTGGCGACCAGAAGGCCGATGCCCAACTGATCGGCCAGTTTGGTGTGGGTTTTTATTCGGGCTTCATCGTGGCCGACAAGATCACCGTCGAGTCGCGCCGCGCGGGCTTGAAGCCCGAGGAAGGCGTGCGCTGGATCAGCGGCGGCACCGGCGACTTTGAGGTGGAGACCATCGCGCGGGCCGAGCGCGGCACCAGCGTGATCCTGCACCTGCGCGAAGACGCGCTGGAATACGCCAATGCCTGGAAGCTCAAGGACATCGTCGGCAAGTACTCCGACCACATCAGCCTGCCCATCCGCATGGAAAAGGAGGAGTGGAAGGACGGCGAGCCGATCGACCCCAACGATGAAAAAGCCGGCCGCAAACCGGGCGGCATGGTCA
>JACCDM011213683.1_pt1 | contig 14112 bp, 12 predicted proteins | sample 7445851 | NCBI WGS metagenome assembly JACCDM01 (sample SAMN15323438, study PRJNA562643) | freshwater metagenome | isolation source: river surface water | place: USA:Blue River Watershed | collected 2017-08-16
AGACGGGGGAGTGCTCTAAGAAAACGCAGGTTTCGTCCCTGATTCCAGCAGCGATGTCTGCGTGAATTTCCCGCTGTAGCTGCCAACCTGCCTCATACTCAACAAAATCAGGATTTAGACCCGCAATTATGAACTCTGGCACTTCAATAGCCTAATTCAGTTATTCACAAATCTTGAATCGCGAGTTTTTTGAGGCGCAATTGCCTCGAGAATTTGAGGGTGACCCGCAAACTAATCCCCTTACGACCGCACCGAACCGCAAAGATTCTTCTATTTGGAGACGCGCCGCGCAGAAGTGTGCACGGGGTTCGCTTTGCCGGGGCTGGGCTCGCAATATTTGCAGCCGGAATTACTGTCTATTACATTGGCGCAAATAATCTCAGAGAAGCAAGCCCCGGCAACAGAACCGATGAAACGAACCGGCAGTCAATTGACTGCACTATTCCTGCCTTAGAAAACACGCAATCAGATTTGATTCAGATCGGCGGAATCAGGTCTTATCGAGCTAGCCCCAAATTCGAAGAATGCGATGGCGAGCTCATTGTTCTTGAATCACTTGGCTCAAACAGCCTGTGGAAAAAAATTGGGGCCACCGAAGTGACCCCAATTGATTGAACAATCGATACTAAATTCCTAGATTTGCAGCGAAGTTCGCATCTTCTAGGCGCTTCTTGACATCAACTAGGAAGCGTGAAGCGTCTGCGCCATCAACCAGTCGGTGATCGTAAGACAAGGCTAGGTAGACCATGCTGCGAATCGCAATTGCATCATTTCCGAGTGCATCGGTGACCACAACTGGTCGCTTGGTCACCACGCCGGTGCCCAAGATAGCAACCTGTGGCAAAAATACCACCGGAGTGTCAAATAGAGCACCGCGTGAACCAGTGTTGGTCAGGGTGAAAGTACCACCACCGAGCTCATCTGGCTTCAGCTGGTTGCTGCGGGTGCGACCGGCCAGATCTGCAATTTGCTGTGCAGTCTGTGCAATAGTGAGTGATCCTGCATCTCTGATGACCGGGGTTAGCAGCCCGCGTTCCGTGTCAACTGCAAATGAGATGTTTTCGGTTGGGTGATAAACGATGTTTTCACCGTCGATTGAAGCGTTTAACTTTGGGTGCGCCTTCAGGGCTTCCGCCGCAGCAAGTGCAAAGAACGGCATGAAGTTTAGTTTGACGCCGGTCTTGGCTGTGAAATCCGACTGAACCTGCTGGCGCAATGAAGCAATTGCGGTTACGTCTACCTCAACCACGGTGGTTAGCTGTGCGGTAGACACCATACTGGCAACTGCGCGCTCCGCAAGTACCTTGCGGAGGCGAGACATTGGTTCTGTAGTGCCTCGAAGTGGAGAAGCCGCCACTGGTGCCCCCGCTGCGACCGCAGCCACAGGTACGGTGATTGCAGTGGTAGCTGCAAGGACGTCATCTTTGCGGATTCTTCCGCCCACACCGGTACCAGAAACGGTACTCAGGTCAATGCCGTTCTCGCTAGCTAGTTTTCTGACCAGGGGAGTGACGTAACTCGGGTCAAGCGAGGCCGCAGCCGGAACCGATGAGACTACCGGAGAGGCAACTGGTGCTGATACCGCTGGAGCTGGCGGTGTTGCCACCGGCGCCGGTGATTCAGCAACTACTGGCGTAACTTCCACCACTGGGCTTACAACAGGAGCAGGAATTGCTTGCGCCGCTTCGACAATCGGTGTCTCTGGCTGAGCAGCAGGAGCGGCAGGTGCAGAAACTGGTGTTGATGCGCCATCTCCGATGATTACCAGAACAGCACCCACAGAAACAGTCTCATCTTCTTGAACCAGGATTTCCTGAATTACACCGGCAACCGGCGAAGGAATCTCGGTGTCAACCTTGTCGGTTGAGACCTCAACTAGAGGTTCGTCTACGGCTACAGTTTCGCCGACCTTCTTAAGCCATCGAGTAACCGTACCTTCGGTAACGCTTTCACCCAGTGCGGGTAGTAATACTTCTGCCATTTTCTGCCTTTGACTTTCTATGCGTGAGCGTGCAGCGGTTTGCCGGCTAGAGCTAGATGCGCTTCACCGATTGCTTCGTTCCTGGTTGGGTGTGCGTGAATGAGGGTGGCAACCTCTTCTGGGTAAGCCTCCCAGTTGACAATAAGTTGGGCCTCACCGATTTGCTCACCGACTCGAGATCCCAGCATGTGAACACCAACGACCGGACCGTTTACCTGGCGAACCAGCTTGATGAATCCGGCGGTTCCCAAAATCTGACTCTTGCCGTTACCGCCAAGGTTGTACTCGTATACCGAAACATTCTCGGCGCCAAATTTCTCTCTGGCTTTTGCCTCAGACAGCCCAACTGAGGCAACCTCTGGCTCACAGTAGGTAACCTTAGGGATTCCGTCTTCGTCAATAACTGCAGGTTTCAGCCCAGCAATCTCTTCGGCAACGAAAATGCCCTGCTGAAAGCCTCGGTGCGCGAGCTGAAGCCCCGGAACTATATCGCCAGCGGCGTATACGCCAGAGATGCTGGTTTCGAGGCGTTGATTGGTAATCACGAAACCACGTTCAACCTTGACACCGTGCTCTTCATAACCGAGCCCTGCGGTGTTTGGGCCACGGCCAACAGCAACCAGTAGTAGATCAGCCTCAAATTTCTCACCGTTCTCGAGGCTAACAATCACACCGGTGGCGGTTTGCTCTACGCCCGAAAAGCGAACGCCTAACTTGAAGTCGATTCCACGCTTGCGGAAGGCACGCTCGAGACCCTTAGAGACGGCCTCGTCTTCATTTGGAACAAGGTGATTTAGACCCTCAATGACAGTGACTTCAGTTCCGAAACTCTTCCAAATGGATGCAAACTCAACACCGATTACACCGCCGCCGAGAACGATGGCTCGCTGTGGAACAAAATTAAGCTGCAGGGCCTGCTCAGATGTGATTACTCGTCCGCCGATTTCGAGACCTGGAAGAGTGCGTGAGTAGGAGCCGGAGGCTAAAACAAGATTCTGCCCGGTGTAGTTATCGCCGTTCACAGAGATTGTCTTGGGGCCCACCATGCGTCCTTCACCGGCAACGACAGTGATGTTTTTTGACGCTACCAGTCCCGAAAGACCCTTGAAAAGTTTGTCGATGATCGAATCGCGATACTGATTAACGACAGTCATGTCGATCGAACCCAGGGTTGCCGAGATTCCATAGTGAGAAGCTTCGCGAACATTGTCTGCGATTTCTGCTGAGTGGAGAAGAGCCTTGGTCGGGATGCAACCGCGGTGAAGGCAGGTACCACCCAGTTTGTCTTTTTCCATAAGCGCTACTGACTTTCCAAGCTGTGCAGACCTAAGGGCTGCGGCGTAACCACCGCTTCCTCCACCGAGAATTACGACATCAAAATTGTGGTCGGCCACTAGCACTCCTTGGATTTATTGACTATAAAACTTTACTACTTGACTTGCTTCGTGCTTGTCGGTTTGCCTAGTTCGATTAGGGTTCGCAACATAATTCCAGTGGCACCCTTTGGATTCACACCGTAAGGCGCCCCTGAGTTGTTTCCAACTGCGGCTATGTCTAAATGGGCCCAAGGGATACTCTGCTTCCCGTTTTTGACCAATCCGATGAAATTCTTTAGGAATATTCCGCCCAGCAGCATGCCGCCGGCCCGAAAACCTATCTTGGCGTTTGCAATGTCGGCGACATCTGACTTGAGAGCATCAGAAAGGTCATCTGGAAGTGGCATCGCCCAAACTAGCTCACGGGCTCGTTCTGCGGCATCTAGAACATCAATTACCGCCTCATCATCACCCATAACGCCAACATGTCGGTTACCAAGCGCAATCGTGGCAGCACCGGTGAGCGTAGCAACATCGACTATCAGGTCAGGGTGCTCTTTTGAAGCGACAGAAAGGGCATCTGCCAAGACCAATCTACCTTCAGCATCAGTGTTCAGAATCTCAATGGTTTTTCCGTTATGAGCTGTGATGACGTCATTTGGCCTGGTTGCACTTCCGCCCGGCATGTTTTCCGCAAGTGCCATCCAGGCTGTAATTCGTGTGTCTGAATGAGTCTTGGCAAGGGCCAAGACGGATCCCAGGGTGATTGCTGCACCTGCCATGTCGTATTTCATGCCAACCATAGAATCAGCCGGTTTTAGTGATAGCCCACCGGTGTCGAAGGTGATCCCTTTTCCAACGAAGGCTAAGTGCCTTTTTGCTTTGACCGGTCGATACGAAATCTTGAGCAACGCGGGTGGGCGGATGGACCCTTTTCCAACGGCCAAAATAGCGTTACAGCCGAGTTTCGCAAGCTTTTTTTCATCGAAAACTTCTAGCTTCAAAGGAAGCCCTTTCGAAGCTTTTGTGGCTTCAGCAATAAACTCTTCCGGACCTAGGTGATTGCCCGGGGTGTTAATCAAATCTCTCACCAGGAAAAGTGAGTCTCTGACAATTAGGAGTTCTGTCAGACTCTTGGCAGTCTCGGGGTTTGCATTTTTTACAAAGAGCGACTGCTGCCGTTTAGCTCTATCGCTCTTGAATTTCTCAAACTTGTAGCCGGCAAACAAAAGACCCGAGAGAAAAGCAGTCTGTTGCTCAGAATTACCGTTGAGTTCAACTCCGATGCGGAAAAATGAATCCAACTTTCGGATGGCTGTTCCGCCGAGGGATTCGATCGCTAAGAGCGGGTCAGAATTGCCCTTGAAAACAATTGGAAAATTAGGAATTCCCTCTGCAATCACGTAGCCGAGAGAATCAATGGATTGAATAGCACGAAAACGCGCGTCGGCTTTGAATTGATCGTCACTATCGAAGAATGTGATTAGTGCATCAATTTGCGGAAATTTGGTGACCAGTTCAACTGTTGCTAGAGACATAGTCGCAATGCTACAGGCGCAAACTAGGATTGAATCGTGAGTGACAGAGGAATATTTACCCGGGCCCAGGCGGGAAGCCTCGTTCCTAGCGGGCTGCCCATGGTGGCCAATCTTTCCGGCTTTACAGATGCCGGTTCAACCATTTTGCAGCTCGAAAATCATCTCTTCGAAACGTTAGACACGGAGTTGGTCGTCGAATTTGAGAACGATGAACTTCTCGACTACCGATCTCGACGACCACTCATGTACTTCGACAAAGATCACATCGCAGATTACGAACCCGAGCAACTCGGAATTTATCTTTGCACCGATGATGCAAATCAACAGTTTCTTTATCTGAGTGGGTACGAGCCAGATCTCAAATGGGATGCCTTTACGGAAGCCGTTTCCGAGTTTTGCACAGAGTTCGCAGTCAGCAGCTTCACATGGGTTCATTCCATTGGTTTCCCCATTCCACACACTCGATCTCTTGGTGTGACCGTATCCGGTAATCGTCCTGATTTAATTGAGCAATTCAGCGAGTGGAAGCCGCAAACCCAGGTTCCTGGCAACATCCTGCATCTATTGGAATACAAGCTTTCGAAACTCAAGATTCCAACCTGCGGGTTTGTCTTGCTGGTGCCACACTACCTAGCCGAGGCAGAGTTTCCCGCGACTGCGCTTCGGGCGGTCGAACTATTGATGAGCGCCACAGACCTGGTACTACCTTCTGATGCTCTGCGTGATTCGAATCGTGAATTTTTGTCGAAACTGAATAAACAAGTCAGCGAAAATGACGATCTAGCCAAGATGATCACTTCGCTTGAGAACGGTTACGCAAATGAAAAAACCGGTCCAATCCGCACGCCGATCAGGCTTCAAGAAAATCGAATGCCAACCGCAGATGAAATTGCCAATGAGTTGGAGGCGTTCCTAGCTAAGAAGTCGCAGGACCCTGAACAGGATCAAAGCTAATTCCCAAAGCTTCTTCAGAAGCTTCCCAGATTTTATCCAGAACCTCACCGGTAAGGATTCTCGGGAACTGTATCGCCTTACCCTGACCCCAAAGTTGAAAGTACTTTGGGACCCAATAGGCAGCACGTTTGGTTAGTGCCGCCGTCGTAATTGGTAGGGCGCCATAATCGCAGCTTTGGGCAAAAAGTTTTTCGACGTGCCTAACGTAACGCGGACCATACGGCTCAGCTCTGGTAAAACCCGGCGCTGCAGCAGCTGAGGTCACCCCACTTTTCCGCGTTCGTTGATCCAGCGCAGAGGCAAATGCCAGATTGAGAAATTTTGAATTGCCGTAATGTTCCGCTGGGTCATATCGCCCCACTTGTTCATATCTACCGGGCAATAGCGGATCAACTATTCTGTTTGCCACAATCGAGCTGACCGACACCACTGAGGCGTTAGTAGCGGCCGCTGGCCAGAGTTTTGCAGTTAGCAAGAAGTGTCCCAGATGGTTTATCTGCATGTGACGTTCGAAGCCATCTCGAGTGGGGGAGGAATTTTGCTCGATCTTGATACCGGCGTTATTCACCAGAACGTTCCACGCTGGAATTTGCTTTGAAAAACTGGCCACTGAGTCCAATGAGGCTAGGTCCAGCTTTTTGTAACTTATGGCTAACGAGCGCCTCTCGGCCTCAATAGATACTTGCGCGCCTGCTGCCTCATCCCGACTGGCGGCAAGGACGTCATAGCCAAGTGCTGCAAGCTGAAAGCAGACAGAACGGCCGATACCTTTCGTTCCTCCGGTCACAATCGCAATTCCCCGACTAACGCCCTGAATTGCTGACATGATGTAGCGGTGACTCCTAAATTTACGCTGGTATTTGTAACGGCAGTTTATGCATACTTTATTAGCGTTGTGAACCGAAGTAGCATGGGAGTAGCCTCACTTCAAGCGGCGGAAATTTTCGAAACTACGGCCACCCAACTAGCTCTAGTAACAACCCTCCAGCTCATTATTTATGCCGCCATGCAAATTCCAGTCGGAGTTCTGGTTGACCGATTTGGGCCAAAAGCCACGATCATCTCAGGTGTTATTTTTGTCTGTATCGGACAGTGTGTTGTTGCATTCGCTGAAAGCATCGGCCAAGTTATAGCCGGGCGCATGATTTTGGGCTTCGGCGATGCATTTACTTTTGTAAGCCTGGTTCGAATCGTGCATCTAGTCGTCCAGCCGAAATTAGTTACCCGCATGCAGTTGCTATCCACGAATCTTGGACAGCTTGGGCAATTATTCTCTGCTATTCCCTTCGGTTGGGCGCTCGGGCAATTAGGTTGGCGGAACTCGTTTTTATTGATTGGCGTTGCAGCCGGACTTGCCGCATTGGCTTCTATGGCAATGATTAAATTGCCGACGAGTTCAACTGAGGGTTCCGCTGCAACGCTGCGTGAAGCTTTTGATGGGGTTGGGCACGGCCTAAAGAGTCCGTTCGTTCGGCTTGCGTTTTGGACCCATTTCACACTCCAATCTGCATCTTCGATTTTTCTACTGCTGTGGGGATATCCGTACTTGGTTGAAGTTCAGGGCCTGACACCATCAGCAGCCGGGGTGTTTCTGGGTGGATTAGTCATTGCTGGCCTTTTTTTTGGTTTCCTTTACTCATCACTGGCGACCAAGTACCCAGACAGGCGATCGAACCTAATTATTGGCACTGCTGTCGCAGTGGTGGCATGTTGGCTCATTTTGCTTGCAAAACCTGGGGCAGATGACTTCTGGGCGATCTTAGTTCTCGCCATTGTGCTGTCGATCTCTGGACCCGCATCGATTCTCACTTTTGATCTCACCAGGTCATTTGTTGAAAGTGACAAGATGGGCGCAGCCAACGGTATTGCAAATATGGGCGGATTTACTGCAACCTTTGCCGCAATTTTTCTTGTGGGGTTCCTGAATGACGTATCCAATTTTTCGGGATCAAAATTCGCGCCTGAAGATCTTGAAAAGGGCATGTGGATCTTGCCACTGATCGCATTATTCGGTCTAGTTATGTTCGTCATTGAAAGAAGGAAATGCCGAAACGAACTCAAAGCGAACGGCCAAGAGTTTGTGAGTTTGGCAAAAGTTTTTATCCAAAAGCTAGATATAAAGCGTTGATTCGGAATTATCGTGCGATAATGTCAGTTCAAGACCCAGTCAAGTTCCTAACTTGACATGGGTCTTCAAACTGCCCGAAATAGCGGGGAGCGAAAGGCAGCTATGGCACCGAAAGACAACGCCGAACCCAAGAAACGCGGGTTTTTTGCCAGTTTGCTGCACCCAAACGAGAAGACTTCGGGGGAAGTTTCGATCAACGAACCTAAGGAAACTGCTATCCCTACCGCACCTGTTGAAAAAAAGACCGCCGCTACCAAGAAGGCAGTAGGCAAATCTTCTGCCACCGAAAAGATCGAAAAGAAAAAGCCTGCGGCAAAGACCGCGGTTGCTGATAAAACTTCACCGGCTAAGGCCTCTGCGAAGAAGTCTGTGCCTGAAGAGCCGGTAGTTAAGCCACAGAAAAAAGCACCTGTCGCAAAAGCCGGAGCCGCTAACAAAGCTGAGACAGAAGAAGTTGAAGCAAAAGTCAAACCAACCAAGGTTGCAAAGACACTAAAGGCCGACAAGGCTGAAAAGTCACCAGCTGCTAAAGCGACAAAGTCAAAGACTGCCAAGGTTCCAAAAGAGCTTTCGAGCGAAGATGATGAACTTGAAGAAGATGACGAATTAGAGTCTGTCGATGAAATTGTTGCCGAGGCTACCTCTTCTGTTGACTTGGCTACTGATGCTGAAACGACAGAGCTCGAAGAAGAGCTCGATGAAGAGGCCGCGCGACTAAAAGAACTAGGCGAGCACGTTGTCGTTCTCTCAAACAGAGAAGAAGATGATATTCCGGTCCAAACTGCTGCGATTTCCGGAGCAACGGCTGACCCGGTCAAAGACTATCTAAAGCAAATCGGTAAGGTTGCGCTACTTAACGCAGAGCTTGAGGTTGAGTTGGCTAAGCGCATCGAGGCAGGGCTGTTCGCTGAGGAAAAACTCGCAACTGCCAAGGGCCTAACCCGAGAGATGGAACGCGATCTCAAATGGGTCGTAAAAGACGGCCAGAGGGCCAAGAGTCACTTGCTAGAGGCAAACCTGCGATTGGTGGTATCCCTGGCCAAACGATACACCGGTCGAGGAATGCAATTCCTAGACCTCATTCAAGAGGGAAATCTTGGACTAATTCGTGCAGTTGAAAAGTTTGACTACACGAAGGGTTACAAATTTTCTACCTACGCAACCTGGTGGATTCGTCAGGCAATCACCCGCGCTATGGCCGACCAGGCTAGAACTATTCGTATCCCTGTTCACATGGTTGAGGTCATCAATAAGCTCGCCCGTGTTCAGAGACAGCTACTCCAGGACCTTGGTCGCGAACCTTCGCCTGAAGAGCTAGCACGTGAACTAGACATGACCCCTGAAAAAGTGGTTGAGGTTCAAAAATATGGTCGAGAGCCCATCTCGCTGTCGACGCCACTTGGTGAAGATGGAGACTCTGAATTCGGAGATCTGATTGAAGATACCGAGGCTGTTGTCCCAGCTGACGCAGTTGGGTTCACAATGCTTCAACGCGAACTTGAAAGAATTCTAGATTCACTACATCCAAGAGAAGCTGGTGTGATCCGGAGCAGGTTTGGACTGGGAGATGGTGTTCAAAAAACTCTTGACCAAATCGGTGAAGAGTTTGGTGTGACGCGTGAGCGCATTCGACAAATTGAATCTAAGACCATGTCTAAGCTGCGTCATCCTTCACGTTCTCAAATGCTTCGGGATTATCTCGACAACTAATGAGAGCACTCGCTGCGGTTGCCATCGGGCGCTTGATTCGCTTTTTGGTTCGCATCGTTAGAAAAGGTGGCGGTTCTGCACTGCCAGGCCTAATCGTTTCCAAAATCGACCCTGACCTTGTTACCCGTGCTCTGGAGCACTTGCCACTTGGAGTTATTGTCGTTACAGGGTCAGCTGGCAAATCGACCACAACCAAAATGCTGGTTGCATTGCTGCGGGCCCATGGAATGAGCGTGTTTACCAATCCCTCAACTGCAAATATTCTCCAGGGGTATTTCGGTTCAGTGCTGGTGCACGGAAACCTATTTGGCCGCCTTCGCGAGCAAATTGCTGTTATCGAAGCGGATGAGGCCCACGCAGTTACCCTCGCCGAAATGGTGCGCCCACGCGGTGTTCTTGTGATGAACGTTGTTGACGACCAACTGGATCGATTTGTGGAGCCTGAACTAGTTCGCGAGACACTGGCGAATGTTGCTAAACAGGCGACTGAATTTACTATTTTGAACAGCAGCGATCAAAACTGCCTACTAATTGGCGAGACTCTAGGAAAAAGCCGAAAGGTTTATTTCTCAATTGAACATAGTCTCCGTGGCAACTCTTCTGTCGGCATGGGCTATGCGAATACATTCTTACCCGAATTGACTGAGCCGCAGGCCGAGACCTGCGTTTCTGAACTAGACGGACAGATGGTTACCATTGAAACAAAGCGTGGCAACGTCAAATTCAAGCAACCAAACCGAGGCGCACACTTTGCAGTTGATGCGGCCGCGGCGATCGCGGCATTGTTCGAAACCATACCGAATCAAGCAAAACTTTCCATCATCGCTGAAACGCTGAATACACTTCCGCCAGTTTTTGCCAGGGGAGAGGTACGTGAAGTTCGCGGTCAAGAAATTGAATTTATGCTGATTCAAAATCCTCCGAGCGCACAGCTAAACCTAGATAACCTATTGGAAACTCCGCAATGCGTATTTGTCGGAATCGGACGAGACGTACATGATCCTTCATGGTTGTGGACCGTAAATTTCTCAAAACTGGGCAAAATAGATGTCGTTTCTGGGTACAACGCTGCTGAAATTGGGCTTCGACTAATGATTGAAGGGCACGACATCAACCATCTAGACGATCGACTCGAAGAAGCCGTTGAGCACTTTTTGGCACTTCCTACTCCACCCTCGCAGCGCAAGCTATTTATTTTTTCGGCCGACACCATGAGACGAACTCGAAGATATCTTGGGCTTAATGACCCTGAAGATGTGAGGCGTGTAAATTGATCCGAATCGGGAGTCTTTTCCCCGGCCATCTCAACCTGAACGGTGACATGGCTAATGCTGACATTCTCAGCTACTATCTAAAGCTTGCGGGCTTGGAACATGAAATAGCCAAGATCGAGTCGCTGGTTGACACCGATTTTGATTTCGTGGTGATCGGACACGGTTCAAGTGCGGCGTGGCGAAACCTACCGCCAGCTAGAGACATAGCCAAGTTCATCACCCAACTAAATCAGCAGGGCGCCACCTGCTTGCTTATCGGCTCTGCTGTTACCAAGTTGTCTGAGCCGCTCGGTTTTTCCAAAGTCGAGAAACTAAGCGATCGCGAATCTGTCTTTGTCGCCGAAAACCACGAACAACACGAACTTATTGGCTACCGGAATACTGAATACGCAATTCCAAATTTTTACGAGTCTGGCAACATTTGGCTTTCGGCCCTACATGGCCCATTGCTCGCTAAGAATCCTTGGCTTGTCGAGAAGTTTTTCATCAAGCACGGATTAGAGTTTCGCTCTTTACCCGTGCAGATTCAAAGAACTACCGAAGCCGCCAGGCAATTGGCCAGAGAACAATCGGGATCTTAGAAACTTTGGGTTAGCGGACTAAAAGCCGATCGGTTTCATCGTGCCAAGCTTTGGCAATTGGTTCTAGTTTGGATCGCTGTTCGTTGGCATGGTGTGAACAGAAAAGCAGCTCTCCGGTGGCAAGTTCAACGCGAACATAGGCCTGAGCCGAGCAAACATCGCAACGGTCTAGTGCGGTCAGTGTCTTCTCGACTGGTGTCTCTTGTTCTAGATTCTGCATTTGGGGTTGCCCTTTCTTTCAAAAGGTTAACCCTTAGTCCATCACTGCGTCGTGACATTTCGCTATTCGCGTACCCGTGTCACTCCGGGGCTGAGCAGAGGCTGAAAGTTAGAGTTTGTGAGTGCCAAATAACGAATACTCCGCTAGACACCTCTCAGTTCTTGAGGGCCTAGAAGCTGTTCGCAAACGCCCCGGAATGTACATTGGATCGACTGATAGTCGTGGTCTCATGCACTGCCTTTGGGAAATTATCGACAATTCGGTAGACGAGGCATTGGCTGGACACGGTAACGAAATTTCAATCGAAATTCATCGTGACGGATCGGTAGAAGTTCGAGATCGTGCTCGAGGAATCCCGGTAGATGTTGAACCGAAAACCGGTCTTACCGGTGTGGAAGTAGTTTTCACCAAACTCCACGCGGGAGGAAAATTTGGTGGGGGTTCTTACGCGGCATCAGGTGGTTTACACGGTGTTGGTGCTTCGGTAGTTAATGCCCTTTCTGAGCGTCTAGATGTTGAAGTAGACCGCGATGGAAAAACATATGCCATGTCGTTCCGAAGAGGAGAACCCGGAACCTTCGACGATTCTCAAGGTAAGCGGCCCGGCAACAAATTCACCCCATTTCAAGATTCATCTGAGCTAAAAGTCATCGGCAAAGTTGCTAAGGGAATTACCGGGACCCGGGTTCGCTACTGGGCTGACCCACAAATCTTCGTGAGCGACGCGAAATTCAACCGAGATGATCTGCTTTCTAGGGCAAGGCAAACAGCCTTCTTGGTACCGAATCTCGAAATTCAAATCGTTGACAAGAGCTCGGTTGAAGAGAAAAAAGACACATTCAGGTTTCAGGGTGGTATCTCCGAATTTGCCGAATTCCTTGCTCCAGATTCTGCTGTCACCGACACCTGGCGTCTTACTGGAACTGGGCGCTTTACCGAGACAATCCCTGTCTTGAACGATGCAGGAAACATGGTTTCCACCGAGGTCGAGCGAGAATGCGGCGTTGACATCGCTCTGAGGTGGGGCACAGGCTATGAAACCAACGTCAGGAGTTTTGTAAACATCATTGCTACGCCCAAGGGTGGTAGCCACATCTCCGGATTTGAACAGGCTCTGCTAAAAGTATTCCGGGCTGAAATTGAAGCTAACTCACGCAAGCTCAAGGCAGGTAACGACAAAGTAGAAAAAGACGACATCCTTGCCGGTCTGACCGCCGTCGTGACCGTTCGGCTCTCTGAGCCTCAATTCGAAGGTCAGACTAAAGAGATTCTCGGCACCCCTGCGGTCAGAAACATAGTTGCCACCGTTGTCTCGGAAGAGCTAGGAGCGAGGTTCAAGAGCAACAAACGCGATGATAAAACGGCCACCGCACTACTTCTCGAAAAAGTTGTTTCCGAGATGAAAAGCCGAATATCGGCTCGAGTACACAAAGAGACTCAAAGACGCAAGAACGCGCTTGAAACCAGTTCGCTCCCTGCAAAGTTAGTAGATTGCCGCACTCAAGAAACAGAAGTCTCTGAGCTATTTATCGTCGAGGGTGACTCTGCTCTAGGAACAGCAAAACTTGCCCGAAATTCCGAGTACCAGGCACTTCTGCCTATCCGCGGAAAAATTCTTAACGTCCAAAAAGCTTCCGTGAGCGATATGCTCGCCAACACAGAATGTGCCTCCATCATCCAGGTGATTGGAGCTGGTTCTGGCAGGTCTTTTGACATCGATTCAGCACGGTACGGGAAGATTATTTTGATGTCTGACGCTGATGTAGATGGCGCACACATTCGAACATTACTGCTGACGCTCTTCTTCAGGTACATGAAGCCGATGGTTGAAGCAGGTAGAGTTTTTGCGGCTGTTCCACCGCTTCACCGAGTTGAAATCGTGAATGGCGGTTCAAAAAAGAACGAAGTTGTTTACACCTATTCTCAGTCTGAACTTGAGTCTTTATTACTGTCTCTTTCGAAAACAGGCAAGAGATATAAAGAGCCAATTCAGCGCTACAAGGGGCTGGGTGAGATGGATGCGGATCAGCTCGCAGAAACCACGATGGACCGAGGTCGTAGAACTCTGCGAAGAGTCAAAATTGAAGACTTGCAAGCAGCTGAGAGAGTGTTCGAGCTACTCATGGGCAACGAGGTTGCGCCTCGTAAAGATTTCATTATTGAGTCTGCAGATTCATTTGAGCGCGAACGTATCGACGCCTAGCTAAAGCTACGAGCGACTGCTCTAAGGGCAATACCTAGTTTTTCCCCGCTCGCATCACGTTTGCTGGGCGAAATTTCACGGTTTACAACTTTTCCAGTTGAGTCAATTAGCAAATAACTGCTAGCCGCAACGGATGAGAACAGAATTGAATCTTCACCCTTCAAAAATTTGTGGCCTCTAACTCCAGTAGTTGCTCTGCCTTTACGG
>JACCDM011685470.1_pt1 | contig 14103 bp, 7 predicted proteins | sample 7445851 | NCBI WGS metagenome assembly JACCDM01 (sample SAMN15323438, study PRJNA562643) | freshwater metagenome | isolation source: river surface water | place: USA:Blue River Watershed | collected 2017-08-16
ACGGCAGCTGCTACTTATACAGTTACAGGCACGAATGCTTCAGGATGTACAGCTACAGCAACAGTAAGTGTTGGTGTAATTAGTGCGCCAGTAATCACATCTCCTACAACGGTAAGTTGTAGTGGTGCAGCGGTTGTGCTGACTTCATCTTTAACAAGTGGTGTTCAGTGGTACAAGACAGGTGTCTTGATCAGTGGAGCTACTTCAGCTACATACAGTGCTACAACAGCTGGTACGTATACCGTAAAACCAACGGCTTGTACAAGCTTAGTGAGTAACGGCATTGCAATTACAACAGGATCTAATCCATCTGCACCAAGTGCGGTTGTACAATCGGGTAACTTGTTGTTATGTGGTCCAAGTGCACAGGTTGTATTGCAATCTACAGTAGCGCCAAGCGGCACAACTGGAGTTCAGTGGTATGTAGATGGCTCGGCTATTGCAGGCGCGACAGCTCAGACATATACAACTTCAACGCCTGGTTCATATGTAGTGCGTCGCGTGCAGTTGGCTAGCGGATGTACGAGTACTGCAAGCACAGCCTTGGCTGTAGTTGCTGGAACAGTACCAAGCACCCCAGTTGCGAGTGTACAATCCGGTGCATTGGCCCTTTGTTCAGGTGCAACAAGTACTTTGGCTTCAGATGTATTACCAAGTGCAAGCGTAAGCCTTCAGTGGTACAAAGATGGCGTTGCTCAAAGTGCTGCTACAGCAGCTACATTGGTAGCGGATGCAGCTGGTAGCTACACGGTAAAAGCAACTGATTTATCAGGATGTGCAAGTGCCTTGAGTAATGCATTGGCACTCACAGCGGTTCCAACTGCCGTGATCAGCTCACCGAGTTTAGCTGTTTGTAACGGTACTGCTATTACCCTTACTTCAAACGTTACGAGCAACATCCAGTGGTACAAAACAGGTGTTTTGATCAGTGGTGCTACGTCGGCTACGTACAGCGCAACAACAGCGGGTACTTATACCGTAAAATCTACATTGTGTCCGTTGCAAGTGAGCAATAGCTTAGCTGTGATTACAGGTTTGGCGCCAGCTGCACCAACTGCAACTTCACCAATTGGAACAGTGGTATGTTCAAGTAGCCCAATAACACTACAATCTAGCATTGCACCAAGCGGCACCAACAGCTTGCAATGGTACAAAGATGGTGCGGCAATCAGCGGCGCCACATTACAGACCTATTCAACAGCAGTAGTTGGTGCTTACACGGTACGTCGTATCCAAGTATCATCAGGTTGTCCAAGTGTGGCAAGTAATGCCGTTTCGGTAACGAACGGTGGCTTTACGCCGGCAGCTACAACTGCTTCGGGTAGCACCTACATTTGTAGTTCAACTACAAACAACGTTGTGTTATCGTCAGCAGCAGCGCCATCGGCATCAACAGGCCTTCAGTGGTATAACGGTTCAACAGCGATTGCTGGTGCTACAGCACAAACATATACAGCTAGTGTTGCAGGTGTTTATAGCGTGAAGCGTGTAACATCTACAGGTTGCGCTAGTGCAAGTAGTAATGCATTAACTGTTATTGTTGGATCTATACCAAGTACCACAACTATTTCAGCTAGTGGTAATAACACAGTTGTTTGTGGTACAACGGCAGTAACCTTATCATCTTTGGTCGGGCCAACTACAAGTGCTACTTTGCAATGGTATAAAGATGGCGTAGCGATGACAAATATTACAAGTCAAGTTGTGCCAACAACCATGCCGGGTGTGTATACAGTACGAAGAATCAGCTACTGTCCGAGCTTGCCTAGTAACGCAATTACCGTAACAACAGGTACAGTTCCATCTGCACCAGTTGTGAGTGTACAATCAGGAAGCTTGGCAACGTGTTATGGTACACCCGTAGTATTAGGTTCAGATGTAGCCCCAGGCTCAGGAACTACGCTACAGTGGTATAAAACAAGCACTGTCCTTAGCAATGCTACAGCTCAAAGCTACAGTACTGCTACAGCAGGAAGCTACCGCGTGAAAGCGACAAGCGGAGGCTGTACGAGTCCGTTCAGTAATAGCTTAACAGTGAGTGTAATTGCGCTCCCTAGTACAGCTAGTATCTCTGTATACAGTGGTTCATTGACTTTGTGTAACGGTTCTAGCGTTACTTTGAAGAGCCTTCACACCGTGACAAGTTCTACAGGTATCCGTTGGTTCAAAGATGGTGTAGAGATTGCAGGTGCAACAAGTCAATTCTACACGACAACTACACCAGGAGTTTACACGGCACGTCGCATCAACTCTTCAGGTTGTTTGGGAGCTGCAAGTTCAGCGTTAACGGTAATCAGCTGTAACCCAATTGTAGTCAACGACAACAATGAGGAGCAAGAAGATGCAACAAGCAAGCTCAATGAGGAGCTTACTTGGGACGCAGCGGTAAGCCGCAACCCATACGACCAATATGTCACGATTCGTTTGAATACAGCAAGTGATTCAGATGTTGAATTGACAATGGTAGATGCCATGGGCAAGGTGGTAAGTACAGACTACGCGAGCATGAAAGAACTTGGTTCTCTTCATATCGGTGAAGGTCTTACCCCAGGAATGTACTTGATTCAGGTACGTCAAGATGACAACATCAAGATCATCCGCGTGATCAAGCAATAAGCCTTAGGTTTACACTTAATCTAAACAAACAAGAGCCCTGTGTTTACACAGGGCTTTTTTTGTTAATGCTTGCAACTAACAAAACATTAATGTTACCGTAAAATCAATAAAATATAGTATGCGTAATCTTGCACATGCTTAAAAATTGTCTATTTGTATTCCTAATTCTACCATTTTCAACCATCTTAGCTCAAGAAGGCTTAAAAGAAGTTTTTGTAGAGAAGTTTTATACGTTAAATAGAGCTGATTTACAAAAAAGTAATTTAACTGGTGTTAAAGAGAAAGGATTAGTCTCATATCGTATTTATGTCTTACTTGATAGCGGCTATACATTACAAGCCATTTACGGTGCTCCATCACATATACTCTATATAAAAAGCACGTCAAACTTTTACAATCATCCAGGAATTGGCTCGACATATCCTAATAGGATCCCAGATAAGTCACTTAAGAAAAACTTATCCTATTTAGATTCTTGGTTGTCTGTTGGCGCCTGTTCAGAGACATTTTTTGCAGTGCCTTTGCGTTATCAAACGTCTCCTTTACCAGTTTCAATTGAATGGGATAAGAATTTTTACATGAATTCTAAAGGCAGAGACACTAAACTTACATTCCGGGACGCACCTGGTATGTATCACATTGATTCATTGCCCGCTCCAACTATGTATCAAATTGATAAGCAGTTAGAAGGTCTCAAAATGGAATCTACTAGTTCTGAGTTCATCATAGAAAATGGAGCTTGGGCTTGCATGGGTAAAGGCACGTCAGCGCCAGTAAAGCTACCAAATGCCATACTTATTGCTCAAATTACAACAGCAGGAAAATTAAGTTATCAATTGAATTTGCAAATTGGAACACCGAATGGAAAATCAATTCGATATGTTGCTAATAATCCAAGTAGTGAAGAATTCACTCATCCATCACTTATCTATAAACCTTAACATCATGAAAAATATCAAAATCGCATTAGGTAGTTTATTGACAGTATTTATGTCAAATCAGTTTATTGCACAACAAGGCTTGGAAGGAATTATAGTTGAAAAATACTATGTTTCAGACATGGCTGATTCAATAAACGCAGCTAATGAACTTGCGCCATATGCTTTAAAGACGGGCTCTTTAACTTATAGGGTGTATGCAAATTTATTACCGGGTTATAAGGTGATACAAATGTTCGGAAACGCCGAACATCCGCTTAAGTTTAATACAACAACTGCGTTTTTTAATGATCCCAATTATGGGGTTTCGGTATATCAAGGAACTAGTTTGAATAACACAAAGAAACACACAACATTGATAGATACCTATTTGACTATTGGAGGTGTTTGTGACGGACAATTTGGGGTGTTAAAAACAGAAGACACGGATGGTACTATAGGGAATAATCAAGGGATTTTGGCAAATTTTTCACCCATTATGGGGTTGCCAATAATGGGAGCTAGTGGTCAGGATGGCCTTATGCCAGGAAATTCGGCGATACCAAATTTACTTGGAATAACAAACGAGCTTGATCCGATAGATCAAATTGTTGGTGGAAGTATTCAAATTACCAACGGTACAATAGCTGCATTAGGTGGCGTAGAGGGTGTTACGCCGTCAAACCATGTATTATTAGGCCAGTTTACAACTGATGGTGATTTATCGTTTGAACTGAATTTGCAATTGGCAACGCCTGTTGCAGGAGGCAGCGAGATTTATGTGGCGAGTTTTCCTGGTGCTGGTGAATTCACAGATACATCATTAATTTATAATTCCAATCCAAGTGCAAGCATTGAAGAACACAATATATCAGAAGCTATGAATAATTTAGTTGTATCCCCGAACCCAGCTGTTGATCAGCTTCAGATGAATTGGTTGACGCAAGAATCATATGAAACTTATCAATTAGAATTAATTGATTTAGAAGGCAAAGTGTTATTAGCGATTCCGCACATGACCAATAGCCAAAAAGTTGACATTAAAGATTTGCAAGCCGGTGTGTACCTGGTTAAAGTAAAAGCTGCTCAAAGCCAAGCTACACAGCGCATCATCAAATTATAAGTTCATGTTTCGTTTCTTATTCATTATTTGCTGCCTTTTTTGGGCAGGAGTTTCGCATGCCCAAGGTACAGTAAGGGGAAAAATCGTTGACCCCAATGGCGAGCCCATCATTGGCGCTAAAGTCATGCTCTCAGATACGACAGGTTTTCTGGGCAAGACAGACATCGATGGCCTTTATTCCCTAAAGGTGCCAGATGCCAAACTGCATCAAATGCGCATCACGCTTTTGGGTTACGACACATTAAAGAAAGAACTTCAGCTGAAGAATAATGAAGTCTTGGTTGCCGATTTCATCATGAAGGAACGCGAAAAAATCCAAGAAGTCAAAGGTACTACGGTCTCAAGAAAAGCGACCAAAGCGAACGATTACTATATGGAACGCGTAAAGGTAAGTTCTCCTGTATCTATTGATTATATTTCTAGCGAGACAATGAAAAAGACGGGAGATGCCAACGTTACCAATGCTGTTGCTCGGGTGTCTGGGGTTTCTACCAACGGAGGTATGATTACCGTGAGGGGTATCGGAGACCGCTACATTAGAACCAACTTCAATGGTTCGCGCATTCCAACTCTTGATCCTCTTACCAATAACATCAAATTAGAAATATTTCCTACGGCATTAATTGACAACATAGTCATTTCCAAAACCCAAGCCCCTGATTTACCCGGAGATTGGGCAGGCGCCTATATTTCTGTTGAAACCAAAGATTACCCAGATAAATTAATGGTCAATGTGGAGTCGCAATTTGGCTACAATGTGCAGTCCACCTTTAAAGATTTTGTCACCTCAGATCGCAGCGGTACAGATTGGTTGGGTTTTGACAACGGTTTCAGAGGTTTCAATGAGGGAGTAAATTTTGTAAAGCCTAATTTAAGTCCGAGCAATTACCAAAGTATGGTAGCACTTGGCTTGGGTGATTTTTATGCCAATTTAGGCGTGACTGGTTGGCAAGATGGTAGCAGCGAGGATCAAATGTACATGGCATTAGGCTTGGTAGAGCTAGGCCTTCTCACGCCCTCTCAAGTAAATGACCCCACTGCAATATTAGCTGCTCAAGCTACATTTAATTCAACTTTAAGACCACAAGCTTTTGCACAAATCAACCCCAATGGAACAAGTTTTAACAACGGATTTTCAAATTCTTGGAATACAACGATGCGTCGCGCACCCATCAATTTCACGCAAAATTTTAGCATTGGTAATCAAACAACTTTTTTAGGCAAACCACTTGGCTACATCTTTGGCTTCAGATATGGCAATAGCGTACGATTTGACCCCAATGGTATCTCGCAGCGCATTGGCGCTGAGTCTACCGGGTACGGGATTTTGTTTACCGATGATGCCTTATTAAGTCGAGAAATCAATTCATGGAGTATGCTCTTGAATTTGGCTTATAAGATCAATGACAATAACAAGGTATCTATTTTAATGATGCCAAACTTTTCTGGAACTAATGATGTAGGTTCTTTTCAAACGCAGCCATTGGGTGAGCCTCTAGAGGAAATTAGCTTGAGAAAGAACATTTTTTATGAGAATCGCCAGCAAAAGATTTATCAACTTGCTTCTCAGCATTATTTACCTAAATCGAAAATTAAAATTGAAGCCAATGTTTCATATACAGATGGCGCAAGTAATGTTCCCGATTTTAAATTAACAGAGTACATTGGTTTTTCTGAGTACAATCAAATAACGAGTTATCAGTTCTCACCAAATGCCGGTGATGGGATCCGCAGATACTTTAGGTATTTAGATGAAAACCTATTTGATTCACGTCTTTCATTTGAATTGCCTTTAGCTTCGGATAGCTTGAAGCTCATCCGTAAATTGAAATTTGGTGGCGCTTATCAACTCAATGATAGAAATTCTAAAATGGAGGAGTATTTCTTAACTTCTGGAAATGCATTGCCTACAACCCTTCAAAACACTGATCTCAATGCATTTTTGGACACCAATCAAATGGTGATGCAAAACGGCGTACTCGGTTATTATTATGACCCGCGCAATTGGGACTGGAATCACACTATTGGCACCAACGCAATTGCCGCAGCTTACGGCCTTTTAGATTTTGAATTCAATAAAATGATTCGTTTCAATGGTGGTTTGCGCGCCGAGCATGTGGCGTTGTTTTCGGATGTTTACAAATATCATGCACTTGGATATGAACGCAACGATGGCCGCAGAGTGAGTGTGCCGGGCTACCCAATTATCAATCCAGGTATTTTAGATGAATGGTCTTTTTTGCCATCGGGCAGTATGATTTTTAAATTCCAATCTGAAAAAAATACCACAACGAACTTACGCTTGAATTACAGCAAAAGTGTGGCGCGTCCGAACATACGAGAAATGAACGACGCGGCTGTTTATGACAATGAATTCCGGACCTTAATCTATGGAAATTCTAACTTGAAACTGACGAATATCACCAATTACGACCTGCGTTATGAATCTTACTTTGCCAATAAGGACAATTTCTCAGTTAGTGCTTTTTACAAGACGTTCATGAATCATATTGAAATGGGTTTTGGCTCTTCGGGTATTACCTGGGACAACAACGAGAACTCATATGTAGCAGGTTTAGAATTTGAGTTGGGTAAAAATATTGGCAAGCACCTTGAGTTCAGGTCAAATGTTACGGTTGTCAAATCACAATCACAGTTTGTGAGAAAGGACTTTATTATCCTAAACAACAACCAAATTGAGTATTTCCCGGTAGATACTGTTGTGCGTACCATGTTTGGGCAGGCGCCATACATTGTCAATGGAATTCTAAGTTATAATTCAGATACACTTGGTTTAACTGCCACAATCTCCTACAACGTGCAAGGCCCACGCTTGGTCATTGCTGGTATCTTGAAAGGCTTTGCCAACGTATACGAAATGCCACGTCATACGGTCGATTTCAAAGTGTCTAAAAACCTCGGTAAGCACTACGCCATGAGTTTGACTGTTCGCGATATTTTGAATGCACCAGTGCGAAGAGCTTATCAACTTTCGGATGGTTCTTATCTCGATTTTGATAATTTCCGTTACGGGACAACATTCCAATTTGGGTTCTCCTATAAAATTCAATAATGAAAAAGATTCTATTCACATGCATCGCCATTTGTAGCTTTTCCCTCCTAAAGGCTCAACTAGAAAAGGTAAGCGTAGAAAAATACTATATCACGGATAGCAACGATGCGACTGATATTACCGGCGGAGCAATACTCCCCGGAACAACGACTTATCGAATTTATATAGATTTGTTGCCGAATACGCGTTTGAAATCTGTGTATGGTAGTACGGGCCATCCGGTTGTTTTTCAAAGTACGGCCCCATTTTATAACCATGCAACAGATGGTCAAACCTATGCTAAGGAATTCTTAAAAAACCGCTATAGCGAAGGACTGGTTGCTTTGGATACCTGGATGACACTCGGGCAAACAACTAAAACGCAAGCAGGGAAAACCTATTTTGGCATTCCAAAAAGCTCCGACACCGATGGTTCCTTTATTGGTGGGACGAATAACGATGGCGGTAGTGCCGGAATCGCAGCAGGCTTGCTTGCAAATAATGAAAATCAAATGGGTATTGCCTTGACCAATGCAGACGGAATGGATACCATGGTAAATGTACCTAGCAATTGGCTGTCGATTGGTCTTGTTGACATCGTAACAGGTCAAGATAATACGATTTTTGGCTCCTTGCAGTCAGGGTCAAGTTTCAATTCAGAAGAATTTTTACTGCAAAATAGTGGTGTTAGTGGGGTGGATCCAATTTCTAATCAAGTTTTGGTCGCACAACTTACTACTGCTGGTGAATTGTCTTTTGAGTTGAACATAGAAGTTGAAGTGCTCATAAATGGCACGCCAAGCATCATTAAATATGTGGCAAAAGACACCTTGTTAGGTCTAGATGAAGTATACAGTCCATTTTTAAGTTATCCATTTCAGTGCGGCTGCACAGATCCAAATTATTTGGAGTTTAGTCCTGCTTTTGCATGTTTGTTAGACGGTTCTTGTAGCACACCTGTTGTGATGGGTTGTATGGATACCAATGCGTGTAATTATGACCCCACTGTAAATATCAATGTACCCGGGCTGTGTTGCTATCCGGGCGCCTGTGGTGGCAGAGACATTGCGGAGGTTTGTCCTGATTTGTGGGCAAGTAATTTTGAAATCAAGATGGTACCAAACCCCACTGATGGCGAAACACAACTTATTGCGAATGGCAATTTTGAAGGACAGCAAATTTCTTGGAAATTATATAATGCTTTCGGAGTTGTTTTAACAACAGACTCAGGCATTGCTACAGAAAATAACTTAAAAATAAACATGGGCCTCGATGCGCAAAAAGCAGGTGTTTATTTCTTGGATTTTACGGTAGGTGAGCTAACAAAATCAGAAATTCTTATCAAGACAAAATGAAAAATTCAATCCTCATACTGATCCTTTTAAGTCTCGTTGGTTTAGCCTCCTGCAATAAAGACACGCCTAAAGAAATTGAATTGGAATTCGGAACCGTTACTGACTTAGATGGCAACACCTACAAAACGGTAAAAATTAATGACCAATGGTGGATGTGTGAAAACCTCAAAACCACCCAATTTAATGATGGGTCATTGATTCCATTTGTTGCAACAAACGATACGATAGGTTGGCAAGCTGGCCCAGGATATAAAACAGTTGCAGATAGCCTCTATGGCCAACTGTATAATTATGCTGCAATCCTCGATCCGAAAGGATTGGCTCCTGAAGGTTGGCATATTGCTACAGACGAAGATTGGAAAAAATTAGAACGCTCGATTGGCATGGACAGTACCGAAACTGAGCTAATGGCTTGGCGCGGCCAAGATGAAGTCAATGGTATTTTACCTCAAAATTCTAATAATTGGCCAACGTCTAGTTTTCATTTTGGAAATAATAAATATGCCTTGAACATCAATCCGGGTGGGGTAGTGCTGTACAACGGCATTATTTCAGCCAATAGTTTGGAAGCTTTTTTTTGGACAGCTACACACAACACTCAAAAAGCCATTTACAGATCAATCAGTTACCAACGCACCCAAATCTTTCGTCAATATGCGGATATGCGCTATGGTATGAGTGTCCGTTGTGTTAAAAATTAAGACATGAAAAAAATTCTTTTTTGCTTTCTATGTTGGAGCACTTTTTCAAATGCACAAGTGCAGGAGCGCAATCAAATTGGTGCTTATTATCATTTGGGTTATACTGCCATGAGCTACCAAAAATCTGCCGAGAACCCTGGATTCAATCGCACAATGGATAGCTTACAAACTGGTGGTTTGGCACAAGAGTTTGGATGCACCTATTCGCGTAGGCTGACTAGAGAGCTTTCTTTTGTAAGTGGTCTTTACTTTCAAAATCATAGATACAATTTCTTGGAAAATGCACTTCCTGGAATGAAAACGTATCAACATGTCTTAAATTACATGGCTTTGCCTCTGGGACTTGAGTATAATATCATTACGGATAAGTGGCAGCCATTTCTTGGTTTTACAATCGTTAGCTCCAAATTGATTGACAGTCATGTTTCTTATATTTTGCAAAACGGTTGGAATCAAGAACAATTTGCAGCTTACGCACCGCATACTGCTTGGCAATTTAGTTCTAATATAATTCTTGGAGCGCAACTGCCAGTCACGTTAAAATGGAGCATCAAACCTAGTGTAAGATTTAGTTACACACTCAATTCTATTGGTGCGAGTGATGCCCCGCAAAGACCGTATCAGTTAGGTTTTCAAACCGCAGTTCTCTATAATTTTTAACAAACCGTTATAGATTAGTTGAAATTAACATTGGCTTAATAGTAACAAAATTTAAATAACGCAGAATGTTTTTAAACGCTTAAAGTTGGCTTCACAGCCAACTTTTTTTTGTGCTCTAATTTTACACCAACTAAAAAAATATTTCAAAATGAAAAAAAGAAATTTACTTGTTGGCCTATTTTCCATGCTCGGATTGGCAACAATGAGCAACACCATGTTTGCTCAACAAAATCTTGGTGCAGCCTGTGGTTGTCCAACGGTTGCTACAAGAACTTCTGCTGCTATTACTTCAGTAGGAACTTGGACCACTCTTCCTTCTTCAGCTTATGGTAAAGAATTAGGTGGTTCACAAAACATCACACTTACTTGTGATAAAATCTGGACTTTAGACGAAAAACTTTACATTGCCTCTGGTTCTACATTAACCATCGAGCCAGGTACTGTAATCAAAGGTTCTGATGCTGGCGCAAGCGTAGCTGCTGCTCGTGCTATTATTATTGAGCGTGGTGGAAAAATAATGGCGCCGGGTGTGGAAGATTGTCCTATCGTTTTCACAGCCGCTGCAGATAACCTCGATGGCACCTATTCAGTAAATAATAAAGGAAAATGGGGTGGAATTCTTATTTGTGGAACTGCATCTAATAACTTAAAATTGAATGGTAACGGTCCATTTGTTCCTGGTCAAGGTGGTAAAATGGCAATTGCCGATGGTTTAGGTGTCTTAGAAGGATTTGCTTCTTCGTATCCACAAGATCAGTTTGGTGTAGCGTTGTCTGTCCCATCAGGTGCAACATCTTCTACATCACCAAGCGGTTCTTACACTTTTGGTTTGTTATCAACTTCTGCGACACCTGCTTCAGGATGTAATGGTGTTGGCAATACAAAAATTGAGTTAGCTTCAAATGCTCCTGCTTATGTTGTACAAGGCCAAACTGTTACAGGTACGGGTGTTCCGGCAAACACAACTATTTTAAGTATTTCAGGTAAGCAATTGACATTGTCTGCTGCGCTAACTGCCGCTATTTCATCAGGTGCTGAAATTACTTTCAATGGTACTTATCCAAATGCTGGTCAAACTGGGTATTTTTCAACAATGACTTACGTTGCCCCAAGCTCTGGATCTGCTCCCGTTTCTGGTACTTCTGGAACTGTGGCTTCTTATGTTGGTGCTTACTATACGTCAACTGCAGCTTTCAATGACAATGATAACTCTGGTGTTATGACTTATGTTTCTATTCGCCACTCAGGTGCAAACTTGTTGGTAGGTTCTGAAATCAATGGTTTAACACTTGCGTCTGTTGGTCGTGGCACTAAAATCGAACATATTGAAATCGTTTCTTGTGCAGATGACAACATCGAGATTTTTGGTGGAACGGTTGACCTCAAGTATTGTACAACATTATTCGGAAACGATGACATGTTTGACTACGACTTAGGTTGGACTGGCCGTGCACAGTTTCTATTTGGAATGAAAGCTGATCATGCTTCAGGAATTAGTCCTGACAACGACAATGGATTTGAGTGTGATGGTGACGACGGCAAAACATATGCTACGCCAATTTCCGCACCTAAAATCTACAATGCTACAGTTATGGGTAATGCCAAAACAACATCAACTGCAGATAACACAGGTATGATTGGTTTGTGCTTGAAAGAATTTGCTGGTGGTGAAATTAGAAACTCAGTTTTTGCAGGTTTCAAAGAAGGTATTCGTATGACATCCGTAACAGCTGCAACAGCATCTTATGGTAGCCGTAGTATTGCATTTGGTGGTGAAGCAGTTCACAACTATTTGGCAACTGGAACAACTCCATCTGCAACAACAGGTAATGGTTCACAACGTTTGAAAGTGAAGTGTAATACTTTTGTAGGTAACACAACAAACGTCAATGCTTATGACGCCCAAACTGCCGCTGTAGCGCAATTAACGGCTGATGGAAATTTATTTGAAACAACAATCCCTGGTTTTAGTTCTAGCTTTGCAATTACAACTTCTAATGTTGTGACCACTAAAAACGACGCTACTCCAAACCCAGCTTTACCACTTGGTACTGGTTGTACTCAAGCGCCTTCTGACGGTTTCTTTGAGCCTGCGAATTACCGCGGTGCATTCTCTTCTACAGCTGGTGACAACTGGTTGTCTGATTGGACTTACTCTGAAATTCTTGGTTCAACATTAGGAGTTCAGTCTTGCCCTACAGATTTAGATGGTGATGGTGTTACAGACGTGAATGACTTCTTGATCTTTGCTCCTGCATTTGGAACAAGCTGTAATTAATAATAAGACCTGTTAATTTAGGCAAAGCGCCCACTGTTCTTTTCATCTTTTTCGGTGGGCGTTTTTTAAATATTTTTGTTATGAAAAATTTCAAAATTACATTGTTGTTTTCAATGGTTTTGTTGGCTTCAAATTTTTTGAGAGCGCAACAGGGCTTGGAAGGCCTAGTCATTGAAAAATATTACCAGGCAAACGCAGCAGATGTGGCTAATGCTGCAGCTAATGGCGCAAGCCCTGCACTTACAACGAACACCATAGTATATCGCGTTTATGTCGATATGTTACCTGGATATAAGTTTATTCAACTTTTTGGTAACACAGCGCATCCAATGTCTGTTTCAACTACAACAAACTTTTACAATGACCCATCTTACGGCGTCGCATTGAACCCTGGTACTATTACCACTACAAATATCGCGAAGCACACCGCAATGTTGGACTCATGGTTCACAACAGGTGGTGTAGCTAACGGTAAAGTGGGTGTCATGAAATCAGAGGACACTGATGGTTCTTTAACTAATGCGCAAGGAATTCTTTTGAATAATCCTTCAAACGGTTGTTATGGTTCTCCACTTCAAGGTTCAGGCTCGAAAGATGGCTTTATGTCTACCACTACAGGTACTTATCTTGCACCCACAGTTCTTGGTTTAGGTACAGGAAACTCTGCCTTAGCAGCATTGGCTACAGGTACAGGTAACACAATTACTATTTCAAATGGCTCTATCTCTGCCCTTGGAGGTATTGTAGGTGCAACTTCTTCTAACCGCGTATTGGTTGGTCAGTTTTCAACTGATGGTATTTTATCTTTGAACTTTAACGTTCAAATAAAAAATACAGCAACTGGTGTTTCTTACACTTATGTTTACAGCAATGCAACTGGTTCTGAAATCGCAAACTCATCTTTGAGTTTTACCCAAAACGTTGCTTCGGTAACGAACTCAATTGCCTCTAACTGTTTTGGTGCGGGTTCTTATTTGTCTTCTGCAACAGCTTCTAACTACTACTGGTATTTAAACGGAACTCAGATTTCTGCAGCAACAACTCAAACATTAACCCCTGCTGCTGCCGGTGCTTATTCATTAGTTACGGCAAATGCTTCTGGTTTTTGTAGTAATGTTTCACCTAGTTTGGTTTTAGCCGCCTTACCAACAGTAACGGCAAGTGCAGCAAGCGCAACGATTTGTTCAGGTGCTAGTGTAGTTTTAACGGCGTCAGGAGCAAGTACGTATGCTTGGGACAACGGTTCTACCGGTTCATCAATTACAGTAAGCCCTACGGCAGCTGCTACTTATACAGTTACAGGCACGAATGCTTCAGGATGTACAGCTACAGCAACAGTAAGTGTTGGTGTAATTAGTGCGCCAGTAATCACATCTCCTACAACGGTAAGTTGTAGTGGTG
>JACCDM010359491.1_pt1 | contig 14102 bp, 15 predicted proteins | sample 7445851 | NCBI WGS metagenome assembly JACCDM01 (sample SAMN15323438, study PRJNA562643) | freshwater metagenome | isolation source: river surface water | place: USA:Blue River Watershed | collected 2017-08-16
CCCAACCAATAATCCAAGCAATCAACTCCCCAAAAGTAACATAGGCATAAGTATACGCACTCCCTGCAATAGGTACCCTACTTGCAAATTCTGCGTAACAAAGGGCACTAAATCCACAAGTTATAGCGGTGATCACAAACAAAAGGGAAATCCCCGGACCACCATGATAAGCGGCCGTTCCGATGGTTGAAAATATACCTGCTCCCACCACTGCAGCAATTCCCATAAAAGTCAAATCCTTAACTCCTAACTCTTTTTTTAACCCATTGGCACTGTGTCCATCCGTCATTCCTGCAGCCGCATCCTGTACAATTTTATCAATTGATTTTTTTCTGAATAAACTCATTCCTATGGGTTATTTGTTTCTGTTCATTAAATAATTAGCCAATTCAATCAGTGGCTGTTTTCTTGCGGACACTACCGCAATGGCTTCCAAATGTTCGAAAGCTTCTTGCATATACTTTGCTTTTAAATTATCTGCCCACTCAGCTACACCACATTCATTAAAAATGGCAAGTACTTTTTCTACTTTATCCGCATCATTGTTAAAAATGAGCTCATCTAATTGAGTACGCTGAGAAGGTGTCGCAACCGATAAGGCATGCAACAACAAGAAAGTTTTTTTATTTTGTTTTATGTCTCCACCTACTTCTTTCCCAAAAGAAGCGGCATCTCCATAAGCATCTAAATAGTCATCTTGAATTTGAAAGGCTATTCCTAATTTTCTACCGAATTCATACAAATGGTGGCAATTGTTTTCCCCGGCACCTCCAATGATGGCACCCACTTCCAATGAAGCCGCTAGCAATACAGAAGTTTTTAAAGTAATCATTTGAATATATTGATCCAAGCTTACTTCATTCATTTTTGCATAATCCATATCTAATTGCTGACCCTCACAAACTTCTCTGGCAGTTCTATTGAAAATTTTTAAAATTTTGGGAAGATAACTTGGCTGAATATCTTGTAGAAATTCATAGGCTCTAATTAACATGACATCACCTACTAACAATGCGGTATTACTATCATATTTTGTATGTACTGTTGGCATGCCTCTACGCAAATGCGCTTCATCCATCATGTCATCATGCACCAAGGTAAAATTGTGAAAAAGTTCGATGGCTCTAGCCACTTTAAAGGCATCCTCATGGAGGTCGCTAAATAATTCATTCCCTAATAAACACATTACAGGTCTTACTCTTTTCCCTCCAATTTTTAAAAAATATTCTCCAGGAGCATACAAGCTTTCTGGAGTAGCTGGGAAATGCGCTGTATCAAATCTGGCATTGAATTGTGTAGATAATTCTTGAAAACTTAACATACTACAAACCTAACCAAATTTTAGCATTTAATAAACAGTCATTTTTTTGCAAAACCCCTAATTTTGTGTCTATACAACTCCAAAATATATGAACCTAAAACAAATGGCATTGATCTTTGTATTTGCCATGCTTTTTAATAGAATTACTGCACAAGATTATACTTTAGACACGCCCGTAAATAGACAAATACATTTATATGCAACTCCCTATAAAAAGGCCCTAGGGGTAAAAATGTACCCAAGTGCTATTTCCTATAAACAGTTTTACAGAACCAACAAAGCCCTTGAGGTATTGGGCTATTTTTCATTGGATGGTTTTAGGGCAACCGCTTTGGTTGAAAAATACATGCCCATTGAAGGAAATGAAAATCTAACTTGGTATGTTGGATATGGTGCGCATTTAGGTTTGTGGAGTGAAGAATGGAAGAAAAACAATCCCAATCATCGAGCGGGTATTTCCTTAGGAGTGGATGGTATTTTAGGGATGGATTATAAAGTAAAGAATGCCCCACTTAATATCAGCGTGGACTGGCAACCTTCCTTTAATTTTGTAGGAGCTAGTTATTTTGAAAGCGGCTGGGCTGGAATTGGCGTTAGATATACCTTCCAGTAACAGAAGGCTTTACTTTAAGGCTTTAATAAGCTAAACAAAGAATCTACGAACTCTACTTTATCAAATAGCAACAAGTCGTTGATTTGTTCACCTACCCCAATATATTTAACCGGGATTTTACATTGATGTGCAATGGCTAAAACAACACCCCCTTTAGCCGTTCCATCTAACTTGGTAATAGCCAATGCATTCACATTGGTTACTGCCATAAATTGTTTAGCTTGTTCTAGTGCATTTTGTCCTGTTGAACCATCTAATACCAATAGCACTTCATGGGGCGCATCTGGCAATTGCTTTTGTATAACACGTTTGATTTTGTTAAGCTCATCCATTAAATGAGCTTTATTGTGCAAACGACCTGCTGTATCTATCAAGACCACATCTGCATTTTTGGCAATAGCAGATTGAATGGTATCAAATGCCACTGCACTTGGGTCCGAACCCATATTTTGCTTCACTATGGGAACACCAACTCTTTCACTCCAAATAGTTAATTGATCGACTGCAGCTGCTCTAAACGTATCTGCAGCGCCTAAAACCACTTCATTGCCGGCGGCCTTATAATGATGTGCTAATTTTCCAATTGTGGTTGTTTTGCCCACTCCATTGACACCCACCACTAAAATAACATATGGTTTCTTATTTGCTGGAGGAACAAAACCTATTTGATCTGCGGGAGCATCTACCAATAAATGAGCAATCTCTTTTTGTAAAATAGTATTGAGCTCGGTGGTAGAAACATATTTTTCTTTCTTAACACGCTCTTGTATTTGTTCAATAATGGCAAGTGTGGTATCCACGCCTACATCGGCACCAATTAAAGCCTCTTCCAATTGATCCAATACCTCGTCATCCACAGAAGTCTTTCCTATGATCACTTTTGAAATACGCTCAAAAAAACCTTGCTTGGTTTTTTCAAGACCTTGATCCAAAGTTTCTTTCTCTTTTTTTCCGAATAATTTACCTAAAAAACTCATAATGCGAAGTTAGTATTAAAATACAAAAGCCTCAACATGTGAGGCTTTCAATATTTTCTGTTACGAAAAGTAAAGTAGGAATTACTTAGCGGCTAAGAATTCAGTTACTTTATCTTTATGAACAATGTTTTCTTTAAACGTATACGCGCCTGTTTTAGGGCTACGGATAGCTTTAATTACTTTTGTCCAGTTTTTAGCTTCAGCAGAAGCCTTAAGATCCTTTACTTTCGCGTTTTTAGATGCTGCTTTTGCCATGATTATTTAATTTCTTTGTGAACAGTTACTTTTTTCAAAATTGGGTTATACTTTTTGAACTCCAAACGATCTGGGGTGTTCTTTTTGTTCTTAGTGGTAATATAACGACTAGTTCCAGCCATGCCAGAAGTCTTGTGCTCTGTGCACTCTAATATTACTTGAACTCTGTTTCCTTTACGTGCCATGATGGTATATTATTATACTTAATTACTTTAATTACTTAGATTTTTTCGCCAGCTGCTCTTAATTCTTTAACAACTGCGCCTAAACCATTTTTGTTGATCGTTCTTAAAGCATCAGTTGATACTTTTAAAGTGATCCAACGATCTTCTTCTGCATAAAAGAAACGCTTCTTTTGCAAGTTTGGAAGAAAACGACGTTTAGTTTTGATATTAGAATGCGATACGCTGTTTCCAGTCATCGGTTTCTTTCCTGTTATCTGACATACTCTAGCCATGAGAAATAATTTTTTACGGACGGCAAAGGTAACTAAATATCCCTTACTATCCCATTTTTTTTAAGTTTTTTTATTCTAAACGCACAAAATGGGTCAAATATTGCTAAAACATTGAAAATCTAAGCCTTAGAATCCCCGTTTTTTAGCCTAAGCGTACATTACAGCCCTTAATTCCTGTACTCTTTTATCCTCCATATACTCATCAAAGGTCATTAAGCGATCAATGATCCCTTTAGGGGTTAATTCAATCACCCTATTAGCCACCGTTTGCATAAATGTATGGTCATGAGAGGTCATTAAAACAATACCAGGATAATTCTGACAGCCTTCGTTAAAGCTTTGGATACTTTCCAAATCCAAGTGGTTGGTTGGCTGATCCAATATCACCACATTGGGGTTTTGTAACATCATTTTACTCACCATACAACGTACTTTTTCTCCTCCACTTAATACGTTCGTCTTTTTCATTACATCGTCACCACTAAATAACATTTTACCCAAAAATCCACGAATAAATGGTTCGTCGGCATCTGTTACATGAGCAGGCACAAATTGTCTTAACCAATCCATCAAAGTTAAAGGATTGGTAAACTCTTCGTTATGCTCCATTGGCAGATAAGCCTTTGTGATGGTAGTGCCCCACTCAAAACTTCCACTATCTGCTTTTCCTGCTTCGTTAATAATTTCAAAGAAATAAGTAATTGCCAAAGGATCCTTACTTAAAAAAGCAATTTTATCATTCTTGCTTACAGAGAAAGTTACGTCTTTAAATAAAGTACGTCCATCCACTTCCTTTTGTAAACGCTCCACATTTAAAATTTGATTTCCCACTTCACGAAGTGGCTGAAAGATAATACCAGGGTACTTTCTATTGGATGGTTCAATTTCTTCAATCGTTAATTTTTCTAAAGCTTTTTTACGAGAAGTAGCTTGTTTACTCTTACTAGCGTTGGCAGAGAAACGTGCAATGAAATCCAACAAAGCAGCACGCTTTTCTTCATTCTTTTTATTTTTATCACTCATTTGTCTAGCCATCAATTGAGAAGACTCATACCAGAATGAATAGTTACCTGTAAAAGTTTTTATTTTCGAACGGTCCACATCGGATACATGCGTACACACTGTATCCAAGAAGTGACGGTCGTGACTCACTACCAATACGATGTTTTCATAGTCGGCTAAAAAGTTTTCTAACCAACCAATCGTTTCAATATCCAAACCATTCGTAGGCTCATCCAGTAATAAAATGTCTGGATTACCAAACAAAGATTGCGCTAACAATACACGCAATTTAAAGTTACTAGGAATGTCTTTCATCAAGGATTGGTGCATATCTTCCTTCACACCCAAATCACTTAACAAACTAGCCGCATTACTTTCTGCTTCGTATCCACCCATTTCTCCAAACTCTGCTTCTAACTCTCCTGCTTTCAATCCATCCTCTTCAGTAAAATCTTCTTTTGCATATAAAGCATCCTTAGCATGCATCACATCCCACATACGTTTGTGTCCTTGCATCACCGTATTCAAAACCGTTTGCTCATCAAACTCAAATTGGTTTTGTTTTAAGAAAGACATACGTTCACCAGGTGTAATTTCTACGTTCCCTTTTGTGGGTTCAATTTCTCCACTTAATATTTTTAAAAAAGTAGATTTACCAGCACCATTGGCACCGATAATTCCATAGCAATTTCCTTTCGTGAAACTAATATTCACTTCATCGAATAAAACCCTTTTCCCAAAGGATAAAGTAATGTTTCTAGCACTGATCATATAAGTACATTAATTTGAGGTCGCAAAGTTAAGCTATTTAAGCTTACCAATTTGAACGAGCTGTGGCAGACACAGAAAGGTCGTCAAACGCCCCGGCCAAGTATTTATAATGGGCCGTAATAGCAATCATAGCGGCATTATCGGTACAATATTCAAATTTGGGTAGGAATACCTTAGAGCGGGTCTTTTCGCCAAGCAATACTACCCCGTTTCTTAACCCCGAATTAGCGCTTACCCCACCAGCAATACAAATTTCATGAATGCCCGTTTCTTGGATGGCCTTTTTTAATTTTTTAAGCAATATTTCTACAATTGTATATTGCACTGAAGCACATAAATCATTCAAATTGGCTTCTATAAAGCCAGGCTCCTGTTTTTGTAAAAAGTAAAGCACACTTGTTTTTAATCCACTAAAAGAATAGTTCAAGTCTGGCACTTGTGGCTTTGCAAATTCAAAGGCTTTTGGATTACCCAGCTTTGCTAGTTTATCCAACACCGGTCCACCTGGATAAGGTAGTCCTATTATTTTTGAGATTTTATCAAAGGCTTCACCAGCGGCATCGTCAATAGTCTCTCCTAAAATGATTAATTCCGCAGGACTATTGCACCTAACAATTTGGGTATGTCCTCCACTCACCGTCAAACACAAAAAAGGGAAACTAGGTTTGTCCTCTGCAATTAAATTAGCCAATACGTGCGCCTGCATGTGATGTACTGATATCAAGGGTTTGCCAAGTGTAAGGGCTAAGGACTTTGCAAATTGAGCACCTACTAATAAACTCCCTATTAATCCCGGCGCTTGCGTAAAAGCAATTGCATCCAATTGAGCTAATCTTTCGGCATGTGTTAAATGAGGGAAGGCTGTTTTTAAAGACTCGTCTACCACAGGCACAATATTTTCCATATGTGCACGACTTGCCAACTCGGGCACTACCCCTCCAAATTTTTCATGTACCGCTTGATTGGCAATAAAATTGGAAAGGATTTTTCCGTCCACAATTACAGACGCAGCCGTTTCGTCGCAAGACGATTCAATGGCCAATATGGTAATAGATTTTTCAGACACAGTGCGAAGTTAACTACTTAGATCGAATAGCTTCCACTGGATTCATTTTTGCAGCAATTGAAGCAGGAATAATTCCAGAAATAACCCCCAAAATGATACAAATACTTAATGCAAGAAATACAATACCCGGGGCTATGAATATGGGGAAAGGCAATACGGCTCCCAGTGCGATGGTAAGCAGCCAGACCAAAAACAGTCCCACTAAGCCCCCAATGATACACAAGAAAGCACTTTCCAAAAGGAACTCATATAAAATGGTACTGCTTTTAGCACCAATCGCCTTCTTCAATCCAATTTGACTGGTTCTTTCACGTACCGTCACAAACATAATATTGGCAACTCCAAAGGCACCCACTAATAAGGAAAGCCCCGCAATAGCCCAGCCACCTTGGTTAATGGCTCCAAATACACTTTCTATTTGATCCTTAAATTGTGCCACATCATTACAAGTAAAGTTGTCCTCCTGCGTTGGACTTAACTTTCTTAATTGGCGCATGATCCCATTTAGCTCATCTTGCAAAGCACTGGATGGAATACCAGGCTTGGCTTGCACCATTATATAAGGGTTGTTGTTATCCGGATTAAAAATAGAAGCATAATAGTTATAAGGAACAATAACCGTTTTGTCGTAATCAAATCCACCAATCATGGAACTACCCTGCTTTTCAATAATACCAATGATTAAAAGACGTCTACCACTATATGAAATGGTTTTACCTAAGGCTTTTTCAGCTTTTCCAAACAATTCAACCGCTACTTGATTGCCAATCACACCATAAGGCACCCCTCTTGTAAAATCGGTTTCATTAAAATACCTGCCGGTTCCAATGTTAAAACTTTGAATGGAATTAAAATCGTTGGTCACCCCATATAAATTAACCCCTTTTAAGATATTTTCTTCATAAGTAAATCCTACGGTTGAAGAAACGAAAAAGGCTACATTGGATGCCATGGTAGACTGCTGTTTCACAAAATCCATCTCAGAAACCTTCATACTAGGACGTTTCACAAATTTCCACCAAGGATACTCTGGCCCCCCGTTATAGTCCCACTTATCAATAAATATAGTATTGTTGCCCAAACCAGCTAAATCATTGCTTATTTTGGTTTTTAAGCTATCGATAGTAGCCAAGACGCCGATGATACAAAAGATACCAATGGTAATCCCAAATAAGGACAAAAAAGTCCTCAATTTATTGACCTTTAACTCCTGTAAAGCCATCTTAAAGCTGTTCCAAAGGATTCCAAGCACTTTTATCATACTGTAAAAATAGGCCAAATGTGGATACCTGCTATAATTTTATGCGAGTGGTCTTTAACTTATTTAAATGCACAAATTGTTAAGGTATTTAGCATAACTGCTCAAAATCATTCAAACGTTTGAAGGCTAGTGTTCATTTCATGCTTACTTTTGCAGCGATTTTAAAATCTTAGCAATATGACCTTTAAACAAATGTTTACCTCCTCAGTAGGGAAAAAATTAATCATGGGATTAACGGGTATCTTCTTAGTGTTATTCTTAGTAGTGCATGCCGGATTAAATGCCTGTATTTGGGCGATGGACGGTGGCGTCATGTTTAATCGTGCTGGACACTTTATGGGTAGCAATGCAGTGCCTAGAATTTTAGAAGTAGGATTATTCTTCTTTATTTTCTTGCACATTATTCAAGGCTACATGCTTACTCTTGAAAACAGAAGTAAAAGAGCAGTTGGCTATGCAGTTAATTATTCAAAAGGAAGTAAATGGTATAGCAGAAGTATGGCCATTTTGGGTACCATTCTACTTATGTTTTTTATCATTCACTGGAAACATTTTTGGGTGCCAAGTAGAATCACTGGTGTAGAAGAAATTACATTACCAAATGGTGTTCAAGTTCATAATTTATATGGCGTTATGCAAGAGACTTTCAAAGATATTTGGGTAGTTATATTTTATGTGATTTCATGTATTTCTTTAGCCTATCACTTAGCACATGGATTTCAAAGTGCTTTCAAAACTATTGGTGTGCACAATAAAAGATACCATGCAATGATAAGTACGATTGGTTATGGCTTTGCCATCCTTATTCCTTTGGCATTTGCCATGATGCCGATTAGTTTTTATTTACAATGGGTAAAATAATTAATGACAACAAACATTCTAAACTTTAGATAAAAGATTCAACTATGTTAAATTCAAAAATACCTACTGGAAAACTAGAAGAAAAATGGGTAGACTATAAAGGTCACTGTAAACTAGTAAACCCTGCTAACAAAAGAAAGATGGAAGTGATTGTTGTGGGTACAGGCTTAGCCGGTGCTAGCGCAGCAGCTTCATTAGGAGAATTAGGATATAAAGTAAAAGCATTTTGCTTTCAAGATAGTCCACGTCGTGCACACAGTATTGCTGCACAAGGAGGAATAAACGCTGCTAAGAACTATCAAAATGATGGTGATAGCGTTTTCCGTTTATTTTATGATACTATTAAAGGTGGTGACTATCGTGCACGTGAAGCCAACGTTCATCGTTTAGCCGAAGTGAGTACAAGCATCATTGACCAATGCGTTGCACAAGGAGTTCCCTTTGCACGTGAATACGGTGGTTTATTAAGCAACCGTAGTTTTGGTGGTACACAAGTACAAAGAACTTTTTATGCTGCAGGTCAAACTGGTCAGCAATTATTAATTGGTGCCTACCAGGCTTTAGAGCGTCAGGTGGCTTTAGGTAATGTTACCATGTATTCCCGCCATGAGATGTTAGATATTGTGAAGATTGATGGCAAAGCAAAAGGAATCATTGCGCGTAACTTAATTACTGGAGAATTAGAAAAGCATTTTGGATACGCAGTATTATTATGTACTGGTGGATACGGAAACGTATTTTACTTATCAACCAATGCAATGGGATCGAATGTAACTGCAGCATGGAAAGCGCATAAGCAAGGTGCTTATTTCGCTAACCCATGTTTCACTCAAATTCACCCAACTTGTATTCCTGTTTCTGGAGACCATCAGTCAAAATTAACATTGATGTCTGAGTCATTAAGAAATGATGGACGTATTTGGGTTCCTAAGCAACAAGGAGACACACGCAAACCAAATGAAATTCCAGAAGAAGAAAGAGATTACTACTTAGAACGTCGCTACCCTGCTTTCGGAAACTTAGTACCTCGTGACGTAGCTTCTCGTGCTGCTAAAGAAAGATGTGATGCAGGTTATGGCGTGGGAACTTCTAAACAAGCTGTTTATTTAGATTACGCAGCAGCCATAGAAAGATATGGTAAAACAGAAGTAGGTAAAAAAGGGTTGTCTAATGTGAGTCATGAAGAAATCATTGCTTTAGGTAAAGAAGTAGTGAAAGAGAAATACGGTAACTTATTTGACATGTACGCAAAAATCACTGGAGAAAATCCTTACGAAGTGCCAATGCGTATTTATCCAGCTGTTCACTACACCATGGGTGGCTTATGGGTAGATTATGAATTACAAACCAATGTGCCTGGCTTATACGCTTTAGGAGAAGCCAACTTTAGCGATCATGGTGCCAACCGTTTAGGTGCAAGTGCCTTGATGCAAGGTTTAGCAGATGGATACTTTGTAATTCCCTACACTTTAGGAAATAATTTAGCAGACGAAATTTACAACGCTCCCATCCCCACAACGCATCCTGCGTTTGAGGCTGCAGAGAAAGCCGTTGCGGATCGTATTGCTAAGTTAAAAAACATCAACGGTACACAGTCGGTAGAAAGCTTCCATAAGCGTTTAGGTAAAATCATTTGGGACAAATGTGGAATGGCTAGAAACGCAGAAGGATTGAAGCAAGCCATTGCAGAAGTACAAGCATTGAAAAAAGAATTCTGGAGTGATGTTAGAATCCCAGGTGAAATCAACGAATACAATCCTGAATTAGATAAAGCCAATCGCGTTGCAGACTTTATTGAATTAGGTGAGTTAATGTGTGTAGACGCCTTAAACAGAAACGAAAGTTGTGGCGGTCACTTTAGAGAGGAATACCAAACACCAGACGGTGAGGCATTAAGAGATGATGAAAACTATATGTATGTAGCTGCATGGGAAGCGAAAGCGGAGCATGAGTGGGAACTACACAAGGAAGAATTAAAGTACGAAGTCATCAAACCATCTCAACGTAACTACAAATAATTTAATTAATTAACTACCCGTATAATTTAATAATATGGCACACAAAAATTTGAATTTAAAATTGAAAGTTTGGCGTCAAAAAAACGCAAACACTCCAGGTGCTTTTGTAAAATATGATGTAAATAATATCTCCGACGAAATGTCTTTCTTAGAGATGTTAGATGTATTGAATGAAAAGTTAATCACAACTGGTGATGAGCCAATTGCCTTTGACCACGATTGTCGTGAAGGAATTTGCGGAATGTGTTCTTTATACATTGATGGCAAACCACATGGTCCTTGGCAAGCAAATACCACTTGTCAATTGCATATGCGTGCATTCAATGATGGCGATACCATTACCATTGAGCCATGGAGATCCAATGCTTTCCCAATTGTAAAAGACTTAACTGTTGACCGTGGTGCATTTGATAGAATCATTCAAGCGGGTGGTTATATTAGTGTGAATACAGGTAATGCAGTAGACGGAAACAGCTTGCCTATTAATAAAGATTCAGCGGATGCTGCTTTTGCTGCCGCAATGTGTATTGGATGTGGTGCTTGTGTAGCCGCTTGTAAAAATAGCTCTGCTATGTTGTTCTTAAGTGCGAAAGTTTCTCACTTGGCACAATTACCACAAGGAGAACCAGAAAGAAAATCACGTGTTATGAATATGGTGGCGCAAATGGATAAGGAAGGATTTGGTTCTTGCACCAACACGGGCGCTTGTGAAGCAGCTTGTCCTAAAGAAATTTCTATTGCGAACATCGCGCGTTTGAATAAAGAATATTTAAGAGCGGGATTAACTGCAGAATAGTGGCGAACACTTTTTTTCAGTGTAAACAATTTATCGTGCATCAGGAACATACCGCTATGAAGGTATGTACTGATGCATGTTTATTTGGTGCCTGGCTATCCAAAGAATCTGAAATTGTAAATGCAAAATCCATTTTAGATATTGGCACCGGCACGGGTCTATTAAGTTTGATGATTGCGCAAGCAACTAATGAAAATACCAATATTACCGCCGTAGAAATAGAACCCAATGCAGCAGCGGAAGCTAAGAAGAATATTGAATTAAGTCCTTGGGCAAACAGGATTTCCATAATTCAAAATTCTATTCAAACGTTTAGCAAAACAATTCAGGGACAAGCAAAGACGAATCAATTTGATTGCATAGTAACCAATCCCCCCTTTTTTGAAGCCGACTTGTTATCTCCCAATAATCAAAAAAATCTGGCTGCTCATAGTGTGGCTTTACCCTGGGAGGAGTTGTTGAAAGAAGTGGCTAGTTTATTAATTGAGCAAGGGACTTATTATGTTTTAATTCCAGCGCTAAGAGCTTATACTATGCAAAAACTAGCTACACAAAATGGACTCTCTTTAGTAGCAGAAGTGGTTGTTATGAACGCCCCTCAACAAAAACCATTTAGGGTCATGCAAAAGTTTGTCAAATCCAAGCAGGCTATTCAAGAAATTACTAGAACAAAATTTTATATAAAAAAAGAAGACCAAAGCTATTCTGAAGCTTTTGTTCAATTACTCGCCCCTTATTATTTGCATTTATAATCCGTGTTGAGCATACTCCTGTAAAAAGCTGTAATGCTCCGTTAAAGCTCCGGCTTTTAACAATGTTGCTTTTTGGATAATCGGATTCCCCTCTTCAATTAAATCAGGTAATACATATTTGATTAATTGCTCTCCAAAAAAACGACTTGCGTCCCTTGGTAATTCATTAGGCAAATTACCCACAGCCATCACGTCTATACTGGAAGCAAGGTAGGGCGCTGTTTTTTCAACGCTGTTAATATCAACACCGTAAACGGGCTGGTCGGAACTAGCATCTCCTAAATTAATAGGAACACTTCCATTAAAATCATCGGTGATATCTGCAATGGTAGTTAAGGCAATATTATCTTCTTTCAAATCATCCAATGAAAACAATGGGGGAATTCCTTTTTCCCAATAAACACCATTCATTAAAATATGGGTTTCTTTTAAATACTTGGGAAATAAGCAATTGTATTGACTTGGATTTTCATGAAAATCAGATCGATTGTATTTTCCAGTTTCTTTATGCAGGTATAAATCAGCTCCTTTTAAATGAACATAAACTGGATAGTCATATTTATGTTGATAATCTTCTGGGTCTACTTGTTGTACATCCAACAAATTCATGATTTCTAAAATGCCGTGTGCTACCCTTCCCGAACCAGTTACAGCAATTTTAATCTTAGGCAATTTGAGACCAAAATAAGTATGCACCAGTTCCATATAATCTTTCACCTCTTTTACCCTACCTAAATGAAATGCTTTGGTTCTATTTCCATAAGCCATCATACCATTATGCGCACCTACAATACCGGCAAAAAAACCAAATCCAATTAAACGCTGTCCATCCTCATGTTCTAAACACTCATAGTCAATTAGGGTAATTCCCTTGTCCATCATGGCATGAAACATAGCTTGATTATAAGGTTGTGCTTTTTTAGTATGGGAAAAAAATAAATAAGTCTTCCCGGCAATGAGTTGTTCCTTGGGAACTTCTTTGATTCCCAATAAAATATTTGCATTGCTTATATCGGATACTACCTTAATACCTTCCCTTTCATATTCTTTGTCTGCATAACATCTACCTGGGGAGCTTTCCACTAAAATATCCCAATTGGGAAATTGAGCTTTAAACCATTTGCATTGCTTTGGCGTTAAGGCAACCCGATTGTCACTAGGAACTTTTCCTTCTTTAATAAGCCCCAATACTGGCATTTTATTACTTTTACACAATATACAAAATATAGAAATGAATTATTTTGAATTATTCGGCTTACCCATTGCTTTTAAGGCTGATACTAATCAGTTAAGAGCAGCCTTCATGAATATACAAAGGGCTTCCCATCCCGACCGATTTGCACAAGGTACCGAACTAGAGCAGGAAACGGCATTAGAACAATCTGCTTTAGCAAATAAAGGATTCACTTTATTGAATAACAAGGAACTCCTTTTGCCTTATGTTTTAGAAATCACAGGACATATCCTACCCGACGAAAAATACAGTCTGGCACCGGACTTTTTAATGGAAATGATGGAACTAAATGAGGGATGGATGGATGCGGACAGCCAAGAGGCTAAACAAACCATATTAGACCAAATAAATACCCTTAAAAATGAAATTTACAGCCCTATTCAAGCGTATTTGGAAGCTAGTTCTATCGATAGTATTCCCGAAGAAGCAATGCTGCAAATAAAGGACTATTATTACAAGAAAAAATACCTTGACCGTATTTTGGAAGATTTCCATCATTAACGTAATATTGCATCCCGCCTGGATAACTTGCTTATCCGAATAATAATGCCCAGATGGCGGAACTGGTAGACGCGCTAGACTCAAAATCTGGTTATCGCAAGGTAGTGCAGGTTCGATTCCTGTTCTGGGCACAAACCCTGTCACACAAGTGACAGGGTTTTTTAATTTAAGACAACGTCGGGAGCTTGCTCACGTAAGTTGGCGAAAATTAAAAAAC
>JACCDM010360759.1_pt1 | contig 14102 bp, 30 predicted proteins | sample 7445851 | NCBI WGS metagenome assembly JACCDM01 (sample SAMN15323438, study PRJNA562643) | freshwater metagenome | isolation source: river surface water | place: USA:Blue River Watershed | collected 2017-08-16
AATAGTGATTTTGTTTCAAGTAAACTCATTATTTTTTCTCAGTAATTATAAGAACATTGCCTGTAGGCGTTTGTTCCACTTCCATATTCAACACCGTGCCTTCTGTCCAACCTTTTAACATGAGCAATTCATCAGGAAAAGTCAAAATTGCATCGCCTGTGCCATCATTCGCTTCTTCAATGCTAGTTGACCAAGTTTTTCCGTAATTTTCTAAGTCATTTTCCCATTGTGACATGATTGCCCAGCGTTTGGTTACTTGAGAAACAGGCTCCCAATCAATTTTCGTAGATTTTTGCTCTGTGTTTTGGTTTTCGTTCATATTTTACCTCATTTTTATGAGCCTGTACAGGCTTGATTGGTGTCCGACACACAGGTCGTTTCATTTCTACAACAAAATTAATTTTACTTTTCATTTTAACGCCTCATACTTGAGATTTCCACTGCTTCCTCTTTCTTAAACACAGGAACAGCGTTTGATTTGTGCAAAGTTGCAATACCGAGTACTTTATCACCAGTGTATACTTTTGGTTCCGCTTTAGTAGCAGCTACATTACCGGTATTTAATGACGGAAAGTGCTTAGTTTCACGGCCGGCAGGTGCCGACAGTTTATAAGTGAATTTTTGTGGAGTGGATTGTATGACTTTGGTTGGTTTGTGTGATTCCAACCATTTTTGATACTGCTCACGCTCAGCTTTTGGAGCGAGCTTGCGCTTTGACTTGGGTGTGTGAGTATAAATCATCATAACAAATCTCCTGTATGCGTATATTATAACATAATCAGGAGATTTGTCAATTATTGTGTTGTTTGCCTACAACACTAGGAATTAATACATTTCTCTTACTTTTCGGCGAGCAGGTTTTTGGTAATATAGTTCCTCATCCTGCATCATTCTATCATAATCGTAATTGGTTAACTTTTTTGATGGATCATGTTTACCACTACGCTTGCGTTTCTGTGAATATTCATAATCATCATTATAATCCGCATTTTTACGGAACTTAGCCACAAACTTTGACACTACTACTCCTTAATCAATAACTTGAAATGTAATTCCTCTAATTCTTGTTTCCGGCATATTATGCATATCATGCTTAGAAACATATGTTATAACTGCCTGAGGATAAAACAGTTTAACAGCCTTTAATAAGTTACAATCTGTACCGTCAGCATCATTGTATCTGATAATTTCATCAACACACTTAAAACCTTGCAACAACTCTTGCCTATCATCATAAGGATTGTAGAGTGTGCCTGTTTTCATGTGTGTTGCTATATCAGAACTCAAACCGACAATTAACCAATCACCTTGAGCTCTACATTTCTGTAAGAATCTCAAATCTTCAACTTTCAAAATATCATAATCACCTGATGTAACGACTATTCTATCTTTAGGTATCATGGTAATAGATTTGGAAATGCCTCTTTAACAAATTTATATGTTAGACCTTTTACATGTAAGTCTTTTTGGAAAATACCCAAAACGACTTCTGCTTCTCTTGGTTCAATTGATTCTAAAATCTGAATCAACAATTCATTTCTTCTTTTCTCACTCAACGATTCAGCTGTAGGATCACCGACTCTAAACATATACAACCTACGCAGTTGTGAGTTCAAACTATCGTGTGTAATTCCTGGCAACATGTCCGTTGGAACTTTATAGTTATCTGGAAGTTCTTTTACCTTCCACTGGAAATCTGGATGATATGTTAACTGTAAAACATCTACCAAAACTTTTGAAAGGTTGCGTTCGATAACACCCATTCTTGCTTCTTTGGTTTTTGCTTCCTCAAACTCATCAAAAATTTCATACAAAGCCTTCATTAAAATTCTCCAATCACATCCATAAGATTTTTCAGTTTATTAGCAATGAAATAATCCAAAATCTTACCCTTAGGTGCAGGTTTGGTTTCATCATAGGTATTTATGATTTTACTCTGAATGTCACCTGGAATGTTTCGCAGGTCAATCAAGGTACTATTACGGGAATAACCAATCTTGGCTTCTTCATCATATTGTGTAATATCTTCGTTCAGGTATTTTTCCAATCTACCTTCTGTCATGCGTTTCTGTCTAATGTCACGCACGAATGTATCTCCAGGTGACATGATGTTTGGAATACCATCACCTGCATCACCACCAATGATTTTCATTTTCAATTCATGTAGTGGATTGTCTGACACAACAAATTTCTTTTGTGTTGGATTGTATTGTTTCACTATGTATTGTGAACGACCATTGTATTGTTGTAATTGCAAGAAGTCACCATCACTGGAAATAATTAGAATGTCCTCATGCATAATGTGACGGGGCACAAGTGTACCAATAATGTCATCAGCTTCGGCACCTTCTACATCAATCACTTTATATGGGAAATTGTCTTTGAGTTCTTGTTTGAACTTTGACAACATATCAAAGATTAGGTGCCAATCTAAATCGGATTTGGCTCGTGTCTTTTTACGACCTGCCTTGTAGTGTGGAAAAAAGTCCTTGCGCCAATATTTACGGTTGTCAGCACAGAGTACAACTTCACCATAATCTTTACGGAAGTTCTTTAGGTGTGTTCGGATAATATTCAAAACCATGTGACGAATTAGGTCTTCTTCTAATTTCACTTTTGGTTTTGCGTTGGCAATTTGAGCCATGAGGCCTGCCAATAAGACTTGGTTTAAATCAACGAGAATCATAATATCTTTCAGTAGTTTTATATATTATACTACAAAACTATTCCATTTGGCAAATACATCGTCCACCAGTCGGTGTGATGTGGTGGTTTTCCTGGTAACCATACCGTACCAATCCTCTTTAATCATTCTACTGATATATTCACGAGGTTCAGTCAAAACGCCTTGGAACTTATCCAGGTCTGTCATTTCATCTTCTTCGTTCAACCTGAAAAGAATAATTTCATAGGAATCTCCGGCCAAACCGACATCCAACTTTTCACCCATTTCTTTATATTTTGCCACTTCTAGTTTTACCTGATTATCATCTTCTGGATGTGGCACAAAAAAGATGGTATCATAATCTACGATTTCTCGCAAAGCTTCTAACATTGTAATCCCTTAATGTGTGATTTTCTCACTCTTACCATAATCCAGGTATTGTAGTACTCATCACTCTCTAACGCACCATTAATGAACTGTTCTTTTGCTTCAAGATAACCACACTCACCTTTGGATTTGCATAAGTGTATAATCTCTCGCTTAAACTGCTCTCGACCGTGCATTATAACATCTTTTTTTAGTTCCTCGTTGGAACCATAGTAAGTTTGCCAATCCGAGGAAACCTTGTGTTTCTTTTTCTTGCCTTTTACTACTTTTGTCTTAGAGCTGTAGAAGAATTTCTTACCAATGTATTTTTTGTTATTGGTTAGATTGGTGATTAAGTAAACAAAACCATAATTCTCACCAATCTGTTCCTCTGTGAAGTCTTTGTTATTGTGTATCCAGTTTATTCCCATTTTAAATCATCGTCATCCAAATCATCATCCTCTATATAGTCTTCGGTGATTTCTTCAATCGGTTCACCGCAGAAAGGACAATGTTCTGGCAATTCAGATGATACAAGTTGCTCAACATAAGCAACTTCATAACTAGATTCACAATTTAGGCATTCGCCTGTAACTAACTTTGACATAAGGTCTCCTTAATGAGCCCAAACATCACCCCATGTTCCTTGTTGAGCACCTTTTGCATAATCGGTTGCACGGTTCTCAAAGAAGTTGGTATGAGTTGGAGCATTAATCATTTCCTCAACCCATGGAAGAGGATTTCTTTTTACTTTAAAGATACCCTTCATACCAAGACCAATCAATCGGCGGTCAGCAATGTAACGAATGTATTTCTTAACATCTTCACTAGTTAAGTCTTCCATTTGATTTACACCAAAAGCCAAATCAATAAACTTATCTTCAAGTTCAACCATCTTTTCCGCAATGGTGTAGATGCTGCTCTTCAATTCATCGTTCCAGATTTCAGGGTTCTCGTTTATATATGTTTTAAACATTTTCATCATGTTTTCAGCGTGCATTGTTTCATCAACAATAGACCAAGTAACAATCTGACCCATACCCTTCATCTTACCATGTCGTGGGAAATTCAACAACATGATAAACGAGGAGAACAACTGCATACCTTCAGTAAAAGCACTGAACACGGCGATGTGACGTGCAGTATTCTCTTTTGTACCATTCTTAGATGACAAGTCTAACACATAGTCATGTTTGTCTTTCATTTCTTGATATGCCAAGAATTCACTATATGTGGTTTCTGGTAAACCAAGTGTTTCAATCAAGTGACTATATGCAGCAATGTGTAAGGCTTCACGAGCAGCGAAACCCATCAACATCATTCTGATTTCTGGTTGCGGAAAATATGGAAGATAGTTCTTCACATAACCACCAGCAACATCAATATCACCTTGAGTGAAGAAACGGAAAATGTGTGTTAGAAATTGTTTTTCATTTTGAGTTAACTTTCTCTTCCAATCTTTTTCATCTTCCAACATTGGAACTTCTGTGTGAAGCCAATGTGATTGTTCATGTTTCAACCACGCATCATATGCCCAAGCATAATTAAATGGTTTAAAATTACTTCTTTCGTCTGTAATTCTTGAATTTACTTTTTTAATCATTTAGCCAGTCCTCTAATTGTTTTAATGATTGCATACCGACCAATCGTTTCATTTCTGTGTTGCCGTCCAACATAACAAGTGTGGGTACACCACGAATGCCATAATCTATGGCAATTTCATTGTTTTCATCAATATCAACCACTTCGATTGGAATATTTGTACTAACACTTTCTAAATTTTTTGCCAACATCTTACATGGTCCACACCAAGATGCGGTAAATCTTAATACTCTCTTGTCGCTCATTTCTTTTCTTCCTTCTTTTCAATTGGGGGTGGAAAGTAAGGTTCAATCACATAATGATTTGCGCCCCACCATCCTAATGCTGATAAAAATCCAATTATAATATATTCTGCTGCTAACATCAAGCCTCCATCAATCTATTAACAAAATCCAATAATAGCTGATGTTGTTCGCCATTATGATACTTATTCTTCATCCAACTATATGATTCATACCAATGTGGTTCACTTTCAGGGTGACATCCAATTAAACCAACACGACCTTGTATTATTGCCATTGCATCACCATTCATGTATTTGGCAATAGTATCATAATAACCAGGACCAAATGCACATCCATCGTAGAAGAACATATGTTTTTCTTCACCCAACCATTCAACCTTTAGATTCTTTGCATGTGGCCTTCTTGTATCTGTATTTGGCCTAGTGATGTATTGTTCTACGTCAACATTATGTAAAATATTAAAATACTCACGACCAGCCCAATAAGCACCCATGCAAATTCCCAAATAACGACCGCCGTTACGAATAAAATCGTAAATGCGGTTGCGATTATTTTTAAGCAAAGAGTCAAAGCTGTCACTGTCACCCAGACCACCAGGGAAAGCAACAATATCGACATTATCAAAGAAGTCATCTTCTAATTCGTGTTTGGTGAATATCTTAAAATTGTAATGGTCACCAAGTGCCTTGATAATGCCGTTGCCTGATTGCACCGAACACTTTGGTTGGTGCAGGAACAATGCTATAGTTGGTTTCATTAACCCTCACAAGCAATACAATCATTACCTTGTGCAATTTGTGTCATATCAAGTTCTTTAATTACTTCACGTTCAATACGTTTAGACACTTTATCTGCCTTAGCAAGTTTCTCACTACGGCAATAGTATAGTGTTTTCAATCCTTGTTTCCATGCCAAGAAATGTACGGCATGAACATACTTGATGTGACTATCTGGACGGAAGAACACATTTAGTGATTGTGCTTGGTCAATATACTGTTGACGGTCAGCCGCATGTTCAATCACCCATCGTTGGTCAATTTCCATGGATGTTTTGAATACATCCTTAGTATCATCGTCCATCCATGTCAAGTGTTGAACTGAACCATCATTAGCAATAATAGAAGACCAAACTTCATCCGCCCAACCTTCAGAATGTTTCTCAGATTCCTTTTGTATGATTTTATCCAAGTATTTGTTCTTGTTTAGAAATGCTCCAGATAGAGTATCCTGACGGTATGCGTTAGCACGCCAAGGCTCGACACTAGGGCTAGTATTTCCCAAAATGATAGACGAAGAAGCATTTGGAGCAACAGCCATAAGATGACTGAAACGGAAGCCAGTGCCCACGGCATCGGGTGCTTCACCACGTTCCAAACCGAGTTGAAGATTCGCATCATCCAATCCTTTTCTTATTGTTTTGAAGATGTTATTGTTGACTGACTTTGCAACGGCTGATTCAAAGGCCACATTCTTTCGCTGCAGATAAGCATGGAAACCCAAAGCGCCAACGCCAATAGAACGTTCACGGCTAGCAGAATACTTGGCACGAGCGATACTGTCAGGAGCATTATCAATAAAATACTGTAAGACGTTATCAAGCATTTCTGCCACGTCCCGTAGAAAAAGTGCATCATTCTTCCACTCATCATAGGTCTCCAAGTTTAGTGATGATAAACAACAAACAGCTGTTCTCTTTTCGTTTGTTGGTAAAATAATTTCTGAACATAGATTAGATTGGTGTACTTTCAATCCTTTATCTTTCAACCATTGTGGCAACATACGATTGCTTGTATCAATAAAGTGTAAGTATGGTTCACCCGTATGCATACGCAAATCAATTAGTTTTTCCCATAACATTTTTGCTGATACAGTTTCACGGACTTCACCACTGTTTGGATCAATTAATTGCCAATCATCATTAGCTTGTGGATCCAACATGCATCGTTCAATGATTTCCATGAACGCATCGGGAATGTTTACGCCATGATGAAGATTCAAACAACGAACATTTGGATCACCAGTTGGTTTTCTCATCTCAAGGAAGGGAATAATATCAGGATGGCTGATATCAAGATAAGCAGCGTAGCTTCCACGGCGAGTACGGCCTTGACGGTATGCGAGACTAGATGCATCGTAAATTTTGAGGTGCGGCATAACACCAGTGCTCTTATCATCCGAGGAACGAATACCGAAGCCAATCCCAACCCCGCCACCAAGCATACTAAGCCAATTAGTTTCACTAAGATTATCAACTAAACCCTCCGCTGTATCTTCAATAAAATTTAAGAAGCATGAAATAGGCATGCCACGTTTACTACGACCATAAGAAAGAATTGGTGTAGAGTAACTTAGCCAATGTTTAGAAGAATAATCATATAAACGTTGAGCGTGTGCAGCATCTGTACCGAATGATGATGATACATACGCAAATCTTTGTTGTGGTGATGTTTCATCGTCACGCATGTACGATTCTTTTAATCGTTTTATACCCAACTCATCAAATAGTTTGTCTCTCTCCAAATCTATTTTAATTCCCATATATTCCATATTTTTCCTTATTATTTTTTCAGAATACTCTTAATGTCTGGTGGCGTCCACCCTTCTGGTTTGAGTACTTTACCATCTTCTCTTTTTTCTACTTTGCCGTTTGCACTAATTTTGGCCAAGTTACTACGAGCAACTTCGTCCCAAACTTCTTGTTGTGGAATACCAAGGGTGTGTTCTAACCCCTCAATAACCCATTTCAAGTCAGCACAAGCATCTGCAATTTCTACCATATCACGATTGCCAAATGCAACCACTAATTCTTTATATTCTTCTATGATTAAACCCATGTATAGATTTGCTTGAGGTCCAAAATCTTTTGCATTTTGGTCACATGCATACATGAATTTTGCTACATCGTCCCTACTATTCATTTACAAACTCCTTAATCATAGGAAATATTGGTTCGATTGCATCAGCACAAGCCAATGCAATTTCTTGATGTTCTTTTTGTGTTCCGTTTGCTGAACGGAGTTGTATATAGTGAACCCAAGAACGCAATGTTCCGTTCATGTACATGCGTGATTTTGTCATGCCTTCAGGTAGAACCGAACGAGCTTGTTCTTTAGCAATACCTTTATCCAATGCAAATTGATATGCATCTAGTGCGGTGCGTTGAACAATCAGTTGATAGTTTTCCCACCATGCCTCCAAAGCCTGATTATCATTCTTAATAGAATTTTGACGATTCTTATTGTCTTGTAATCTAGCTTCTCGTGTCTCAAAACCGAGTTGTGAAGCATCTGCATATCGTTGACTGAATTCTTGGAAAGAGAACGAACGGTGTCGTAGTATTTGTCTTGCGATATCACGTGTCGTATCAATTTCCAAACACACGGAAACCATCTCCAATGGACTCCAGTGTTGATTCTTAATCAGATATCTAACCAACTTTTCCGCTGTATCGGTGTTGTCCTGGTTACTTGGATTTGACACCCTTGCACAGTACGCTATTTGTTCCAAGAGGTTGCGACCTTCAGGGTCTTGCGAATAATTTATTAATTTCACTTTCATATTATACTTTCTTCCAGTTAACGAATTCCATCTTGGCTCTCAGATTTACGAATGTATTTTTACTTATAAAATCTTGAATTTCGTCTGGTGAGAAACCATTCAAAATCATTTCATTGATATCTTTTTCTACAATCATTTCTGGCCAAATAACTACATTATAATGTTCCTCGATGGCTTTTTCAAGCTGTTTACAAATGTCTTTATTACGAGGTTCATTGTCATATACCAATACCAACTTAGACTTATCAATTAATCTTGATGCGGCTTGTAGGTTAGAGTCCGCAGTTGCCACGGCGTTCTCCAAGAACATCGAATCAATGGGTCCTTCTGTGACATAAACTTTTTTGTCCTCGTCATCCAAAACAACCCTGTCCATTCCAAAGAGTTTGTAATTGTCTTTGTCAATCTTTACCGTAATGTAACGGAGTTTAGATTCTCCCAATGCACGACCTTGGAATGCCACTAAATTTTTATCTTCATCATAGAATGGTATCACTAATCGTGGATCATCTTCTTTGAGTCCATCTTTTTCAATCTTCATATCTTCCACAAATTTCTTAAAGTCTTCCGCATAGAAAAGACTTGCGTGGAAAGTTTCGGGAATTTGGCGTTTTAACACATACTGTTTTGCGTAGTGTTCCTCGTCTAGACTTGCAATAGATGGCAAATTAATCTTCTCTTTAAACACAGGTTTCTCTTTGAATTCCTCAAAGTCTGGTTTTTTGTAGTTATCTCTGCCTTGTTCACCATTCTTATACCGTTCCAATGCATACTCTTTACAAAGAGTCTCATCCACTTTTTCCAGGAAATTATAAAAGTTTGTGGATGCACCACAATTGTGGCACATATAAAAGTAATTGTTCTTTTTTGCAAAAACATAACCTCGAGCTTTGGTTTTATTTTTGCTAGAATCGCCACAGAGAGGACACCTGAAATTATACAGGTCGGTCTTCTTCTGTGTGAATTTTTGAAGTTTAGGGGATACCCTCAGTAAGAAGGTACGGTCAATATAAACAGACATAACAAAAATAACAAATTAGTTTAACAATTTCGTTATTATATCAAATTTTATGTGGGAAAACAACCATGCTAAAACTACTATACCACCGGCAGCCATCCATTTCCATTCCAGGATTTTTTTCAATTCGGAATCTTCTTTCTTGTTGTGCTCGGCAATATCTCTACGCAGGTTTTCAATTTGTTCCATAATCCTGCGTTCTGTGAGTTCCAGTTTATCGGTAAAGTTTCTGTCTACCGTTGTTATTCTGGAATGTAACTCTTTAATGTCACTCACAGTATCTTTTTTTCTTTCGTCCATATCATCGTAGATTTGATTGACCAATCGGTCTTGGTTGTCCATAAGACGCTCAATAACCTTGTCCATTTTATCACACAAAGAAGTAATCGTGGCGACCTGAGTTTTCAGGACACCAACATCTACTTGTATTTGTGTGAATTCTTGGTCGGACATAACTGTTATCACTTCTTCTCGTTTTTGTCCGGTATTTTTGTACCTTCTAATTTTTTGTGTACTTTTATTGTTTTGCATGTTTGTTGTGGTTTGCCATCTTTGCCGACAAGAACTTTACCGTCCTTACCAGTTTTATCGACACAGACTTGTTTTTCTTCAGCTGCAAAAACGGATGTTGCAACCAACAATGCTATCAACGCAATAATCTTTTTCATTTTTAATCCTTCTTTGTAAATTTCTCAGAGGCGGTGAAACCCAACCCCGCAATCACAATGTACATCATGGAATCTAATGTATGAACACTTACAGAATATTCTGTATATAGTTCAGTCAAAAAAGCGACAGCACACAATATAAATGCAAGAAGTGTGACAACTCGCTTGCTGCTCACACTCCCATTTGTGCCGTCACCTAATAAACTATTTAACCAACTCATTTTTCAGGATGTGGTGGTTGAACAGGTGCTTCTTTGCCACCGAAACCTGCAACAACTTGTGTTGATACTGGAATTGGAGGTTGTGTAGTCATTTGACCAAATGTTGCAGTTGGAGTTGCAGCTTGTGTTGGTGCAGGATTTGACACCACCACTGGCGTAGGAGGTCTTTCCCATCCTTTGTTTGCAGCTTGTAATGCAGCTTTCTGTGCATCTTTATCACCACCAGCCAACATGATACCAGACAACGTACCGGTCAAGAATGTTGCGATAGGTACAATCAGTTCAAAGAACTTCTGGTCGATTGGTGAAATAGCATTCAATGGTTGTGTCACAAAAATAAGTGAGTACAACACCACGAATACGATACCAGTCAATGTCAATGATAAACAGATACCAATAAAGAATTTCAGACGAGCCATTAATTGCTCTTCTGTATATAAGAAGTTATTATTTTCCACAGGTTGCTCCTTGTGCAGCAGGCGCTGGAGTAGTTGTTTGAGTTTGTCCATCTTTTGGGGGTCCTTGTCTAGGGTCACGTTGACCTTTGAAGATGTGCTCAGGGCATGTTCTAGTCACATCACACAAAGGCATTTTACAAATATCCTTGTCCCAATTTGCTGGGTCTTGACATGGATATCTAAATCTATCACCACTGAAAACTGCCAAACCTAATGGCAACAGTAGTAACAGAAATAACCATTTTACTAATTTTAAGTCGTTATGTCCGGACATATCAACCTCCAAATACGTGCAAAGCGTGTTCGTAGTGTTTGATACGGTCTTCAAGTCCAATTGTGCCGCCGTTGATGCGTTTTGTCATAGTAACAATGTCACCAGAATCGGCATATTGGTTTAATTTGGTTGTTTCCCAGAACCAGCAAGCAGATTGTGCAGCACCTTCAAATGTCTGCATATATTCTGATGCTTCCTCTGGAGTAATACCAAGTGATGCGGCAAACCAAGTGTAGTTCTCTTTACCTGTAACTTGGATCAATCCACGACCACAGTATTTCCATCCGTCACCAGATTCTTCTGGTCCGTTACCCATGCGTGAAGCATAGACACGGTTAGCAATCTTTTCTGGTTTGTTTGCGTACTGTGCAGCCAACTCATCTGTTGGAAAGTACTTTGGAAATACTTTGCGTAGACTTGCTGCTTTGTAGTTTAAGTTCTCAGCCAACCAAACGAAGTTGCCAGATTCGTGAGCACATTGTGCCAAGAATGAAGCCATGCGTTTTGGTGTGTTGATTTCATAATCCGGTAACAACTGAATCAAGGCGTTGTGCCATTGGTTGATGTAGGGATTTTTGGGAAGTAATTGTTTTAGTTGTTCTTTTGTTAATTCCATTATTTTACACTTTCAAATATGCGTTTCTGAACTTGATACCATTCAATCCAAGCATCATTTTTCACAGCACATTCGTAGTATGACGAATAATTAAGAATAACATTACCGGCCACATCACTCAGTTTGGCATCTTCTTTTAGTTTTAATAATTGTGGACAGGGTTGCATAGAGTATTTAGGTGGTTCAGGAAACTTTGCAGTCACCGGAACAGTAGTAGAACAACCAGTTAGTATAAAGAATACCAGAATGAGAGCCAGTACCATGTAGGTTCTTGTTATGTTCATTTTGGTGCCTCCGCAGCGTCATTCAATGCCTTGATAAACTCTTTAGGAATAATACATTGATTATCGTACTTAGTCACTTCACGGTCAACATATTGTTTTATGAGAACTTGTTTCTCAACAATCTTTGTCTTTGCTTCTTGTGTCTTGTTGTCTATCTTGGTGTTTGCTTCTTTTGATTCCTGTTCAGCCTTTGCAACCTTGGCTTCCATTTCATGTACACGGTCTAACCATGCATTATTATCATAGATTGCACCAGTCATAAATGTGCCAATAACAATTGCAGCAATAGACCCCAACTGAATTGGAGTCTTGTACATGTATACAAAAGGAACGGGAATATATTTAATTAGATACGTTGCAAGGTAACCAATTACGCCTGCAAGTAGAGTGACATAAAAAATCCAATCAGGTAACCATTTCAAAATCCACATTTTACACCTTTGGTTGTTTTCTTGTAAACATGCCTTTTAAAACTGGATTGCGTTTCTTTGAAACACCTGGTTCTCTTTGTGATGATGGTAAACGAGCATCACCTGTGCCTGCTACACCCGCAACAGAGTTTGTTGGTGCAGCTGCAAATTCTTCACCAATATTATTTTTTGCGTTTTCGTAACTCTTTGCTTTTGCTTCGGCAGCACCGCCGTGGCCAAACATTTTTTCACGAGCAGATTGTTCGTAACTTGTTTTGGCTTTGTGTGCCAAGTGTTCTTTCTGACGAGCAATTTCGGCAGCATCATTTGCTTTTGTTGCCTCTGGACCTAATCCTGTCTCGATGTATGATTTAAACGATTTCATTAGCAGTTCCACTTTCTCAGAGATTTATTAATGCGTGAATTAGGATCATTTGCTGTCTTTGCTGAGGTCAAACGCTTCTTCATACCAGACATTCTAGCACAGAATGATTTACGGCGATTTGCTGCTTTAGAACCTGGTTTCAACTTAGATGGTTTTGTTGTAACAGCTGTTTGTAGTTTAGAACCTGGGTTTTCTCTACGATAACTAGCAACACCTTTGGCATTCAAACCACCTTCTGGGTTTTTACCTTCTTTGCGTTGCCAAGCAGCAGACTTCTCATCAATCTGTTCAACTTCTTCACTGACGGATCTCCAACCACCACCCATAGACTTATACTTTTTGGCTGCCCATGCGTTAGCGTATGCGGAAGGATAAACATCGAACTTGGACTTTGCTTGTGCTTTGGCTCTTGCCCACTTTTCAGGACTAGTTGGTTTGTTTTTTTCTTCTAAGAATTCTGCATCTTCATTATCAAAGCAAATGCAGTCTATGATGAATTGATTAAACGATTTCATTTATTTTGTCCTAACGAATATTGGTTTGCCTTTTCTTTCGGGATTAGGATCTTCTCTACGCTTTCTTTGTGCAGCAGAGGCTCTTCCTTCTTTACCCAAAGCGTGTGCTTTTGCTTGTGGTAGACACTTTGGTTTTCCTTCACCTGGGTCACGAGCGCATTGACCTTTGATGTTACCCTTTGTGTCCATTCTTACCCATTTCTGAGCAAACCACTTGCGTAAATCTTCCTGCAATTCTAGTTCTTCTTTGGTACAACTACCTGGAGAAAATGGCTTTTTTCCTGGAACAGGTTTGTGACCAGGCCAGCAACGACCTTTTTCATCTAAGTATTGTAGAAAACTTTTCATATCTTTTTTAATATTTCTAGTATATCATCATTTAACGGTATGTCACTTGTGTGTATATTCTTTCCTCTAATACCATAAATCATATCCGGCATAATATTCAGATACGATAGAAAAGATTTTAATATATCATAATCTCTTTCATCAATCTTATAGAACAAAATTCTTGCAGTCGCTTCTGTTCCAAAAACATTGTTCAATAATATGATGTGGTTCAATATTAAACGTTCCTTTAGTGATTTTGTCACTTTGTATCTTCTGAATAATCTCTTTAGATACTTGGTACGTTTAATATCTCCCTCAAATTCTGACATAATGCAATGTGGTGAACTATAACACTTCATCGCATACATCACAAAATTATCTTCATTCAACTCGTCAAACATATTATAAAGGGGCCGAAGCCCCTGTTAATTAAGCAACTGTAAGTGTTGCGTTTGCAGATGTTGCTGTTACGCCTTGGTCTGCTGCT
>JACCDM010379971.1_pt1 | contig 14099 bp, 13 predicted proteins | sample 7445851 | NCBI WGS metagenome assembly JACCDM01 (sample SAMN15323438, study PRJNA562643) | freshwater metagenome | isolation source: river surface water | place: USA:Blue River Watershed | collected 2017-08-16
ACTTGGATGGCCGCAACGCACACACTGCGGATGCGGGAGTCGGCGCACGTGACTCCAGCACAGCCCGCAGATGAGGCTGGCCTCCCTGTCATCGAGTGAGGTCTCGCACGCGGCGCAGACGCGCGGAAAGACGAGCTGGTCGGCGGCGGACCAGAAGCGGCGCCACCCTCCGTGCCGCGTGGATGTCACGACCTCCCCGACGCCGAGTCTTCTCGCGCGCGACGGAGCGCATCCCACATCACATCGACATCCGGCTCGAATCCAAACCACTGACGGAAGGCGGCGGCGCCCTGCGCCACGAGCATCGTCAACCCATCCTCGGCTCGCAAACCGGCCGCGCGGCTGGCGGTCACCCAGGGCGTGGTGCCGATGCGTCGATACGCGAGGTCGAGGACCCGGGCGGAAGCGTTCAGTCGCTCCGGCGCCATGGGGAGCGCGTCGCCCGTCAACCCAAGCGGCGTCGCGTTGATGATGAGATCAGCACCGAGGAAGGCCGCATCGATATCGGACGTGACGTGGACCGACGGCCGAGCGAATCGTGCGCGCAACGCCTCGCCGCGGGCCGGGGACCGGCTCCAGATACGGACCGTCGCGGCCTCGTCGCACAGGGCTGCCAGCACGGCCGCGGCCGCGCCGCCGGAGCCGAGCAGGGCGACGCGCACCCCGCGCAGGCTCATCTCGCCGAGGGAGGCGATGGCCGCCCGCACGCCGATGACATCCGTGTTATCGCCGATGATGCGTCCTGCCTCGACCCAGAAGGTGTTCACCGCCCCGACGCGCTCGGCGACCGCCGTCCGCGCGTCACACGCTGCGAAGGCTGCGGCCTTGTGCGGGACCGTGACATTGCCGGCGCCATCGGTATCCCGCATACCGGCGAACACCGCGGCAAACGAACCGGGAGCGACGTCCACCGCTTCGTACTGCGCGGCGATCCCAGCCGCGGCGATGGCGGCATTCTGGAAGACCGCTGAGAGGGAGTGCGCCACGGGATGCCCGAACAGGACGATCCGGCGGACCTTCCCGGACGGCGCGGACATCATCGAGCGGCGCGCCAGCGCTCGAGCGCGGCCACCACCGCCCCCTTCAGCTCGGCGTACGTCGCGCGATAGGTGTCGAGGTCGCCGCCGAACGGATCCGCGACCGGGAGGGCCTGCGGGTCCGCGTGTGCATACGCCGTCAGCAGGTACGCTCGCTCCCCGCCCCCGACGGCCCGCACCCGCTCGAGATGCCGAGGGCCCATCACGAGGATCAGCGACGCGGCGTCGACCAGCGCCGGGGTGAGCCTTCTCGCGCGATGCGTCGAGAGGTCCTGCCCTTCCTCCAAGGTGACCACGAGCGCCCCATCCGACGCGTCCTCGCCGTCGGTCGCAGCGACCCCGGCGCTCTCCACGACGATGTCGGTCCATCCGACGCGCTGGAGATGGCTCCGTGCGATTGCCTCGGCCATCGGGCTGCGGCAGGTGTTCCCCGTACAGACAAACAGGATGCGGTCGGGCATCAGTCGGCCACAAGATCGGGACAGACGGCACGCAGCGCGGCCGAGGAGATCGCGCCGGGACGGATCACGCGCGGGTGACGGCCCGTGCAATCGATCACCGTCGACGCGTCGGAGGGGGCGAGACGGCCGCCGTCGAGCACGCGAATCCCGCCGCGCGCGACCTCGCCACCCCAGCGATCAAGAATTTCCCCGGCGGTCACGGCAGGTGGTTGTCCCGGCAGATTGGCTGAGGTGCTCGTGATGGGATCGTTCAACACCCGGAGGAGGCGCTGCAACCCCTCGTGGGGCGTCCATCGCACCGCGATGCCGCCCTCGGGACCGCGGAGGCGATCGGGGACCCGTCGCTCCCCACCCGGCAAGACGAGCGTCATCGGGCCCGGCCAGAAATGCGCCGCCAGCATACTGGCGGAGCGCGTGAGGTGCAGACCGATGCGCTGAAGCATCGGGGTGTCGCTGATCAGGAGCAGGAAGGGCTTCGCGGGGGGCCGTCGCTTCAGTGCCACCAAGCGGTCAACCGCCTCTCGGTCGATCATCGTCCCGAAGCCGTACACCGTCTCCGTCGGATACGCGAGAATCCCACCCGCCTGCAGGTGCGCGATCGTCGCTCCCAACGACGCCTCGACCTCTTCAGGCGACCAGAAGGGGATGCTCCGCGCCTCGGGCATCTCCTACTCCTCGAGTGACGCCAGCAGCTCGGCGCGCGCGAAGTCCCCCGCCTCGGTCACTTTGAGCGCCCGCTCGCTCCCCGTGACCACCCGTACCTCCGCCCCGAGGGCCTCGCAGAGTGCGGCGTCATCGGTGGCCGCCGCGTGATCGCCGCGGCGGACCGCCTCCCGATGCGCGCGTTCGAGCAACGCGCGTGGGAACCCCTGCGGCGTCTGGGCGCGCCAGAGGCCCGCACGCGGGACGGTCCGCACGATGCGACCCTCGGCGTCGACCTCCTTGAGCGTATCGACCACCGGCAGCGCCGCGATCGCCGGCACACCGCCCTGGGCGACCTCGACGACTCGGGCGATCATCGGGTCGGTCACGAGCGGGCGGGCCGCGTCGTGCACCAGCACCGTCGTGCATTCCGACGGTAGGTCCTCGAGCCCGTTCCATACCGACTCGGCGCGGGTCGCGCCGCCGACGGAGAGGAGGAGTCGCTCCGGGTCGCTCTGGAAGAGCCAGGGCGGCGGGTCGCCGGCGTACCGGTGTGGCAACACGCAGACGACCATCGCGACCGCGGGATGCGCCTGAAAGCGCTGCAGCGCATGCAACAGCATCGGCTTGCCCGCGACCCAGCGGAACTGCTTGAGCTCAGCCCCGCCGGTCCGGGTGCCGCTGCCACCCGCGACCAGCACCACACCGACATCGCGCACCGCGCTCATCGGAAGAGCTCTCGGAAGAGCGCACCGAGATCCGGCACGCCGCGCACCGTCATCGAGGAGCGCGCGCGCCGCTTCGGGACGCTTCGCTCCGCGACGTACGCGACCTGCATCCCAAGCTTCTCCGCCTCGGCGAGGCGCCGGTCGAGCTGCGAGACGGGGCGCACTTCCCCGGCGAGCCCCACCTCCCCGATGCAGACCGCGCCGTCCGGGAGCGCCCGGTCGTAGACGCTGCTCGCGAGCGCGGCCGCCACGGCGAGGTCACCTGCCGGCTCCTGGAGCCGGACCCCGCCGACGACGTTGAGGAAGACGTCGAGCGTGGCGAAGGAGAGGCCAGCGCGCTTGTCGAGCACCGCGAGCAAGAGCGCGAGGCGGCGGCCGTCGTATCCGGTGCTCACGCGTTGCGGCGTGCCGAACCCTGCCTTCGCGGCGAGCCCCTGCACCTCCAGCAGCATCGGCCGGGTCCCCTCGATGAGGCAGGTGACGGCGCTCCCACTCGCCCGAATCCCGTCGCGATCCCCGAGGAAGAGCGCACTCGGGTCATCGACCGCTACGAGTCCCTGCGGGGTCATCCGGAAGACGCCGAGCTCGTCGACGGAGCCGAAGCGGTTTTTGGTCGCGCGGAGCACCCGGTGGTCCCCCGTGCCCTCGCCCTCGAAGTAGAGCACCGTGTCCACGATGTGCTCGAGGGTCTTCGGGCCGGCGATGCCACCGCCCTTGGTGACATGTCCGACGACGAGCACCGCCGTGCCCGACTCTTTCGCGAACCGCATCAGACGGGCGGCACACTCTCGCACCTGCCCGACATTCCCCGGCGCGCCCTCGAGGTCCCCGGTGAAGACGGTCTGGATGGAGTCGACGATGAGGACGGCGGGCGCCGCCTCCGCCGCCGTCGCCAGGATCGTCTCGAGATTCGTCTCGCCGAGGAGCGGTACGCTCCCCGCGTCCACCTGGAGCCGATCCGCCCGCAGCTTCACCTGGAGCGGCGATTCCTCGCCGCTCACGTAGAGCGTGCGATGCCCGGCGCCCTCGAGCAGTGCCGCAACCTGGAGCAGGATCGTGCTCTTCCCGATTCCCGGCTCGCCGCCGATCAAGACCATGGCACCGGGGACGACGCCGCCTCCGAGCACGAAGTCGAACTCACCGAGGCCGGTACGAAGCCGCTGGGATTCCTCGCCGCGGACATCGCGGAGCCGCGGGGTCTCGCGGACCGACCCGCCCTCGCCGAGCGCCGAGGCCCCGGCGCGGCGCCGCGCCGCGCCGGCCCCCTTCCCGGCGACCGCCTTCGCCGCCGCAGCCTCCTCGACCAAGGTGTTCCACTCACCGCATCCCTCGCAGCGACCGGCCCAGCGGAGGGACTCGGCACCGCAGTCGGTGCACCGGTAGACGGACTTCGTCTTCACCCGTTCGGCTGGCGGCTGGTCCAGTTCTCGAAGCGCGTGTGCTGCTTGCGGAAGTGGAGCTTCACGTAGCCGGTGGGACCGTTGCGCTGCTTCCCGACGATCACCTCGGCGTAGCCGTCGAGCGGCGTGTCCGCCATCCCCGGCACCATCCGCGGATTCCCCGCCTCGTCGTATGGGCGCTCGTTCATCTCCGGCCGGTAGATGAAGAGCACGACGTCAGCGTCCTGCTCGATCGCGCCGGAGTCGCGGAGGTCGGAGAGCTGCGGCTTCCGATTCTCGCCACCCCGCTGTTCGGAGGCGCGCGAGAGCTGCGAGAGCGCCAATACCGGGACCTTGAGCTCCTTCGCCAGCGCCTTGAGCGAGCGGGAGATCATCGAGACCTCCTGCTGACGGCTCTCCGAATTGGCGGGCCCCGAGACCAGCTGCAAGTAGTCAACGATGATCAGCCCGATGTCCGCCTGGCTCTTGAGCCGACGGGCCCGCGAACGGAGCTCGAGGACGCTGAGCCCCGGGGTGTCGTCAATCCAGACCGGCGCCTGCCCGAGCAACGCGGCGGCCTTCGCGAGGTTCGATGCGTCCTGCGCCGTCAACGCACCGGAGCGGAGCCGCTGCGCATCGACGTAGCCCTCGGACGCGAGCATGCGGAGGAGCAACGACTCGGTGCTCATCTCGAGCGAGAAGATCGCCGTGGGCACGCCCCCCTCGATCGCGGCGTACTGCGCGATGTTGAGGACGAACGCCGTCTTCCCCATCGAGGGACGCGCCGCCACGATGACGAGGTCCGACGGCTGGAAGCCGAGCGTCATCTGATCGAGGTCCTTGAACCCGGACGGGACGCCGGTGAGCGAGCCCCCCGCCGTGCGCAGCTGTTCGATCCGTTCCATCGCCGACCAGAGCAGCGACTTGATGCGGACAAACCCCTCGCTCCCCCGACTGTCGTTCAGCTCGAGGATCCGATGTTCGGCGAGGTCGAGCAACTCCGCCGCGTCGGCCGGACTCTCGTGCCCTTCGCGGACGAGGGCCGTCGCCGTCTCGATCAGGCGGCGCCGAAGCGCCTTCTCCCGGACGATGCGGCAGTGGTGCTCGACGTTGGCGGCCGTCGGGACCTCGTCGAGCAGCCCACCGATGTACTCCTTGCCGCCGGCGGCGGTGAGGTCCCCGCGCTGCTCGAGCTCATTCGCGAGCGTAAGCGGATCGACGACCGCCCCGCCCCCATGCACCGTGAGCATCGCCCGGAAGAGCCGGCGGTGCCCCTCGCGGTAGAACATGTCCTCGGTGACGAACTCCGCGGCGGTGACGATTGCGTCCGAGGAGAGGAGCATCGCCGCGATCACGGCGCGCTCCGCGTCCTCCGACCAGGGGGGGCGGCGGTCGCGAAACGGGTCGACGTTGGTCGACTTAGGGGCGATCGAAAATTCGACGGGCGAGCTGGACATCTTCCCAGGCCGGGCGTTTCCAATTGGGGTTCCGCAGGAGCGCGGCGGGGTGGTACGTGGCGACGAGCGGGATTCCGTGATAGCGATGCTCGAGGCCGCGCAGCTTCCCGATGGGGGAATCTGTCTCCAAGAGCGTCTGCGCGGCAAACGTGCCGAGCGCGAGGATGATCCTGGGCTGGAGGATTTCGAGCTGTCGGAGGAGGAAGGGCCGGCACGCTGCAACTTCCGCGGGGGTCGGATTCCGGTTCCCGGGTGGCCGATGCTTCAGCACGTTGCAGATGAAGACGTCATCGCGCTTGAATCCGATGGCCTCGAGGATCTTGTTGAGGAGCTCCCCGGACTTCCCGACGAACGGCCGGCCGAGCTCATCCTCCGTCTCTCCGGGGGCCTCCCCGACGACGACGAAACGGGCCAGCGGGTTCCCCTCGCCGGGGACGTGGTTCCGAGCCGTCGCCCCCAGCGCGCAGGCGCCGCATCGCGCGATGGCTGACGCGACCGCGTCCAGGCTCGCGAGATCGGTGAGCCCACTTCCCGGCGCGCCCGCCCCGACCTCGATCCGGTACGTCGCGTCCTGCGGTGGCACCGGCGCCGTGGAGCGCGAGGCGAGCGCCGCCGGGACCACCCCCTCCGCCGATGCCATGGGCGCCTCAACGGCTGTCTCCTCGGGCCGCACGACCGGTCGCGCCGCCGGCGCCTTGACGCGCGCAGCGGGCGCGGCATCGATGGCCTTGAGCGCCTCGCGCCAATCCCCGTCTTTCGCCGCCTCAGCCGCCGCACGCCGGGACGCCGAATCCGGCGGCACCGGAATCGGCCGCGTGTCGGCGACGCCAGCGGATGCCGGGCGCCCCCCGGACGGCGGTGGGGCGCTCGGGGGCGTCGCCCGCTGGGCGAGCACGCGGTACGCCTCCTCCACGCTCACCCCGTCGAGGACGAACTCAGACTCGCCAAGCTCCCGACGCTGCCGGAGGTACGCGAGGAGTCTCGCGTGCGCGTCGCTCATCGGCAGGCCGCCACGCGATCCCAGATTGCGTCGGCGGTCTCCGTCTTGGACATCAGCGGTAACGCCTCGCGGGATCCGTCGGCGCCGAGCAGCGTGACGCGATTCGTGTCGTAGCCGAACCCCGCCCCCGCCTCGCGTGCGCTGTTCGCGACGATGAGGTCGAGTCCCTTGGCCGCGAGCTTGCGCGCGGCATTGTCCTCGAGGTCGTCGGTCTCGAGGGCGAAGCCGACGGCGACCAGTCCCGCGGGTCGCGCGTCACGCGTCGCCGCGAGGATGTCGACGGTTGGCTCGAGCACGAGCGGCGCAGGCGTCGCCCCGGCGACTTTCTTGATCTTCCCCTCGGAGACCGCCGCCGGTCGGAAGTCGGCCGGCGCGGCTGCCATGACGAGCACATCGGCGCCCTCGAGCTCCGCGCGCAGCGCCTCCGCCATCTCCGCCGTGGTCGTCACGGCCCTGGTGCAGATGCCGCCGAGCGGGACGGTCACCTGGAGCGGCCCGTGGATCAACATCACCTCGGCCCCACGGCGCCACGCGGCTGACGCGAGTGCGACGCCCATCTTGCCGGTCGATTCGTTCGAGAGGAAGCGGACAGGATCGAGGGGCTCGCGCGTCGGGCCTGCGGTCACGACGACACGCCGTCCGCGGAGATCCTGCACGGGCTCGAGCAGCCGCGCCGCGTGCACGAGGATCTCGTCAGGTTCCGGCATCCGCCCCGGGCCGGCACCCTCATCCGGCGACGCGAGCGGTCCGGTGCCGGGCTCGATCACAACGTGGCCGGCGGCGCGTAGCTGGGCCGCGTTCGCCTGCACCTGCGCATTCGCCCACATCGCATCGTTCATCGCCGGCGCGACGAGGACCGGAGCGGTCGTCGCGAGAAGGCAGGCGAGGAGGAGGTCGTCGGCATGGCCGTGCGCGGCGCGGGCGAGGAACTCGGCGGTGGCCGGCGCGACGATGACGAGTTCGGCGGCCTTGGCCAGCCGGATGTGGTCGAGGGCGTGGCCCTCACCGATGAGCGCGTGGTGGACCGGTCGCCCGGTCAGCGCCTCGAAGGTCACCGCCCCGATGAACTCCCGGGCGGATCGGGTCATAACGACGTCGACGACGGCGCCGGCCTGCGCGAGGCGCCGCGCGAGCCACGCGGACTTGTAGCTCGCGATCCCCCCGGTCACGCCGAGGAGGATGCGCCGACCTTCGAACGGTCGCATCCGGGGCGTGGCCGGGCTACGGTGTTACTCGCCCGGCGCGCGACGACGCGGGACGACGCGGTACTCGATATCCCCGCCGGAGAGGTCCTCGAGCGCGCGGGTGGTGAGCTTCTTCTCGCCCGGCTTGGAGCCGTGGCGGGGGAACTCGTTCAGGACGCGGGCATACTTCGCCGCCACGAGGACGGAGAGGTACTTGTTGGTCGCGTGACGGGTGACGTCCGCGGGCGTAAAGACCTGCATGGGAACCTCGGGTGTGAAACGGGTGACGACCGACTACGTGGTGACCGGCACCGCGCGCTCTAGTCCATCGACCAAGCGCGCAATCACGGCCTCGACCTTCTCCCCCAGCGCGGGCAACCGCTCGCGCCGGAGCTCCTCACTCTCGATGATCTCCCCGACGCGGCGGACCGCGTGCGCGAGGTCATCGTTCTCCACCAGATATTGGTACCGCTCGGCGTCCCGCAGCTCGTGCCGCGCATTGCGCAGCCGCACCTGGAACGCTTCCGGCGACTCCGACTGCCGGCCCTGCAACCGTGAGACAAGCACCTCGACGCTCGGCGGGACGATGAAGACCGTGACAGCGTCCGGGAACGCCGTCACGACCTGTCGTGCCCCCTGCACGTCGATGTCGAGGAGGACGTGCCTCCCCGAAGAGAGGACCCGCTCGACCTCGGATCGGAGCGTGCCATACCGCCGCCCGTGGACCTCCGCCCACTCGGCGAAATCACCCTTCGCCACGCGGGCGTCGAACGCCTCGGGAGACAGGAAAAGATAATCAACGCCGTCCACTTCGCCGGCCCGGGGGGCCCGGGTCGTGCAGGACACCGAATACCCGAGGTCCGCCCGTGTCCGGAGGAGTTCCCGGGCGATGGTGGTCTTACCGCCCCCGGAGGGGGCCGAGAGGACCAGCAGGAAGGGGCGTCCGCTCATTCGAGGTTCTCCACCTGCTCGCGGATGCGCTCGAGCTCCTCCTTGATGCCCACCACCTCCCCGAGCATCACGGCGTCGTTCGCCTTGCTCCCGGTGGTGTTCGCCTCGCGGAGCAGCTCCTGGAGCAGGAACCCGAGCCGCTTCCCGACCGGCTCGGCACCCCCACCCTGCAGGGTCTCCCGGAAGGCGGCGATGTGTGCCGCGAACCGGTCGAGCTCCTCGCCGACGTCGAGCTTGTCCGCGAGCAGGACGACCTCGTGGGCGAGGCGCTGGGCGTCGATCGCGACCCCGCCCGTGAGCTCGGCCACCCGCTCCTGCAGCCGCTGCCGCTGGGCGGCGAGCCGCTCCGGGGCCCGGGCACCGATCCGGGCGACCGAGGCCTCGATGAGCGCCAACCGCTCGCTGACGACCGCGGCCAGGCGCGCCCCTTCGTTCGCGCGCATCCCCTGCAACGCCGTCGCCGCCCCCTCGACGATCGCCAACAATTCAGCGGATGTCCCCTCGCCGACGAGTTCCTCATCCCGAGCGACCCGGACCACCTCGGGGAGTCGCAGGATGGTACCCACGTCGACACCACCGTCGAGATGGTGGGCGAGCTGCAGACGGCGCAATTCGGCCGCGTATGACGCGAATCGCACTTCATCGATGGTCGCGCCGCCGGTGACGCTCGTCTGCTCGATCCGCACGAAGGCCGTTACGTGCCCACGCGCGACGCGCTGCCGTAGCAATTCGCGGACCTCCCCTTCCCACGCCAGGAAGGGGGTCGGCAGCTTGATCGACGGGTTGAAGAATCGGTGGTTCACCGATCGGAGCTCCACGCTGACGCGCGAGCCCCCCACCGGCCCCTCGGCCGTTCCAAACCCCGTCATGCTGCGGATCATCGTAGTGCCTTAAGTTACGCCGGCACCACAACTTGGGCAACTCAGCGAGGCATCAGTTCCAGAAGTCCCAGCGGACGCCGTAGAGCTGGACGAGCCGCGGCATCAGGAACCCCGGGACGGTCTCGTAGACCTTGCCGATCGCATTGCGATTATGCCAAAAGATGTGGGCGGAGCCGAGCCGCATATCCAGCACCGTCCCGAGTACCGAGGCGCCCTGGGTCTCGCGCACCCCGCCACCCGTGAGCGGGATGCTCAACCCGCCGCGGTATTCGTGGATCGCCGCGGCAGAGAGCCCGAACGTGCCACGCTTGACCTGCCGCCGAAAATCAGAGGCGACGCGAATCTCACCACGGGACTCGACCTGCGAACGGTACGCGCCAGCCTCCTGCCATCGGAGCCCCCGCCACACGAAGGTGAACGGGCCCCAGAGCGCCCCACCGACGCTCACCTCGAGACCGGTCGCCGGCTCGAGCGTGGCCGAGGCGAAGCGCGGGTCAAACACGACCCACGCCGGGGTGGAGGTCGCGGTCCGGTGCACCGCACCGGCGGACAGCCATCGGCCAGTGGCGGTCAACGTGACCGCGGCACGGCCCATCGACACGGAAGGTCCACCGAGAGATCCGTCCATCGGGCGGCGCAGACCAAAGGCCGTCTGCAGCTGGACCCATCGCAGGGGCGTCAGGCTCCCGACTACGTCGAGCCGATCCGTGGAGTCCGGGCCCGCGGTCTCGGCGAAGGCGGCGACAGACGCCCACCGCCCGGTCCACGAGGCGCGGACAGCGGTCGCCAGCCGAGTCTCGGTATCGCGCACCCGGAGGCGAGCGGTCGCGGCCAAGTCGATGCCCCACCGATTGCCCCCTGCCGTCACCACGAACTGCGACTGCGACACCGCCGTGTCGGCGCCCGGCACGGTGTCTCCTGTCTCACGGTGCCGTTGCGCGCTCGCGATGGCCTGCATCCAGAACCCGACGGTATCGGGGCTCCCCCACGCCGCCCGGAGATGGGCGTATGCGTCATCACCCTCGAATCGCGGAATCGCGTTCTGCACCGGGGCGCCGGCGAGCACATCGCGCGACAACGCGGAGCGTGTGCGACCGAACTTCGATGCCATCGCGTCGACGCTCAATCGGCCCTTCGCCCAGCCGATGCGACCGAAGGGACTCAGCGCGTCGCCGTCCCCACCCGTGCGGAGGCTCGTCGTGGACGATTGTTGCGCCCCGAACTGCACCGCGCCGCCATTCCGCAGGCGCTTCCCGTAGAAGCCCCGATAGAGATTCGTATTCTCGGCGCCGGTGAGAATGTCGGTCCGCGTCGACGGCACGGTGTACCGCACCCGCCACGATCGCAGGTGGACACGGAGCTCGGCCGCCCCGCGCTCGACCGCAACCTCCTCGAGGTACCAGATCGGGATGGTCGCGAGGTCGGCGACGCCACCGGTCCGTGGGTCCAGATCATCGAGCTCGACGCCGTCGAGGAAGACCCGCACTCGGCCGGCATCACCGTACCAGCTCGTCGCCGTCGGGGCCTGGATGAACCCGGCGTTGGCGACCGTCACGCCGGGGATGTCCGCGAGCAGATCCGTGAGCGTCACCGCCCCGTTGGCGAAGATCGCCTGACGATCCCAGACGTAGCGCGCCCCGCGCCGCTCAGGGGTCAGCGGGCGATGTGCGAGGGCGAGCGGCGCACGCACCGTGTCCCGCGCCAGCGAATCCGCCGCTGAGAGCGAATCCCCCGCCGGGCGCAGCACCACTTCGGCACCGGTGGAGGGGCTCGGGAGCGGGACCGTTCCGGCGGCCTGGCCGGACGCGACGGTGGCGCAGCACGCGAGCGCGCCCGCCACCGAGGCGACGACCAGCCGCTGTATCAGCGGGCTCTCCCTCGAACGAACTCAACGAAGGTGCGCACTGGCGTCCCGGTCGAGCCCTTCGGCATGATGCCAAGGTCCGACTCGCTGTACGCGGTGCCAGCGACATCGAGATGCACCCACGGCATCCCCTCGGCGAACTCCGCCAGAAAGAGCCCCGCGGTGATCGTCCCGGCCGACCGTCCCCCGATGTTCCGGAGATCGGCGCAGTCCGACTTGAGCAGCTCCTTGTATTCATCGAACATCGGGAGCTGCCAGCCGGGCTCCCCCGCGCGCTTTGTCGCCGCGAGGACCTCGTCCACGACGCCCTGATTGTTCCCCATCACGCCGGTCGTGACATGCCCAAGCGCGATAACGCAGGCGCCGGTGAGAGTCGCCGCATCCACAACCGCCTGCGGCGCGAAGCGCTTCGTGTAATGCAGTACGTCCGCGAGGACCAGGCGGCCCTCGGCATCGGTGTTCTGGATTTCGATGGTCTTGCCGTTGGCAGCCCGCACAACGTCGCCGGGCTTCACGGCGTCCCCGTCGACGACGTTCGTCGTGGACCCGACGAGACCGACGACGTTCACCCTGAGCTTCATCCGCGCGATCGCCTCCATCGCGCCGAGGACCGCGCCCGCGCCCGACATGTCGAACTTCATCGTTTCCATCCCGAGCGCCGGCTTGATCGAGACTCCGCCGGTGTCGAAGCAAAGTCCCTTCCCGACGAGCGCGACCGGCGCCTCACCACGCCGCCCGCCACGATACTCGAGGACGATGAGCTTCGGGTCCTGACGCGTGCCCTGCGCGACCGCGAGGAACGACCCCATCTTGAGTCGGGTCATCTCGCGGCGGCCCATCACTGAGACCTTCATCCGGTGGCGCTTGGCGATGTCGCGCGCGGTCCGGGCGAGATGCTCCGGCGTGCACAGGTTCCCGGGCAACATCCCGAGCTGCCGCGCGAGACGCTGGCCCTCCGCGACCGCCGCACCCGCCGTGAGCGCGGCCTTCGCGGCACCGGTCGCCTTGGCGACGACGCACGTGACGCGGGTGAGGGGCTTCCGGCGCTGGGCCGGCGGCGGCGCGGCCTGCAGGTCGCGGAAGACCCAGGCGCCGAGCGCACTCCCCGCGACGGCGCCCTCGAGGGCCGCCCCGTCGAACTCCTGCGCCCAGAGCGCCATCGCCCCGACGCCCATCCCGTTCGCCCGGCGGCCGGCGATCGCGGCCGCCCGGTGCATCCCCTTCACCGCCTCGGCGGTACCCATCCCGACGAGCAGCACTCGCTCCGGGCCGCCACCCGCGCCTGGCCGGAGCAGGAGGAGCGTCTCGTCTCGGCCACCGCGGAAGTCCCGCTGCCGGATGGCCCGGGAGAGGAGGCCACCATACGCTCGATCGAGGGCCGCGAGCGCTCGCGGCACGCTGGGCTGCGCAGGGAGCAGCACCGCGAGCAACGGGGTGGCGACGCGGGCGGGATCGCCCGCGCGGAGCGCATAACTGATCGCGGTCACGCCATCCCCTTGATAATCGCGTCACCGAAGCCGGAGGTGGAGACCTCCGTCGCACCCGGCATCTGTCGAGCGAGGTCGTACGTGACCGTCTTGGCGGCGATCGCGCGCTCCAACCCGGTGATGATCAGCTTCGCCGCGGTGTCCCACCCCATATGCTCGAGCATCATCACGCCGGAGAGGATGACCGACCCCGGATTGATCTTGTCGAGCCCAGCGTACTTCGGGGCCGTGCCGTGCGTGGCTTCGAAGACCGCCGCCTCGTCACCGACATTGCCACCCGGCGCGATGCCGAGCCCGCCGACCTCCGCGGCGAGGGCGTCGGAGATGTAGTCGCCGTTGAGGTTCGGGCACGCGACGACGGAGTACTCGTCCGGGCGAAGCAGGATCTGCTGGAACATGGAGTCGGCGATTCGGTCCTTGAGGACCACCGCGCCCGCGGGCGCGGCACCCTGAAGGTCGCCCTCGGCGATCACCGTGCCGGCGAACTTCTCCTTGGCCAGCTCGTACCCCCAGTCGCGGAACCCGCCCTCGGTGAACTTCATGATGTTGCCCTTGTGCATCATCGTCACCGACGAGCGTCCCTGCTTGAGCGCGTAGCGGATCGCCATCTCGATCAGCCGCTTGGAGCCGAACGCCGACATCGGCTTGATCCCGATCGCGGACTCCGGTCGGATCTTCTTCCCGAACTCCGTCTCAATGAAGCGGCGGAGCTTCTCCGCCTCCGGCGTCCCCGCCCGGAACTCGATGCCCGAGTAGACGTCCTCGATGTTCTCGCGGAAGATCACCATATCGACCTTACCCGGATGCTTCACCGGCGCACCCACGCCCTCGAAGTACCGCACCGGGCGGATGCAGGCGTAGAGGTCGAGTTCCTGTCGCAACGCGACGTTGAGCGAGCGGATGCCACCGCCGACCGGCGTCGTGAGCGGGCCCTTGATGGCGACCTTGAACTCGCGGACGGCCTCGAGGGTCTCCAGCGGCATCCATTCGCCGGTGGTCTGGTGCGCCTTCTCACCGGCGAGCACTTC
>JACCDM010881483.1_pt1 | contig 14097 bp, 12 predicted proteins | sample 7445851 | NCBI WGS metagenome assembly JACCDM01 (sample SAMN15323438, study PRJNA562643) | freshwater metagenome | isolation source: river surface water | place: USA:Blue River Watershed | collected 2017-08-16
ATTTCTTTGATCATTTTATATTCATGTCTGATGTTCCTTTTTAAATTATGGAAAAAGAAAGTGAACAAATACACCCCTTTGGAATGGTTAATAAAGTCCGTTTCTTTAAAGAACAATTCGGCGAGCTAACCATTAAGCATTGGAACCTAGACTTTAAACGCCCTGCAAGAACTTCAAGGGATGTCTTGACTCAACATCATGTTTGCTACGTTTTTTTGCATGATTCAGCAGGGTCCGTCATTGCGCGTGGCGAGATAGCTCCCATCATTGGATTATCAACTGAATCATGGGATGATGTCGAAAAAGCAATTCAATCCTGGATGAATGGGGAATTTCAAGACATCCATGCATGGCCATCTGCTGTAAAGGCTGCTGTTGATATGCTTTGGCAAGATCTTTTTCCTTCCTCAATCCCTAAGCTTTGTTTGATCAACGGTTTGGTTTGGATGAATGAGGTTGAAGCCATGTTTCATGAAGCCATGGAAAAGTACCATCAGGGATTTCGTTGCATCAAACTAAAAGTAGGGTCATTAGACTTTGCTGATGAGTTAAGTCTCATCCAATCGTTGAGGAGCCGTTTTGGTTCGGACGTGGTGATTCGTTTGGATGCCAATGGCGCATGGAAATTAGAAGAGGCCATTTCCAAATTAGAAGCGCTGAGTCAGTGGAATATTCATTCTATTGAACAGCCCATCGCGGCAAACCAATGGGAGTCTATGCGTTTTTTATCCGAACACTCTCCTATACCCATCGCATTGGACGAAGAATTGATTGGTCGCGAAGTTGCGGATATCGATAGAATTTTGGCAGCGTGCCAACCAGAATATCTCGTCATCAAACCATCTTTGCACGGAGGCTTTGACATGGCAGATGAATGGATTCGCGCTGCTCAGAAACGTGGCATTGATTGGTGGGCTACCTCTGCTTTGGAAAGCAATGTGGGCCTTTCCCATATTTATCGTTGGTTGGGCAATTATCAAAACGATTTGCCGCAAGGTCTTGGCACTGGGCACCTCTACACCAATAATTGGGATTGTCCCTTGCAACTCAATGGGCAAATAATGGGGTGGAATGCCCAACAAAGTTGGAGGGCGCCATGGAATTAATCATAGAAGAGGGGAAGGTCCTGTCATCGATCAAGAATTACCCTGAAGTTCAGGATTGGGTGCAAGATTGGTTGTCAGATAAGTCAAATTTTATTTTTGAAACTTCAGGTACTTCGGGAAATAAAACAACCTTGGTGTTCTCTAGACAGCAATTGATGGCGAGTGCTGAGCGTACCTGTGCTACTTTTCAATTGAATAAGGGAACCAAGGTGCTACACCGATTGCCCATGCAATTTGTAGCGGGAAAAATGAACATCATTAGGGCATTGGTGTCCAATCATTCAGTCTGGGCTGAGAAACCATCCATGCACTTCGACTCCGATTGGAATGCTCAGAAGAATCAATGGGATTGGTGGCCAACCACCCCCGCAATGCTTACGGCATTTATTGAGGCAAATGGTGATACCAATTTTTTTAAAAAAATATTGTTGGGTGGTGGTAAAGTACAACCCGAGTTGATTGGTCTTCTAACCAATTTTAATGGAGAGTGCTATGAAAGTTATGGCGCAACAGAGACGCTCACTCATATTGCAATACGTTCCATCAAGCCCTTTAATTCTGGCTTCCGTTGGCTTTCTGGAGTGCACGTTAATGTCAAAACAGACGGTTTGATTGTCGTTGATGATGTCACAAAAATCAACACTTTTCTCAGTGATGTGATACATATGACAAGCGAAGATACTTTTGAGGTATTGGGAAGAGCGGATGATGTGATCAATTCAGGAGGGTTGAAAATATTCCCGTTACAAGTGGAGGAAATATTGGCCGATTGGCTGCCCTTTCCTTATTACATTTCTTATTTGCCAGACGCAAAATGGGGAAATGTTGTTGCCTTGGTGATAGAGGATAAACAAGATGTGTCCTTTGATCATTTTGATTGGAACAAAATCTTTGATGGTCATCCCATTTGGAAACCCAGACGGGTGATTAAAGTGCCCAAAATTGAAATAAATGCAAATGGAAAAATTGTCCGAAAACACAACCCGGAAGGCTTGGTTGATTGCCTCTAACAATCAACATAAAATCGATGAAATTAAGCTTTTTTTTCAACTTCATAAGATGAAAATCGAAGTATTGGGTCTTCAAGAGGCAGGTATAACACTCGAGGTTGAGGAAACAGAGAATACATTTGAAGGTAATGCTTGGTTAAAAGCCAATGCACTAAGAAGATTGTGGAACGGTAATATTTTGGCAGATGATTCAGGACTGTGTGTCAAATCACTGAATGGTGAACCAGGAGTGCATTCTGCGCGCTATGCCGGTGAGCCTGTCTCGCATGCGCACAACATCAGTAAATTGCTGCAAACGATGCAAGATAAATTGGAGCGCTCCGCCTATTTTACAACCGTCTTGGTTGGATATTTTCAAGGAAATCCTTTTGAAGTGAAAGGGTTTGTTCATGGAAGAATAACCCGAGAGGTTTTGGGATGGGGAGGATTCGGGTATGATCCAATTTTTATCCCGGATATCTGTTCACGTAGTTTTTCGGAGATGTCAGGAGAGGAAAAAAATATACTGTCACATCGGGCCAATGCACTCCGAGCATTGATGCAGAAAATCAAACAAGGAGCTTAAACGATTTTGGCGTAATTTGCCAACCCAAATCATATTGTCATGAGAAATTACTTGGAATTCGAATCGCCGATTAAGGAATTGAATGAGCAGATTCAGAAGTTAAAAGACAGCGCGGTAAAGTCTGGTGTAAATGTCGACACTGCAGTACAAGAACTTGAGCGCGCATTGGAGGAGAAGACCATTGAAATATACCGGAATTTGGATCCTTGGCAACGGGTTCAATTGAGTCGTCACCCAGACAGGCCCTATGCTTTAGAATACATCGAGGCATTGACGGAGGGAACGTGGATTGAGCTGCATGGCGACAGAACTGTAAAGGACGATAAAGCCATGATTGGAGGCTTTGGATTGGTGGATGGTCAATCCGTTATGTTCATTGGTCAGCAAAAGGGAGTCAATACCAAAATGCGTCAATACCGAAATTTTGGAATGGCCAACCCAGAGGGGTATCGCAAAGCTTTGCGCTTAATGAAATTGGCTGAAAAATTCAATAAACCCATTGTAACCCTTATTGATACACCAGGAGCATTTCCAGGTTTGGAGGCCGAAGAAAGAGGACAAGGCGAAGCCATTGCCAGGAATTTGTTTGAGATGATGCGCTTAAAAGTTCCTGTTATCTGCATTATCATTGGTGAAGGAGCATCGGGTGGTGCATTGGGAATCGGTATAGGAGATAAGGTTTTGATGATGGAAAATACCTGGTATAGTGTAATTTCACCAGAGTCATGTTCATCCATTTTGTGGAGAAGTTGGGACCACAAAATTACCGCTGCCAAAGCCTTGAAGCTAACAGCAGAAGATATGCACAACAATGGTTTGGTAGATGGTATCATTCGTGAGCCACTGGGCGGCGCCCATGCGAATCATGCGCAAGCTGTGGAAATACTGAAAGCGGTGATTTTACAAGCCATTGCGGAGTTGGGTGCCATGGAGACTGATGTCAGGACAAATGCCCGCATTGAGAAGTTTTGCGATATGGGTCGATTTGTTGAGCCCGAAATGCAATAACTTGTTAAAAAAATAACAATCTTATCCATGCCTGCAAGCATTATTAATGTAATTTCGCAAACGATAAAGAAAAGAAAATGAAAAAAATTAATTTGTTCGTTGTTTCAACAATTGCCCTAGCCATGGGTGTTTTTTCAGCATGTACCAATATCGGATCAATGCAGAAAAGAATGGCTGAGTTCAATGCTAAAGTAAACCCAGATCCTTTGGAAGTTCACGGTGATACAGTTGCCGTTTCTATTTCAGGTAAATTTCCACCCAAGTTTTTTGCCAAGAAAGTTGCTGTTGTCGCAACGCCTGTTTTGGTTTATGGTTCGAGCGAAGTAAAATTGAAGGATAAGCAATTCCGCGGTGAGTCAGCTCCGGGTAATGGTGATGTTGTTCCTTACGCTACAGGAAAAACGTTTAACTACTCAGATAAGTTTGCTTACGCTCCCTCCATGCAATCAAGTGAGTTGAAATTGCGCATCGTCGGTTCCCAGGGAAGTAAGTCAGCCAATTTACCTGAGGTAGCATTGGCCAAAGGGGTCATCACCACTTCTTATTTGGTCAACAAGACTGAAGGGCAGGTAATGTCTTCAACAGATAAGTTTGTGCGCTCTACCTCGAATTCATTCGAAGCTGAGATTTTGTTTGACTACAATAGCGATAAGATTCGTCCTGCAGAATTAAAAGACAAGGATATTGCAGCTTTGGTTGAGTTTTTATCGAAGACCATGCCTGCTAATCCTCGCATGAAGATTACCAATATCGAAATTCAATCATACGCCTCACCAGAAGGGGAGATTTTCTTGAACAACGATTTGGCAACGGGTCGTGGTGATGCTGGAAAGTCTGTTTTGATGGATCTTTTGAAAAAGAACAAATTGGATGCTCAATATGGTTCCATGATTCAATTGAATCCCAAAGGAGAGGACTGGACAGGTTTCAAGTCAGCGATGGAGAAATCAGCCATTGAAGACAAGGATTTAATCATCCGAGTTTTGCAACGCACCACGGACTTGGAGGCGCGTGAGCAAGAAATAAAGAATATTTCCAAGACCTATCAAGAAATTGAAAAAGTGATTTTCCCAGGTTTGCGTCGTTCAATCATTCGTGTAAACTATACTTTAGAAGGTTATTCAGATCAAGAGTTAAAAACAATGGCCTCCAATCCTTCAAGCTTGAAATATGAAGAGTTGATGAGAGCTGGTGGTCTAGTTTCTGATTTAAACACACAGGTTTCAATTTACAAAGAAGCTTCCATGAAGTCAGATGCAGATTATAGAGCTTACAACAACTTGGGAGTAGCCTACTACAATCAAGGTAAGACAGCAGAAGCAAAAACGCAATTTGAAAAGGCTTATGCCATGACAAAGAATGCTGAAACCGCATGTAATTTAGGTTTGGTTACCCGTTTGGGAGGTGACATGAAGAAAGCATCAGCTTTGTTGAATGAAAGTGGGTCAGCAGAAGCCAAGTTTAATATGGCCGTTGGTTTGATTATGGCGGGTAATTATGGTGCCGCCATCAACAACATGGGCAGCAAAAAGACGTTTAACTCTGCATTGGCGAAATGTTTGAACAAAGATTTCAGTGGAGCCAAGGCTGACCTTGATGCATGTAACAATGACAACAACAGCGCTATGGGTCATTATTTGAGAGCCATCGTGGGTGCGCGCTTGAATGATGCCAATATGGTGAAGGAAGGATTAGCCAAAGCCATTGAAAAAGATGGTAAGTTGGCTGAGAAAGCAAAGTCAGATTTGGAATTCAGAAATTTCCAAGGAAATTAATTTCAAGGACCACAATATTTAGAAAGGAGGCTCAGGCCTCCTTTTCTTTTGGTAACAAAAAAAGGTTGTCAAAAATGACAACCCTTTTAATGGTTTTTTTTATGATTACATCATTTGCTTGATGCTCAGGGCAACTTTGGATTTCAACTCATGGCGCTTCACAATGTAATCCAAGAATCCATGTTCCAAAACGAATTCAGAGCTTTGAAATCCGTCTGGCAAATCTCTACCAATGGTTTCCTTGACAACGCGCGGACCTGCAAAACCAATCAAGGCCTTAGGCTCTGCGATGTTGATGTCACCCAACATGGCAAATGAGGCAGTGACACCTCCTGTGGTGGGATCGGTCAAGAATGAGATGTAGGGCAAATGATGATCGGCCAATTGGGTCAACTTCGCAGAGGTCTTGGCCATTTGCATTAAAGAAAAACCAGCCTCCATCATTCTAGCACCTCCGCTTTTGGAAATGCATATGAAGGGGCATTTTTCAGCAATGGCTTTGTCCACACCACGCGCAAATTTTTCTCCTACAACAGACCCCATTGAACCTCCGATAAAACCAAAGTCCATGCATGCGATAACCGCTTTTTGGCCTTCAATCTTGCCCAATCCAACACGCAAGGCATCCTTAAGCCCCGACTTGGCAATGGTGGTCTTGATACGGTCTTTATAAGCTTTGGTATCTGTAAATTCCAATGGATCAGCACTGATCAAATGAGAAGCTACTTCCGTGTATTCATTCTCATCGAATAGAATAGAAAAGTACTGTCTGGAATTGATTTTCTCATGGTATTCGCAAGAGCTGCAAACCCAATCGTGCTCGGCATGTTGTTCACTGGTAACGACGTGTTTGCATTCTGGGCATTGATACCAAAGGCCTTCAGGAATTTCTTTCTTCTCCTGACTTTGGGTGGTAATGCCCTTTTTCATTCTTTTAAACCAACTCATCTCTTCCTAGATTAAGGTCCAAAAGTAATAAAAATAAAGGTAGAAAACACGTCCTTTAGCAGAGTTCAATTCCGTTCACGGAAATGACATCTTGCAAGGGAAATTGCCCTACTTCTTCCAATTCAATCCACTCAAATTGTCCAATCTTCTTGAGTTGTTTCAATTTTCCTGAGTACTCTAAAATTTGATCTTGGAACTGCACGCTGATTCGTAACATAGTTGTTGTTCTTTTTGCAAATGTGGTGGGGTAGTTGGGTTTCTATTTTTCGGCAATATGAAAAAAAGGTTATTCCATGTTAAGAATTGCGTTTTATAGCCCAAATTTGCCGCATGCCCATTAACATCGATCGCAACTTGGCTGAATCCCTCGGGAATTTGGAATGGATGGCCAAACAGGCCGTAGAAGGCTTTATCACAGGCCTGCACAAAAGTCCTTTTCATGGATTTAGTGTAGAGTTTGCCGAACACCGCCTCTACAATCAAGGGGATAGTTTGCGTCACTTGGATTGGAAGTTGATGGCCCGCACAGACAAAATGTTTTTGAAGCGTTATGAAGAGGAAACCAATTTGCGTTGTCAACTTATCATAGATGCTTCAGCATCTATGCGGTTTCCCGTTGGTCAATTTAAACAAAATGGAACGCACAACAAACTGAGTTTTTCTATCTATAGTGCAGCTGTTTTGTTGGAGCTGTTTAAAAGACAACGCGATGCTGTTGGATTGACCATCTTTCAAGATAAAATTGTATTTAATGCCAAGCCGGCAACTTCAAATGCACATTTACAAAGGTTGTATCATCAGCTGGAATCGTGGTTAGAACAAGAATGGAAAAGTCAAGAGCAATGGAAAACAGACATTGTTGAAACATTGCATCAGCTCGCTGAGGAATCGTCAAGGCGTTCTTTAACGGTCATATTTAGTGACCTTTTGGATACATCAGCCCAGTTGGATGATTTGTTTGCAGCACTTCAACACCTTCGTTATAATAAGCATGAAGTAGTTATTTTTCATGTTGTTGATGAAGACAAAGAATCTCAATTGAATTTTGATTCACGTCTTCACACTTTTATTGATCCTGAGACGGGCGAAACCATAAAATTAAATCCCAATCTGCTTCAGTCGGAATACCAAACCAAATGGAAGAAATGGAAATCAGATATTGCTTTAAAGTGCAATCAATTTTCCATCGATTTTGTAGAAGTGGATGTGTCTAATGGGTTTAAAGAAGTAATGACGGCTTACCTAATAAAACGTCAGAAGATGTTTGTTCGTTAAACGCATTAAAAAGGGAAACCAATTCCAAAATTTAATATTCCTTTAAGCTTATAGCTTTCTGTTATCCCGAAGTATTCTTGTCTAAAAGCCTCGTATTTGGTCTTTGGCTGCCAAGCCCATCTCTCGCCGATTGTTTTCTGTGGGTCTCTTATGGGAAATCCCGCATCCAATCGAATAATGAAATAATCAAAATCAAGACGCAAGCCCGCACCTGCCCCTATGGCGATTTCACTCATAAATCGGTCCCATTTGAATTCTGCATCAGGTCGTGAAAGATCTTGGTTGAACAGCCAAATGTTTCCTGCATCAACAAAAAAAGCGGGCTGAAATTTTTTGGTGATTTTAAAACGATATTCAGCATTGAATTCCAATTTGATGTCTCCAATGTTGTTGAATGAAATGGCATTGATGGTGTCGCGGAAAGCACCAACACCTAATGTTCTGGCTTGCCAGGCACGTATGCCATTGGAACCACCTACAAAATAACTTTTTTCGAAAGGAATGGACTCTAAATTTTTTAATGGAATAGCAAATCCAACAAAACTTCTAAGAACTATGGTATTTCTGGTGTCCTTGGAATAATATAGCCTTAAGTCATGGTCTGTTTTGATGTACTGCGCAAAACGAATTTCTTTTATTTCATAACTACCCATTTCGTCTTTGCTGTTGGGGGCGAGAATATTGTACAGGCCACGCATGGCATTCCCTGCTCCCTCGATCAGCAGACCATTGTAGTAATAATTGAACTTTTGGAAGCTTGATTTTTGTGTGTTGATGGTCATGCCAATTTTTGAGGCAGCGATAAAGTGATTTTGATAAGAGTTGGCCAAAAATTGGTCATTGAAATTGGCGATATAGGCCTCAAAGGAGGGTGATTTGTCTATCTTGATAACAGAGAATTCAGCCCATTCGATATTGACCTTACTTACTTTATCCGGATTCTCCACAAAACTCCAGTCGAAGCTTACCTGGGTCAGGTAACGCTCGTAGTCAGGTCGGGTTTGGTAATTGTAAGTTGCTTGAATGGTGCTTTTGGGCTCACTACTTTTTTTACTAATTCCAAAGGAGAAAGGGAATAGCCTGGGGAATGAGAGGGATACCTGAGGACCAATCTCAAAGGTATTCAATTGGAAATTGTCTTGGATGTTTTCTCCTCCAGCTCCAGTACTTCCCAATAATTGAGAGGCTTCAAACCCCATCATCACTTTTGTTTCTAAATTTTCGGCTCCTCCAAATACATTGCGATGACGATAAACCAAGTTCCCGAAAATTCCGGCGTATCCTGAGCGATTGGTAACCTTAGGCAACACAGAAACACTTTGCCTCGGAAGAGGATTCAAATGGACATGCGCATCTAAGGCGTATGTGCCATTGTTTAGGGTTTTGTTTTTGTTGTTTAATTCAACATAAATATTCTGCGTCAGTCCCAATTGACCCAATCTTTTGTAAGTCAAATCTATTTTGTCTCGGTTGTATAATTGTCCGCTTTCAATTGCTAGGTTATGCGACAGCAGTCGAGGTTTCATGTAATTTTTTTGATGGAAGTGAATTTTGATGCCATCAAAAACAATGGTGTCATCTTTACTTTGTTCCAAAGAAAGCGGATTGTAATCAGTGTGTATATAGATTTGATCAATGGTGTATTGACGGTGATCAATGTTTTGGGTTTCATCATTGAGTATGACAATGGATTTTTTTATGTTGTAGATTAAGTCAATTTTATTTTTTTTATTGAGGCTATCCGCTTTAATGACGATGTAATCTTTGGTGAAATCAAAATAGCCCTGATTGTTTAAAAATTGAGTGATGCGATCGCGTGACGCATCCAATGAATTGACATTGAAAAGATCTCCGGGTTTTACCTGTATCTCTTTCTTAATGGCCTCCGAGTATTTCTTCATTCCCTCATCTTCAATCGATAATTGAAGATCATTGATTTTTGTCGCTGTCCCCGGATAAAGATGATATGTAACGTAATAGGCATTTTTGTCCCACCGCAACCATCTTTTGTACAAACCAGGTGTATACACTGGTCTTACCTTGATGTGAAAATAGCCTTGCTTTTTAAGATGGGTTTCCATGATTCGCGCAGATTTCTCCACTTTGGTGGAATCAAGCAAAACAGGTGGTTCACCAACCGTGTAAGCCAACCACCCCCAAAAGCTATTGCATGTCGTAGGAGTTTTTCCTTTTTTTGATCTTCGCTCATTTTTTAAAACGCACCTGGCTTCAGCTCGTTTTAAACTGCGCTCCAACGGTTTGTTGGGAACAAACCATGTATGGATACGCATATTCAATCTAAAAAAGATCAGTTTACGGTTGGGACTGATTTTGGTAAGGCCTAACAGTTCCTCACGGTTGAACTCTAAAACAGGCGCATCATGGATGATAATATTGTGGTCTTTGAAATAACTTTTTCCTTCAGGAATTTTGTTGAAGAGAGAGCAAGCGCTGATGAAGAACATCACCAACACCAGAAGAAAAATGTTTTTTTTCTGCAGATTCAACGCCACTAAATTTACCTTTGCCGAAGGTACAAAGTCTTTTCTTTCATCATGTCAATTTCAAAAGCCCAAATAAAAAATATCCGTTCTCTGCATCAATCCAAATTCAGGAGAGAAAGTGGATTGTTTATTATAGAGGGCGAGAAATTGATTCAAGAAGCAATGGACGCTGGTGCCATTTTGGATGCGCTCTACTCCACAGATGAAGCTTGGTGTAAGAAGAATGCTGCGGAGATTATATTAGATCACGAAATGCAGCAAATTTCGGCCTTAAATTCTCCCTCTCCCTTTTTGGCAATCGCACATCAGTTGACTTTTAAGCCAATTTCTTCTTCTGAAAAAGTGTTATACCTAGATGGAATAAAAGATCCAGGCAACCTCGGTACTTTGATTCGAAGTGCGGATGCATTTGGGTGGTCACAGATTGTCATGGCGCCCCAATGCGTAGAGCTTTACAATCCAAAGGTCGTTCAATCTACCATGGGGAGTATTTTTCACGTTCAAATACAAGAGGATTCAGAGGGGCATTTTTTAGAGGAGGCAAATATGATGAAACGTTTCATCGTGGGTGCGGATTTAAAAGGCCAACCTTTGAAGGAAATGCCCATGCCAGAGAAAGGTCCTATACTGGTCATTGGTAGCGAATCACATGGGATAAGTACTAGAGCAAGGGGATTTATTTCCAATTATGTTCGGATTGAACAATCGGGTAGGGCAGAGTCTCTCAATGCGGCCATCGCAGCATCTATATTGATGCACCATTGGAGTGTGTAAACATTTTTGCTACTGCTTCAAAAATGCTTGAAATGGCAATGTGATAGGATCAAAAACATAGCGTTGCGCCAATCCAATTTCTCCTTTATCATTCATTGCCCAAAAGTATTCAGCATCCCAAGGGGTCGGTTGTCCATTGGCGTCAACACCACCTTCTTTTCCTCTTTTTAGAAACAAGGCTACGGTTTCTTTCTTTCCTTTAGTGCTCAGCACATTGATGCGCACGATGGGCTTGATTTTTCGGATAGAATCTTCCACTTCTGGTTTGAGAAAGGTGCGGTATGATTCAATGTGAACCTTTTTGAAACTGAGCAAAAAATCTTTCACTTTTACAGAATCAAACTTCTCGATATTTTGTTGGTTGTGCAATAAGGCAATTTGATTGCCTCCATTGTATTTAATGTCAAAGGAATATTCGGGAATACTATGCTGAACCTCAATTTTGGCAATATCCAACTTGGGGTGATCAAATATTCCGGTATATCGCCATTCCATTTCTTCTGCAAAAAAACGCGGATTTAAAAAACCTGTAAATCCTTCCATGTGGCAGATATAGGGTTCTGGAGACTTGCCCTCTTCAGGAATTTCTAAGAGCATGATGGTTCCGGTATGATCTTGCGTGTTGGGGCCAATGTAATAGATTTTTGAAGGTTCATTTTCGCCATTGGTATATATCTCTACTTTCTTAGCTGATGAAGCCAGCACCTTCATCATGTTGTCGCGTGATTTCGAGGAGACATTGCCACGTACCTTAATCCGATTTACGACCTGCAGCAAATTTTTCAAAGCGTCTTCTCTGGCCTTGTATCGCTTGTTTAGAGTCCACAATCTCCCTTGCTCGGGTCGTTCCAACAACGCAGTGTTGCCTTGATTGTCCGCGATAAAAATTTTGGTTACCGAACTGGTATCGGTAATGGCAAATTGAGTGAAGGGATTTTCAGCGATGCTGCTGTGTTGATTTTTGTTGTAATAGTATACAGCCAGTGCCGATAATATGAGCAATACCGCTATTGATCCGATTGTTTTCTTGTTCTTCATTTTCCCCACTTTCTTTTTCTCCATAAAAACTGTCCGACGCCCATGACCATTGCCAATAACAATGGAACTGCGGTGTTGGCAATTTGGATATTGGTCTTCTGATGTGCTATTTTCTTGGCGTCCAATTTCCGCAATTTGATGGTCCTGGATCGGACACTGATGAGTGCCTGATCGTCCATCAAGTAATTGATACAATTGAGCAAAAATTCCTTGTTGTCATACAAGACACCTTTTGCGTATCGGTCGTAACCCAAAGGTAGGGGTGTGTATCCGGTTTGAGCGGGCATCAAACCATTGCGTATGATGTCCCCATCTCCAACTACGATGATGGCCGTTTTTGAGCTGTTGTCTTTAAAGCCAATGCTTTTGTCCTGTCTCAAATTGGTGGGCAGTTGGTCATAATACGCCGAGTGAAAACTTCCCTCCAACAGCATGGCCATGGGCATGCCGTCGTTTTTGTTGGCTTCAAAATAATTTTGTTCTAGGCTGACGATTGAGGTGTTGATACGCACAGGGGTATTCCATGCCTTGCTCAATGGAGAGCTTTTTAGCAGTACTGTTTTCTTGATTCCTTTACCTGCGTTAACAGAATCTAGACTAGATGCAAATTCCAGTTTGATGGGGTCCAAATGGGAAACAATGGGGTGGTTTTGTCCTTGGGTAAACATCAACGGAGCATAATACCAATTGAACATTTTAATGTCTCTTTGATTGCCATTGGGACCTGCATCAAATGCGATGGGGGCGCATTGGTAATCAATGACAATGTTCCTGTTCAATCGAACACCATATTCAAAAAGCTGTTCGTATACACCATTTTCATTGGAGATGGCCATGGTTTCTTGTCTGACCCGCAAGCTGTCCAAATCTGTTTTTACAGGGTCTACCAGCCACAAAACTTTACCACCATTCATGATGAATTGGTCGATAATAACCCGGTCCTTTTCGCTGATGATACTATCGGGCTTGGCAATCACCAAGGTTTGAAAGCGATTTTTCCGGCCATCAAAGCCATCGATTTTATCTGAAAATGCATTGATTTTTTCATCGATTTTCACAAATGCCAAGTTGTAATTTTCTTCAACAGCGGTTAAGAAATCGGCCATTTGAATCGGAGCCAATTCGCGATGCCCTTCCAATATTGCCACAGCGGGTTTCTCAGGACGGATGGCCATGCGCAAACGACTGGCCAACTCATACTCCAAATTGTTGACTGAGGAATTGATCATGTCATCGGTAAAGGTTGGAGATTCACTTTTGAAAAGCTGAACGGCGGTTTCTTTTCCGCGGTATTCGATGATGCAACCTGGCCAGATCAATTTGAACTGCTGTGCGCCGCCTTGTTTGAGGGATAAGCGTGTGAATTTTAATCCTTTTTCGTCCAGCGCTTTTTCTTGATCAGCAACACGCTTTTTATCGGAATTGGCGTAAGGGTCGATGAATTCAAATTGTACTTTACCGTCACTGTAATCCTTGAACTCTTCTAACTTTTCCCGGACGCTGGTTTCCAATCGCTTGAAATTAGCAGGGAACTCTCCATGCAGATAACAGCGGACAAAGACCTTGTCTTCCAAATTGGCCAGCATATCTTTGGTTGCAGGAGTGAGCGTGTGGCGTTTTTCTTCGGTCAAATCCCATTTGAAAAAGGAAAACTGGAGAATATATCCAGCAACCAAAACAATGAGGGCGCCGATTAAAAATTGAGTGATATCTGTTTTTCTTGCATTCATCGATTGCAAAAATGAGCAAAATGCAGCAGTAAAAATCACCGAGAGGTAAAAAAATGGAAAGACAGGTTTTCAAAAAAGTGTGGTGAATAAAATTCAAAGACAAAAGGGGAAGTACCCGGTAAAAAGAGGAAAAATGTTGAAAAAAAACGATTTTTGACTCATTTTTATTTTGCTGAAAATCAACATTTTGCGAAGTAATTTTGTCAAATTCAAAAAATAATCAACAACAGGTCTTGCGAGAATGAAATAAAGATGTACATTTGCAACCCGAATTTCGCGTAGAGTGACTACGTTAGAAATCAGTGAAACAAAGGAACTTAGAACGAACATGCCAACAGTTCAACAATTGATTAGAAAGGGCCGA
>JACCDM011457131.1_pt1 | contig 14095 bp, 7 predicted proteins | sample 7445851 | NCBI WGS metagenome assembly JACCDM01 (sample SAMN15323438, study PRJNA562643) | freshwater metagenome | isolation source: river surface water | place: USA:Blue River Watershed | collected 2017-08-16
CAATGTCTAACAATCTCAATAATAAGTTTCGCCAGGCTCACCTCAAAGATTTGCCCAAGAAGACCCGCGATAACCTGCGTAACGTAGCGATTATTGCTCACGTTGACCACGGTAAGACCACATTGGTTGATGCGATGTTGTGGCAATCTGGTGCCTTTGCAGCCCATAAAAAGCAAGAAGAGGGCCAAGACCGCATGATGGATTCGATGGACCTAGAGCGCGAAAAGGGCATCACTATTCTTGCCAAGAACACTGCTGTAAAACGCGGTGACACCATCATCAACATTATCGATACACCGGGCCACGCAGATTTTGGTGGCGAAGTTGAACGCGGTTTAGAAATGGTTGATGGAGTTATCTTGCTGGTAGATGCTTCCGAAGGTCCACTGCCACAGACTCGTTTCGTATTGCGTAAAGCGCTGCAGAAGAATTTGCCGGTAATTCTCCTTATTAACAAGGTAGACCGTCCAGATTCACGTATCGCAGAAGTTGTCGATGAAGCGTATGAACTCTTCCTAGATCTTGATGCCAACGAAGATCAAATTGATTTCCCAGTTGTTTACGCATCTGCCAAAGCTGGTCGCGCTTCGCTGACACGACCTGCAGATGGTTCACTCCCTACTGAAGAAAATCTGGATGTGCTCTTTGAAACAATTTTCTCTGCAATTCCAGCTCCGGTTTATCACGAAGGTGCACCGCTCCAAGCGCATGTGACAAACCTTGACTCTTCTCCATTCCTCGGTCGTCTTGCACTCTGCCGCGTACATGAAGGAACAATCAGAAAGGGTCAGACAGTTGCGTGGATCAAGAATGATGGTTCACAAGAGCGAGTAAAAATTTCTGAGCTGCTGATGACTGAAGCACTCGAACGTGTGCCGGCGCTAGAAGCAGGGCCAGGCGACATCATCGCGGTTGCTGGCATTGAAACAATCACCCTTGGCGAAACGCTGGCTGATCTTGAAGATCCGCATGCACTTCCACCAATCACAGTTGACGAACCATCTATTTCCATGACGATCGGTATTAATACCTCGCCGCTAGCAGGTAAGAGCGGAAAGATGCTTACTGCTCGACAGGTAAAGGATCGCCTTGATAAAGAGCTAGTAGGTAACGTTTCGCTGCGCGTTCTCAATACCGAACGTCCTGATACCTGGGAAGTCCAAGGACGTGGCGAACTTCAATTGGCAGTTCTCGTTGAAATCATGAAGCGTGAAAGTTTTGAACTCACGGTTGGAAAGCCACAAGTGGTTACCAAGATGATTGATGGAAAATTACACGAACCAATGGAACGACTTTCAATTGATGCACCTGAAGAATATTTGGGTGTACTTACTCAGTTGATGGCGCTTCGCAAAGGTCGTATGGAGCAAATGGTTAATCACGGCACAGGTTGGATTCGCCTGGATTACAAAGTTCCATCACGTGGCTTAATTGGATTCCGTACCGAATTTCTTACTGAAACTCGTGGCACCGGAATGTTGCACCATGTCTTTGATTCTTACGAACCTTGGTTTGGTGAATTACGAACTCGCGCAACTGGTTCGTTAGTTTCTGATCGCATGGGCGCTGTTACTTCATATGCACTTGCTGGAATTCAAGAACGCGGATCTATCTTTGTTGAACCCGGTGATGAAGTGTATGAAGGTATGGTCATCGGAGAAAATTCTCGATCTGAAGATATGGATGTTAACTGCGTGCGCGAAAAGAAGCTCACCAATATGCGTGCATCCGGATCTGACGAAGCGGAAAAACTCATTCCACCAAAGAAACTCAATATGGAAGGCGCTCTCGAATTCTGTCGCGAAGATGAATGTGTTGAAGTTACCCCAGCCGTCGTTCGTATTCGCAAGGTGACCCTTGATGGGGCAGAACGCGCCCGCGCAACCTCGCGAGCAAAGAAGAACAATCAGAGCTAATCCCTCTTGATGTCACCGGCTTGCGGTTGAATACGAACCGTGACCTCACCCCAGCTGCGCCTAGTCCGCACAGATAGCGCTGCTCCTGCGCCTGTTCTTAGCGCGGCACAAAGCGCAGCAGCTGCGCATCGGGGCTCACCGCTCATTATTTCGGGGGCAACCGGAACCGGAAAGACCACAACGCTCATTGAAGCTGCGGTTTCACGCATTAATTCGGGACAGTCACCCGATTCAATTTTGTTGCTCACTTATGGACGCGAACGCGCAGCTGAACTTCGCGATGCAATTGTGACACGCGCCGGAAAAACTGCACACGAACCACTTGCTCGCACTTTCCATTCGCTGGCCTATTCCATCTTCAAAATGCGAACATCAGGTCAATCGCGCGATCTCGTCCTACTATCAGGTGCGGAACAAGAAACTTTTATTGCACAACTTTTGCAGGGCGATATCGCAAAAGGTTCTATTGATTGGCCAGTTGAGCTACATCCAACGCCAGAATCAATTGGCAATCCGCTTTCTACTCAAGGATTTGTGCGCGAACTCCGCGACCTGATTATGCGCGCCAATGAACGCGGTATAAATCCGGAAAAATTAGCAGAACGTGGAAAACAATTAAATGAGAAGTATTGGCCAGCAGCTGCTGATTTCTGGAAACGTTATCTCGGTGCCATGGCGCTACAAGAAATGAGCACTGCAGATTCAAAGTTACGTATTGATCCATCAGAAATCATTAATGGCGCAGCCATTCATCTAAACAATAATCCGCAACTCTTAGCTGAAGTTCGTCAGAGATTTTCTACGATTATGGTTGACGAATTTCAAGAGAGCGATCCAGCGCAGCGCGCACTCCTCGATCTCATTGCTCCACAAGATCTCGTGATTGTTGCGGACCCTGATAGCGCCGTTGGACGTTTCCGTGGCGCCGACCCTGAAGGAGTTCCAGCAGCGCTAGATCGTTATCGCAGCACAGGTGCAGAAGAAATTACCCTCACTGAAAATTTCCGAGGAGTGCCTGCCAGCAATGCAGCGCTCTTCACAAGCGAATCAGAGCAAGCGCAATACATCGCCTATATCTTTAAGCGCGCGCATCTGATGCATGGGGTTCCATATTCGCAGATGGCGGTAATTCTTCGCTCACATGGGGCAGTCAGTTCAAGTATTCGACGAGCGTTTTCACAGGTTGGAATTCCAACGGCTGGCGATACAGAAGCGCTGGCCAATAACGCCGCAATTGCGCCATTTCTCTTATTAGCTCGAGTTGCGACCGGTGCCCAGCCTCTTAATTTAGAAACCGCTGAAAAGTTGCTCTTCAGCGAATTTGGGGGAGCCACATCAGTATCGCTGCGCCGCACCCGCGCAGCGCTCTTAGCAGCGCGCGATGAATCACAAGATAAGAGAAGTGGCACACAACTCATCCTTGATGCAATTTCAACAGGCGATGTTGCAATCGAAGATTCTGCAGAGCTCCTTCGCATCCATCGTTTATTGACTACAGCAAAGAAATCAATTACCAAGAAGAACGCAACTATCCATGATTTATTGTGGGCAATTTGGAATAACGCAACCACTAGCGATGGCACAAAGTTAGCCGATGCTTGGAAAGCTGCCGCGCTACGTGGCGGTGCGCGAGGTGCACAAGCTGATCGTGATCTTGACGCCATGATTCAACTTTTTGATTCGGCAGCGCGTCACATTGAACGTTTTCCGGGCGCTGCCCCAGAACTCTTTCTGCAAGAAATCGCCAGCGAAACAATCGTGTCGGATCTGATTACTTCAAAGGGAGTGCGTCCTGATGTAGTTGAAATTCTGACAGTTCATTCTGCCAAAGGTCGGCAGTGGCGCTATGTAGCAGTTGCGGGTGTACAAGAAGGTGCTTGGCCAAATCTCAAACAACGCAGCTCACTTCTCGGAGCTGAACGTTTAGTTGAGCGAGTGCGGCATGGCGATGATTTGGCGCAAGCTGCGCTCAGCGCAATTGCTGCCCAATCTCTTGCAGAAGATGAAGCGCGCTTATTTCACGTTGCTACAACTCGCGCCAGTCAATCGCTTACGGCCACTGCTATATCTCGCGAAGACGAATCACCTTCAATCCTCTTTGAGGAATTTGCTGAACAGCATCAGATGGCAGAGATACAAGGAGAACTTCATCGTCCCCTGACGGCTGCAGCGCTCGTTGCATCACTTCGCAGAGAAGTAAATCTCAACCACGATGTGCACGCTGCAGCGCTTCTCAAAACGCTCGCATCGAGCGGTATTCATGTCGCCGAACCCCAGCGCTGGTTGGGTGCCACACCGATTTCAAGTGATGCACCTGTCGTTGATCCGCAAGCTCAAGTTCCCGTATCACCATCTTCTGCAGAAAATTTTACAGACTGTGGACTGAAGTGGTTCCTCGAGAAGAACGGTGGCACAAATGGTGATTCCTCTGCGCAACTCTTGGGCTCTGTTATCCACGAATTTGCACGCATCAAGGTAGAAGAACCAGATATCACCGATGCACAGTTACAAGAAAAATTAATTTCTGCTTGGCCACTGATTGACGATAGCCAAGGATGGGTAAGCGCTGCTTCGCTTGCTCGAGCAAAGAGAATGCTAGAACGATTTGCGCAGTATCACCGCGAATCAAAGCGAGAAATTGTTGGCGTTGAACTCGGTTTTACCATCACAGTAGGCAGAGCAACGATTAAAGGAAACGTTGACCGTATTGAGGTAGATAGCGACGGCAAGCACTACATCATTGATTTTAAAACTGGTAAGAATGTAATATCCAAAAATGATGCTGCAGAAAATTTGCAGTTAGCCTGCTACCAGCTTGGGGTGGCTTTGGATGGCTTTGCTGGCAAGTTGGCAGGCACTCAAGTAGCCGGCTCTGAACTTGTCTTTCTGGCCAATAACACTCAAAAAGTTACAACCCGCGAACGCGCACCTATTGATGTCGATGAAGTTCAAGAAACGATAGCCACCATTGCAGAAGGAATGTCTGGGTCCACATTTATCGCGCGCAAGAGCGATTTATGCAGCCGATGCAACGTCAAACCGGTCTGTCCGCTACATCTTGAAGGAAAGGCGGTGCATCAATGAAAGAGCTCTATAGCCCAAATCGCATCGCTGAAATGATCATGACTATTGATCCAGAGTTTTATCTACCAAGTGATGAACAGCGCCCCATTATCTCCATAGAGAAAAATCCGCTCGAACCGGCGGTCGTCATTGCTGGCGCAGGCTCTGGAAAAACCGAAACTATGGCAGCCCGAGTGGTTTATCTCGTAGCCAATAATTTTGCCCGCCCTGATCAGATATTAGGTCTGACTTTTACGCGCAAAGCAGCCGGAGAACTTAATACTCGTATCCGCAAACGTCTGCGCCAGTTCCAACTAGCACAAGATAAATTAGGAGTTGAACGCACTTTCTCTAGTTTAGAGACCGCAGTTACTACTTATCATTCATATGCCGGTCGCCTGCTTAGCGAACATGCAATTCGCTATGGGATTGATGCCGATGTCCAGCCGCTCGGCGAAGCAGCTCTCTGGATGTCCGCAAATAAGTTGGTACGCGAATGGGATAACGGAAGTTTTGCAACAGATGACGCGGTGGGCACAGTAGTAAAAGATTTACTGGGGCTTACTTCTATGGTGATCGAACATCGAGTTTCACTAGATTCGATTCGTGCTGCCGATGAAGAAGTTTTAACGCAGCTTTCGCAGATGACAGGGGCAACAAATGAAGAGACGCGCAGAGTTGCAAAGGTCTTAAACCAACGTATCGCCATGCTGCCGATGGTGAAAGCCTTCATTGATTCGCGCAGAAGCTCGGGTGAGCTCTCATACGATGATCAAATAGCACTAGCTGCAGATATTGCAGTTAATTTTCCAGATGTTGGCGAAATTGAGCGGGGAAAATATCCAGTAGTACTGCTCGATGAATATCAAGATACTTCACAATCACAAGTTCGCATGTTGGCAGCGCTCTTCGGTGGTGGCCACCCTGTTACAGCAGTCGGAGATCCCTGCCAATCTATTTACACATGGAGAGGTGCATCAGCTGGAACAATTGGCGCCTTCAACAAGAATTTTCCTAAAGCAGTTGAATCAACCGGCGATAACGTTTATGAATTATTGACCACATATCGAAACGATAAGGCAATCCTTGAGCTTGCTAATGAGATTTCTGATTCGGTACGTCAATTAGAGAGCCTCAAGGTTGAGCGACTTAAACCACGGATTGGCGCAGGTCCTGGTGATCTCACCTGTGGAATCTTTGAAAACCTAGAAGCTGAAAGTGCCGCAATCGCCGAATATTTTGTACCCTTATGGAATAACCCAGAACGATTAGTTGCAAAGAGTAAAGTCCCCAAAACATTCTCCGTCTTAGTTCGTAAGCGATCGCAAATTCCTTATATCCAAAGCGCTCTTGCAGAATCTGGTATCCCATCTGAAGTTCTGGGAATTGGTGGCTTAGTACATGTTCCTGAAATTGCAGATCTGGTTGCGATGCTTAAAGTAATCAACGATCCAGATGCTGGAGCATCGCTCATGCGCCATCTTGCTGGAGCGCGCCTCAATCTGGGAGCTCGTGATATTGCAGCTTTGGGTAGATATGCTCGCAGCAGGTCTGAAAAACTGCGCACAAATAGTCGAAGTATCGTAAAAAATATTGTCGCTGGAAATCCTGACTCTGCCGAAGCGGATGATCAATTTATCGGAAGTTTGATAGATGCACTTGATGAAATTGAGAAGTGCAATCGCAACGAATTCTCTGAAGTTGGACTTAAGCGTCTGAGCGCATTTGCATCTGACCTGCGCAGATTACGTGCGCGCGCTGCTGCCCCAATTACAGATCTCATTGTCGAAATCGAACGCTATCTCAACCTCGAGGCAGAGGTGGCGTTGCGCGATGGCGGAACACATGGGCGGCGCCATCTTGATCGTTTTATGGATGAAGCAGCTAAGTTCGTGCGTAGCGGTGGTTCGCTCTCATCTTTCTTGCAGTGGCTCGATATCGCAAGCGAAGAAGAAGGTGGGCTTAAGGCTGGAACCCCTGAAGTGAGCACATCTGTAGTTCAAATTCTGACTATCCATATGGCAAAGGGCGCCGAATGGGATGTGGTTGCAGTTCCTGGGCTTGCGCAAGGAACTTTTCCAGGAGCAAATAAGTCAGATCCTGATAATTGGCTGACCAATGAAAGACATATTCCTTTTGCACTTCGTGGAGATGGCGACCTCCTTCCACACTTTTCTTGGGGAGCAGCAACCACTAATGCCCAAGCCAAAACCGCTATTGAAAATTTTGCTGCTGAATGTGTTACTTACAAAGAGCGTGAAGAAATTCGTCTGGGTTATGTAGCGATGACTCGTGCACGCACTCATTTATTCTGCTCAACTTCGTATTGGCGTGATGGCGTGAAGCCAGTTGCACCTTCTGTTATTTATAAGAAAGTTGAAGAAGTTGCAGCAAGAGTAGGCACCGTTCTTACCAGCGCGACAGCTCCAGCTGATGGCGAACGAAATCCTGCTGAAAATATTGAAGTTACTGCGACCTGGCCCCAAGATTTCCTTGGCGCAAAAAGAGCTGAATTTGAGCGAACAGTGGAATTAGTGAGCGCTGCGCCGATTTTGAATTTGGAAGAAGCGGCCGAAGATCAATCAGGTTGGGTCGCTGATGCGCGCGCCATCATCGCTGAATATGAAGAGCATCGACAAGGCGCGCCAGGTGTGGAGTTTCCACCACGTCTATCAACTTCAGCACTAATTGCACTTGCTGAAGATGCAGCAACCTTTGCCGAAAATATTCGTAGGCCAATGCCGCGCGCACTTGATGAATTTTCACATCGCGGAACAGCTTTTCACGTATGGATTGAGAGCCACTTCAATGCAAAGACGCTCTTTGATGATGAAGATTTTGATTTGCTGACACCTCTTGCCGATGATCAAAAACTTGAAGACCTAAAAGAGAAGTGGTTGGCATCCGATTGGGCCAAACGCGAACCGTATGCCGTAGAAGTTCCATTCGAAACTGTGCTTGCCGGAATCTTGGTACGCGGTCGAATCGATGCTGTGTACAAAAGTGAGACAGGATTTGAAGTCATCGATTGGAAGACTGGCGCAAAAGAGTTAGGAAAATCTGCTGCAGTGCAGCTTGCGGTCTACCGATTAGCGTGGGCTAAGTTGCAGTCGATTCCAGTGCAATCTGTATCTGCAGCCTTTCATTATGTACCCATAAATAAAACAGACCGACGAGCTGACCTCTTAAGTGAGGCGCAACTCGTCGATCTATTATTGCTTAAAGATTAGTAATTCTAGAAAAGATCGAGCGTCATAACCTTGTTCCATGCGGCAACAAAGTCCTGAACAAACTTCTTCTCAGCATCGTCACTGGCGTACACCTCTGCAAGCGCACGAAGCTCAGAATTAGAACCAATAACTAAATCTGCGCGAGATGCGCTCCATCTAACTTTTCCTGTCTTGCGATCATGTGCGTTGAAGAGGCCATCAGCGGCTGGGGCCCATTCATAGCTGATATCTAGGATGTTGGTGAAGAAATCATTGGTGAGCGCACCTTTCTTCTTTGTGAGCACTCCCGTATTAGAGCCATCAAAATTAGCGCCAATAACACGTAAGCCACCAAGCAAGACCACTAACTCTGGGGGAGTTAAAGTCAGGAGCGCAGCCTTATCAACTAATGGAATTTCAGCTGGTCGGTTATCAGATTTGCTGATGTAGTTACGGAACCCATCTGCTGTTGGTTCAAGTACAGAGAACGATGCAATATCGGTCTGTTCTTGCGTTGCATCTGTACGACCTGGCTTAAATGGCACCTTTACCTTAGCGCCAGCGTTCTTCGCAGCAATTTCTACTCCGACACAACCGGCCAAGACAATTAGGTCAGCGAGCGAGACTTTCTTCGCTGACTTCTTATTGAAGTTACCTTGAATCTTCTCAAGAATTGTTAAAACCTTCTTGAGCTCCTTTGGATTATTTGCTTCCCAATTTCTTTGTGGCTCAAGGCGAATTCGAGCACCGTTTGCACCACCTCGTTTATCTGTTCCGCGGAATGTTGAAGCTGATGCCCACGCTGTCACAACCATCTGTTGCACAGTGAGACCGCTCGCTGAAATACGCTTCTTCAGAAGTTCGATTTCAGATTTACCGATTACCTGCTTAGGACGTGCAGGAAGTGGATCTTGCCAAATGAGTGGTTCTTTTGGAACAAGTGGTCCGAGATAACGAGCAATTGGTCCCATGTCACGGTGAGTGAGTTTGAACCACGCGCGCGAGAAAGCATCTGCAAATGCATCTAAATCTTCTGCAAAACGACGTGAAATCTTTTCGTAGGCAGGATCCATGCGCAGCGCAAGATCAGTTGTAAACATGACAGGTGCATGAGTCTTTCCGGCGATGTGTGCATCGGGAACAGCCTTTGCCGCAGATTCATCAGTTGGAATCCATTGCGTTGCACCTGCAGGAGACTTTGTCTGCTTCCATTCATACTTAAAGAGAGTCTTAAAGTACGTGTTATCCCACTTAATCGGAGTAGGAGTCCATGCGCCCTCTAAGCCGCTAGAGATAGTGTCGGCACCGCTACCTTTTCCGTGGGTGTTCTTCCAGCCCAGACCCATCTCTTCAATTGCAGCTCCTTCTGGTTCAGCGCCGACATATTTGCCAGGGTCAGCTGCTCCGTGTGCCTTACCAAAGGTGTGGCCACCAGCAATGAGCGCGACTGTTTCTTCATCATTCATCGCCATGCGCGCAAAAGTTTCACGAATGTCACGAGCTGATGCGAGAACATCTGGATTTCCATCTGGACCTTCAGGGTTTACATAAATCAAACCCATCTGCACAGCAGCTAATGGATTATCTAATTCACGATCTCCGCTGTATCGCTCGTTCTTTAGCCACTCAGCTTCTTTACCCCAATAAGTGTTATCTGGTTCCCAGACATCAACACGTCCACCACCAAATCCAAAAGTTTTTAGCCCCATTGATTCGAGAGCGCAATTTCCGGCAAGAATCATTAAATCTGCCCAAGAAAGTTTCTTTCCATACTTTTTCTTAATTGGCCATAAAAGTCGTCGCGCTTTATCGAGATTGACGTTATCGGGCCAGCTATTAAGGGGTGCAAATCGCTGTAGACCTGCGCCACCACCACCACGGCCATCAGCTGTGCGGTAGGTGCCTGCGCTATGCCATGCCATACGAATAAAGAATGGACCGTAGTGTCCATAATCTGCCGGCCACCATTCTTGAGAAGTCGTCATCAACTTCTCAATATCTTTCTGTACCGCTTTGAGATTGAGTTTCTTAAACTCTTTGGCATAGTCAAAGCCCTCATCCATCGGATCAGATGCTGGTGAATTTTGTCGCAGTACAGATAGGTCTAACTGATTAGGCCACCAATCAGTGTTGTAAGTGCCTTCTCGGTTAAGCTTGCTGCCAGAATTTACAGAGTATGGACAAGTAGCATCAGTAGTCATGCTCTTAGATTAATCGCTGTAAGAAAAAGCGCTAATCGAAGATTTCGACAGAGAGGGGGAGATGGTCGCTTATCCCAGTTGATGAGATGGGAACCCCTTGATAGCCCACCTGTGGAAGGTCTCTTGCCAATATGTAATCGAATTGAATCTTGGCTCCCCAACTTGGGTACGTATTTGCAGTCACTAAAGATTTCCAAGACGAGAAAGCAATCGGTAGATTTTTGGGGAGGTTGAGATCACCCATAATCACTGCGCGAGTTCCTGTTTTTTGAGCCAGATCAAGCGCCCATTTTTTAACTCGTTTAAGTTGAATTAAATTTAAAATAGGCACAAACGATAGATGAGTATTTATAACAGTCCATCCATTTTCTAGTACAGCTGCTAGCGCTAGCCGTGGTTCATCTTTCACATAGATGAATCGTGGTTTGCCTTTTCCTGTTTCATCACCAGGAACAACGAGCGGTAAGCCAATGGGTGAGTTTCCAAGATTTAAGCGATGCCAACTCATAACCGGAATTTTGGAGACAATTCCAATTCCGTAACATTCATGCATCAAATCTGCATGAGAAGTTATTTGAGTAATAATTTCTGGTTCGTGATCGTGTTTCTTGCGCCAACTTTCTCCGGGTGTTCCGATAACACTGGGACCCATTGCCCAATATTGAGCGTTCACTGATTCAGCAATATCGCGTATTTGCGGACGAGAGGCAGATCGAGGGAGAAAGTGGTCCACTTCTTGAAAGCCATACACATCAGAGCCAAGTGTTTGCACTGCGCTTGCGAGAGTGACATCTGTGCGCCCTGGTGGGATAGCCATCCCATGCAAGAGATTCCACGAGGTGATGCGCACCCCCTCAGACTAGTAACCTTCGCGCATGAGCGCGATAAATCAACATCCGTCCTACATAGATCGCGCCGGTGAACTGCGAACCAACCAGGCAACTTTGGATACGTTGTGGGAAAAGGCGCAGATATTGCTTTGCGTCGATGGGCGAATTGCGGCAAAGGCAGGAGCGTTGGCGCTGTGTAGCGCTGCTGAGATTGAAACTTTGCTTTCTAGTGGTGACTTTGCTGAAGGTGCACGTTATTTTCTTGGGCAAGATCCAACTACGCGCGCTCCGTTCTTTGTTTGGGATACATCATGGAAGCGCTCCTTGGATGAAGATCAACTCAAAAAAATTAATGAAGAGCGTGGTTTTGTAACGCTCCGCGAACTCGGTAGTTCGCTTGGCGCTCAAGATATGGAATTGGCACTACACGCGATTGCGCTCAGCAATTGGCACCGGGCTCATCCGATGTGCCCACGGTGCGGTGGTCCAACACTTGTGGATTTGGGTGGCGCTGCTCGTCTTTGTGAAAGAGATGGTTCGCAACATCACCCACGAACGGATTCAGCGGTCATTGTTCTCATTAAAGATCGCGCGGATCGCATTTTGCTTGGACATCAACCAGTGTGGCCAGAAGGACGCTACTCAACATTTGCCGGATTTCTGGAACCCGGTGAAACTTTTGAACAGTGTGTTTCTCGTGAAGTCCTTGAAGAATCTGGAGTAACTGTTTCAGAAATTTCTTATCTTGGTTCGCAACCGTGGCCATTTCCAGCAAGCATCATGATTGCCTTTGAGGCCGTTACAGATAACCCAGAAGTGGCACGTGGTGATGGTGAAGAAATTACTGATGTGAAGTGGTTTAGCCGCCAAGAATTACTCGCAGCTGCAACCGATGGAACCTTGCTACTTCCACCCTCCATGTCTGTGGCACGGAAAATGATTGAAAGGTGGCTTGGTCAAAGCGCACCCGGTGGAGAATCGTGGCGTTAAAAAAATGGCGCTAGCGCAAGAGATACTCGCAGCTCTTGATAGCGATCAGCGGGCGGTTGCGCTAGCCACTCGCGGTCCGGTCTGTGTCATTGCTGGCGCTGGAACCGGAAAGACGCGTGCAATTACACATCGCATCGCATATGCAGCAGCGATTGGAACTATGGATCCCGCAAAAGTTTTGGCACTTACCTTTACCGCAAAAGCTGCAGGTGAAATGCGCACTCGCCTTCGCGCACTAGGCGTTCCAACAGTTGCCGCGCGCACCATTCACTCCGCTGCTTTGAAGCAACTGCTCTACTTCTGGCCAACTGTTTTTGGTGGACGAACACCAGATTTGATGACCACCAAGACTGGTTTTCTCACCGAGGCCATTAATCGTGCAGGCTTAAGCGAATCACTTCGTGCGACTAACCGAGAATTGATGCGCGATATTGCCTCTGAAATCGAGTGGGCCAAGGTTTCACAAGTTGCCCCCGAAGATTTTGTGGAAGAAATTGCCAAGCGAGTTCAAAAGCCGCGCGTCTTGCCCGAGCAAATAGTGCAGATTTACACTGCTTATGAATCACTGAAAAAGCAAGAGCTAGCCATTGATTTCGAAGATGTTTTGCTGCTCTGTACCGCCATGCTTGAAGAAGAACGCGAAGTGCGAGAGCGAGTACAGGATCAGTATCGCTACTTCACTATCGATGAGTATCAGGATATTTCACCGATTCAACAACGTTTGATTAATGCTTGGCTCGGAACAAGAAAAGATATTTGTGTTGTAGGAGACCCGGCACAGACTATTTATTCATTTGCAGGTGCCACTCCTATTTTTCTCAACACCTTCACCCAGCGATTCCCAGATGCAGAAGTAATCCGGCTTAGCACCGGATATCGCTCTACTCCAGAAATTACCTTTGCTGCCAATGCGCTATTGCGCCATGGGCAGATGGGTCAAGAACTTGTTGCACAAAATGAACATGGCTCGCAGCCATCTGTTGCAGCCTATGCAGATGAAGAGAGTGAAATCGCCGGCGTGATGTCGGATATCACCCAACTGCTTTCGCAAGGAACTGCGCCTCAAGAGATTGCGATTTTGGCTCGTACCAATGCGCAACTAAAGGTTGCTGAGAAAGAGATGTTAAAACTCAATCTTCCTTATCAAATTAGAAATACCGACCGATTCTTCGAAAGGCGAGAAGTTCGCGAGTTCATCAAAGAAGTTCGTAAGGCATCTGTCATCCCTACTGAGGGCCAGGGTTGGATTGATGAACTTCGCACCTTGGCGCAGCCTTATTTGACGGGCGAGACAATTGATGGAATAGCGGCGCTTCTTCATTTAGCGCGTGAACTTGATAGCGATGCTTCATTCACACCTAAGACTTTGCGCGGATATCTACGTGAAGTGGAAGACCGCGTGCAACAGAATAACCCCCCAACAATGCCAGTAGTCACTCTTGCTACTTTGCATGCAGCTAAAGGTTTGGAATGGGAACGCGTATTTCTGATCGGGGCATCCGACGGGCAATTGCCAGTTGCTGATGCACCTTTAGAAGAGGAGCGGCGCCTCTTCTACGTTGGAATTACGCGGGCTAAATCAGATTTGCATATTTCATATAAGCGATCTCCCAGCCCATTTCTGCGTGAATCTGGCCTGATTTCGCTCAGTTAATCGGGTTGCCAGAATAAGAGCTCCTCGCGTACCCTTAGGGCTTCATCAGAGATACTGATGAGAAAAGAAGGGGTTGAGATGAATTCTGTATTCACTTCAACAATTACAGCAGGCGCACGCGCTGCTGTTCCTTCTCATGCTCACACAACCTCAAAGACCGCTACAAAGCGCTGGTTTTACGCCAACTTTTATGCGGCGGATGAGGCCAAAGGAGCTCTAATCGAATAACTTC
>JACCDM010822698.1_pt1 | contig 14089 bp, 17 predicted proteins | sample 7445851 | NCBI WGS metagenome assembly JACCDM01 (sample SAMN15323438, study PRJNA562643) | freshwater metagenome | isolation source: river surface water | place: USA:Blue River Watershed | collected 2017-08-16
AGTGTCGTTGGTCTGCATAGAAGTCGTTTCGCGAGGACGAGCACCCGATATCTCAACGAGTTCATCGACTTCATCCGTGACCGGGATGCTTTTTTCCTTACAAAGTTCGCGATAAGCTTCAGTGATGTTAGGGGGAAATTCAGGGTCGTCGCGTTCAATAGTCATATACTCTTGCTGAATCCAATAGATGTTTGGATGCATGTTGTTGTCAGTGGCTGCCCGGGGAGCGACATCATCAGGCTCTTCTTGCACATTTGTTGCTGCGATAGGCCTCATTTCAACAGAACTAACTTTGAGCCTCGCGAGAAACTGCCGGTACCTGTGCGATTGCGTTTTACAGGTATCGCGAATCTTGCCGAATTCGATGATGTCCCTCGCCTTGAGGATTGTCGCGTTTAACGCACCGAGAATAATGACAATGATGCCGATAATACGCGATGGGTTCGCGAGAATTGATTGGTTGACAATGCCCAAAATTGGCGCGACTGTCGAGATGAACAGATGCATGTACTTGATGAACCTATCTCGACTCGAGTACTTGTCTCGAAGAAGTCGCAACATGACGATCTTCTGAAGCACAAGGCGTTGCAGCTGAATTGATGACATCTTCCTTTATCTTTGTCAAAAAAGTATATGTGTATCAAACTATAACCTTAAGTTGGTGCTGGAATCACTTCTTGATTTTGGCGAAGACTGATGGCGTCTTGACCGCTTTCGAGGTAACAATGTCAACAACATCATCTGGCACTGCCTTTTCTTTGTCATAATCCTTTTTTCCGCTTGGTTTGCTACCAATCTCGACTTCTTCATCATCGTCACTATCATCATCGATTTCGTCATCATCATCGGGTTCCTCATTGTCGTCATCATCCGAGTCAGTGTCAACTTTGGCCTGCTTTCCTTTCGCAGCGGCCTTGGTCGCCGCCTTGGACGGTGCTGCAGCAGGAGCCTCATCCTCCACCACAGCTGGTGGGATTTCGTCCACACCACTGTATGGGTGGATAATGTTGTGTGCTGTCATTTCGGCCTTTTCGGAGCCGTACAGCAAGAAGTGCACGTTCAAGTTCGAACTACGGCCAATTCGCTGTCCTCGCCCAATAACTTGTTCACGGATTGTCTGATCAAGCATGTGGTGCAGGTAAACGATATCTGTGGCAAATTGCAAGTTCAATCCAGCGCAATACTGTGATGAGTTCACAAACAGTGCACAATTGGTTGGTTCGTTTTCAAAATCCAAAACAATCTTATTCAAGACTGAAGTCACGCCGCTCAGGCAGAACCACTTGATTCCGCGTTCCGTCAGTAGCTTTTGGATCGATTCGAATGACGAGGCATGGTTCGAAAATACCAGAACCTTACGTTTCTTGGCGTCCGGCAGGATCTTTCGCCCAGTAAGCATGCGAGAAATGTGCATGTCGACGCGATTCTGGCCGTGAACTTTTTCTCCCGCGATGATCTTGTAGACAGCCATCTCCTTGGACTGCTCTTCAGAATCTTTGACGCTTTGCCTCGCGTTCGCGGGGACTTCGTCGAAGTCAATCTCCTCGACTTTCGTTTCCGCAATATCCTTCAAGTTGACTTTGTCATCGACAATGATGATGTCTTTGATGGTGATCTTGCCGAAGCAATTCGGACATTGACCACTAAGACTCTTGTCGTTGAGAATCGTTCCGGTCTGACGAACACACCCAGAGCAGAGACAGATACCGCAGCATCGCATAATGCTGCAACTCAAGCCAGAGTCCTTGAAATCTTGGCAGCAAATCACGCAACTTCCCTCCTGAAGAGACTCCTTAACGCGTGTCACTACAATCTTGAGCTTGTCGCGGATCTCAATTTGCTCTTTGCGGAAGGCTGTGATGTACGACTCAGTGTCACCGCGCTTGGACTCGAGCTGCTCGAAGAATTCCGTGTTGAACTTGCGGATTTCCGCACGCAGTTCCCGCTTTTCCTCGTCGTCGAGCCTAATGTCGTTTGATGGCAACTTGGGGTAAACATCCACAAGAAGCATACTCATGAAGTCAACAAGATCACGGGCCTCCTCATATGGCGCCACCTGCTTACCAATCAAGGTCGCTACGACGGCCTCAGGGGTCACGCACTTATTGCCAAGCACCTGCGCGGCATCTTCGAGCGCACCAGCGTTGACCATCTCGTAGAGTGCCTTAGCTTCCTCTGTGCCGATTGCAAGCATGCCGCTGATAGCCGAATCCATGAGTCGCGAGAAATTCGTGACATAGAACCGACATTTCGGGACCTCATACGAAAGACGACGGAATGCTTCGGTCGAGCAAATACGCAAGAACTTACCAAGGAATTTGTCATCAACAATACCAGCACCACCCCAATCCTTGATTGGCTTGGTCGATTTGACGCTGGTCTTGAGCCCGAGAGTACTCGAAACATAGATAGTTGAATCAGCAGGAATAGTGTTTGCAGTGATTGTCGAGTTCGCCAATGTGTCGAAGTCATCATACACCACTCGACTCACTTGAAGAGAATGTTCACGGAGGTAATGGCTGATTGTGGCATGCAGTGGGTTTTGCTGCGACGTCTCTTCGGTAAGCTTCAACAAGCCCGTCCGCACATATGTGTATCCGCACTTGATGAGAACTGCGTCGAATTTGTTGATCAGTCGCTCTCCATTGGGACCGGGTTGGCAGGCCGTCGCAAACTTCCTTAGAGATTCAACATCGTCGACGATAAACAGACTCACTCGACTCGCGAGAAGTGATCGCTTCCACTGATCAAGCACACTGCGTGCTGTGAAAATCATCGTGGGCGTCAGTCGGTCTCTAGGGATATACTCCATTTCGCGACTGAGTGTGTTTTCGAGGAAGAATGGCCGTGGAATGGGTTTGCGGGCCTGCGTGATAAGTCCAATGACAATGAACGTTTTGCCTGCGCCAAATGGCTCCGAAAGACAACAACTGTTGTAGAGAACGCGCTTTCCATCATGGATGAAGTGCGAATGGGCCTCAAGCGATGCGATTGCGTCGATGTCCGCGAGTTGGTACGGGAACAACGGAACAGGCGTCTGGGTAACGATAGCACGGCAAAACGTCATATCGATCTCATTCGGATGAGGGGTTGTCTTGCGACTGAGAATCTCCTGCACGGAGTCGTAATATGAAACATGGGCCTCCTTGGTTTCAGTCTCGGGGTCGCTCATGGTGTCGATAACATACACATGCTTTTCAAATTTCCTTTTAGGTCGAATACGAGATAATAATATAAGCCTCGGAAGTTTCGCTAAAATCATATAGCGAAGATGTCGTCCCATGACGAAACCGTACCGACCGCCTCCGCCTCGTCAGTTGTTAATGTCCAAGTCAATGTCGAGCTGGACGAGAAGAAGTGTGAGCATAGCTCATCTGAAAGTCACCACAGCAAAGAGGAGGATGAGCTCACTCTTGGTGAGCGCAAAATGATTGCGGAGGCGGCCTTGGCTGCTGCCGAAGCCCAAGATATCGCAACAACTGCAGCATTGGCTGCCGCCGAGAGTAAGCTTAACGCGGCCTCAGCCAGTGTTTCGGCTGCAAATGCAGCTGTTGTTGATGCAGCGAAGACTCCCGAAACCTGTGACGATGATGTCGCGAATGCTTTGCTTGCCCGGGCACTGAAGCAAGTCGATGCTGCGCGTCAGGTGCGCGATGCCGCACGGGAAGCCGACCAGAAAGTGGAAGATGAAATTGCCAAGAAACGCTCGGAACTGAGTGCTATTGTCCAAGAAGAGGCTCTCCGCGCGGAAAATGACCGCGTGATTGCGTTCCTCGTGAAGAGGGTGATTGAGCGAGTCGATGGCGGATGTCTGACTTTCACCAACATGGCTCTCGCAATGGCCGAGGCAATGACTGCAGTCAATCTGATTTGCAAAAACTCGAGCGGCCAGGCCAAAAAGGAGTTCGTTGTTCGCGCATTGTGTCATCTCGTGAGCATGGACAAGAAGACAAGCGACGATGAAAAGCTTGCGCTGAAGGCGATGATCAACACCATTGTCCCCACGATGATCGATGTCTCGATTGGCATGGCGAAGGGTGGGTATAAGGTGCTCAAGAAGAAGGGATTCTTTGCGTGCTGCCAGTGAATGGCGATCACATACTTTTTTCGGCGAAATATCGCCTGTGGTAAAAAATTGAAGAGATTGTCGCATAAAAACAGCCGCGAATCGACAATCGACCGCTTCGCGTCGACCCGTATCGCCAACATGACGCAATCCCCGCGAAGTCCTTTGTCGCCAAGGACACCCCCTGGCAACACCCACGTTACATGGAAAACCAACATGACAGCCTTGCTCGCGATCAGTTTGATCTCAGTTGCGGGCTGCGTCGGCATTGTTTGCGTGGCGTTCGCAACGTCGAAAATGTTCTTGGGCGTTTTTATGTTCGCGGGATACCTATTGGTTCCATGTCTGATGGCGTTCAAAATGTCCCGAAAGGGGTGTCAACTTCCATATCACGTTCTTTCGCGGCTCTGTTATCTCGGGGCGATCATGTTTATGCATTTGCGGATGCCATGGTTTGTTATTGTCTACATGGTGATGCTCGGCCTGATTTGCGATGGCTTTCTTCTTCTTGAGCCAAATTTGACACGGACCACCGATGCTGATGTCTCGGCAAAGACCGAAGATGCTTCAGATGCGAACTACAGCTCAATATCTCCACTTTGAAAATCATTGAAAATTTTTTGCCGAAAAGTGAAAGACATCAAGATGTCGATGGTGTTTGTCGGGTTGGCCGGATTGCTCACGGGTGCGATTTTTGTGCTAAACACCCTAGTATTGGTTCACGTAAACCATGATTTGGGGGTAGTATGCTATATCATCACACTTGTTGGTGGTCGTATTCTCTATTTTGCGATGATCGAGGCGGAACTAGAACATGGTCGAATCATAACTCGAATCATGGAACTTTGTTGTTTGATGATCTTCTTAGGCCTTCTGCTGACCAAACAGAGTCTTCTCATTTCATTACCATACTTGATTGGGAGTACACTGTGCCGATGGAGTGATCTACTTTTGTCTCACCCACATTTGGAGATACAACAATAAAAAGCCATCTATATAGAAGCGAGATGCGTATCATGAATTTGCTCCGTGTGCTGTATCTGATTGACGTGATCTTAATGATTGCTCTTGTTGCTGTTAATGTTTTGATAGTGATTAAGTATGATGCGATGGAAGGTATGATCTTATCCGGGGCGTCGGTAATAGGGATGCTAGTTTTACTCGTGGCTATCCGCTATTACTTCATGAGTTATTACACTGTACGCCTGATGCAAATGTGTTACTTTGCGGGCCTTGTATGGTACTGGAATGCCAGTTATCCGAGTATCTATGGTGTGCCATTCATTTGCATTCTCTTGATTTACGAACTTAAGTACGACTACATATTCATAGACACGATAAACGCCAATGCGAGTTACGAGCGCCGCATTCAGAAGTATCGCATCTATACTGGGAAATTGGTAAAAATCGTTAACGAGAATCAACCAGGACCTGGCGAGCCAGATGATCATGAAGATCATGAAGATCATGAACAAGGCGAATTTATGCAAGGCGAACACGATGTCCAACCAAATCACGCCGCTGCATCAGGATAAAAAAGTGAAGTAACAGTTGTATAAAACGATGACCGACATCACTCTCATCGATCTTGCTTTTGCCGACCCCGCGATGCTTTTGGTGTCTTCGGACCCTCTCTTGAATCATCGATTGAGTCTTTTGGATGCTGCAGCTGACAAGCAAAAAATCATCAACCGAATCGTTCGAATGCTTCTTATCGAACATGGCGAGACTGCTTCCCCGTTGAGAAAGTTCATTATTATCACACTAACAGAGCATTGACACATCCTGAATGATATCCTCCATGTACATACGAAGTCGATCCAAACGCTTTTTTACCACATCTTCGTCGAGTTTGGACATGTAGTAGAGGGTGGTTTCGCCGTTCGGAATGGTATGAATGTCGGCATTTTTCGTCAATCTGATGACTCCACCAACGCGAAATCCGACGAAAGTCTTGCTGTGTTTCGACCCAGTTAAGGGAGATGTTGATCCAGTCAAAGCAGATGTTGAGCAGCTATACTTTGCTTCCCACTGATACGTCAATGGAAGCCCTTCGTCGACGAGGATCAAGTCGCCTACATCGACTCGCAATGCGATTCGTTCGGATTTGCCAGACATCTGTGAAGAAGTTTTGTCCTGCTTTTGGCTTTCGCGACTTTCGCGACTTTCTCCACAAGGAATCGCGTTGTATTTAACATTGATTCCTTCATTTTTTAAGACAAAAATATACGCTTTGTGCTGTTATGGCGGCGCGTAGCGTTGTCCCGGCAAATCTACTGCAGTTGGGCGAAGCGTATGCCGCAGTATGTTCGGCACATATTCAGTATCGTAGGCTCCATAATTTAGCTTGTATGATTCGGTACCTTTTGATTGGTACGGTGGCCTCGGGGGTCGTTCTATCTGCTTTGCTGATGTCCACGATGAACATGTCGACATTGTGTCTGGTGCAGGCCATCATTGCCGGGGCTGTTTATCAGCTTTTGTATGATGACATCGATACTATTCTGCAGTGTTCGAATGCCTCGGCAGTCATCTACAAAGAAGTTCTTTCGCATTTTCAACACAACATCACAGATCAGTTTGTCATTCGAATCACCCGTGAATTGCACGATCTTACACCGGTACAGATCGATGCACTGCGGGGCGTTTACCCTCATCAAAAACACGAGATACCTCTCACAGATTACCAAGAATTGATGGGGTATGTGTTTGAACTATTTACAGACGGGTCGATGGCCACCAATCAAAGGAGAGACATTATTGAAACCGCGGAAGAGCTTGCACACAGACGAATTCAAGCAAAAAACAACGGTGCTGTTACGATTTTGTAGAATTGGGTGGTGGAAAAGTGGAAAGAGCAAAGTCATCCCACTGGCAACTTCACATTTCGATGAATCGAGTCCATATCTGGCAAATTGAGGGACTTGAACAAACAAGATACGTATGCGAGCAATGTCGTCTTGAGCTCGGCGAAATCAATGATTTCACAAACTTTGATAAGGTTCGCGATTTTTTGTACGCGAAATGTGACGTTTCGGGCATTCGGTGTGAAGTTTGCACACTTCCGTTCGAGTTGAGTCGGCGTTGGGAATGCATGTACATACTCGTCAATCCACCGAAGAAGGGCCTTATCGAAGACCTCACCGACATCCGCGATAATGTCGACCTTGCGGTGGACCATCTTTGGGTCAAATTCGCGGAAGAATTTGACGCAGTAAGTAAGTGTGATGTCATCCGTCATGATGATGAAGGGGGCTTTTTCACTTCCATGACCATCTTTGCGCTGGATTGCCTCGAGTATGTCTCGACTAATGCAGTATTCTCGCTTGTGACGATCTCCAATCACATACTTGTCGAATCGGGCCGTTGGAACATCAAGCGACAACTCTCGGTTCGAGAAGAAGATGCTCATTCACCACATTAATGTTATACTTTTACCGACTTTCATTTTTCGACCCATATAGAACAATGGAGCTCGCACTGTTCATTGTGTTCATTGTGCTTCTGATTATCGTCCTCAACTATGATGAACTGAAAAAAGAGTGCTTCACTGAGTTCCAGCCGGAACACGACATTCTGAACCCGCGGTACGAACCCTATTATCATCGCCCCGAGATGGTTGTTCGTCCTTCGCCAGGCAAGATGGATCACCCGGTGCCCGACACGTGGTAGACAGAGATTCCCCCGCGTACGGATGTGTTTTGCTTCGGAGTAGCGCCAAATACAGTAGGCAGCTCGACGATTTTTTCCTTTGAGAAGTTGTAGGGGAAAACAGTAGCTGGTCCGATGCGTTTCAGTACTTGATAGACTTGATACGGATCAGGCGGTCCGATGAACTCATCTAGTTCGGAGGCCTTCTGTTTAGTCTTTGACATGATGCTATATCCTTCTGGTGTTTGTCTTGTTGCTTTAATAGAATTGCACGAGGTCAATTGATTGCTTTGAAATCGAGGTGAGTTTGCGACGCATCAAGGTGAGAAATGGCACTCAGAACGCAGCTAGTTTGGCTGCCCACCTATTTATTTTGAGTTTTTATATTTTTGCACGCATGATTATACAATCAAATCCGTGCAAATGCCAACCCTGCAAAGTGTGGCTCTGGGTGTAGTCATTATCATCATCATCCTGATCGTTGTGTACCTCTGGTGGGGGATCAAGGAAGGCGCTGAAGATGCCCCGGACGTAGCCAATGCTCTCGAGAAACTCGCCTCAACTGCGTACAAGAACCATCTAGCAAACACCGGTCACTCTGATGCAGATGACTCGAAACTCGCCATCTACAAGGGGCCGTTGACGGTTTTTGTCGGCCTCCCGGTCGAAGATGTCCCCAACACAACCCCTCAGAAGGAGGTCAACGCAATGAATCTGATGCTTTACAAGGGGCCTGATCCCTCGAAGCGCGGGCATCTCGTGCCGTTTGTGGATGTTTGCGCGCCTGATTATGTGCCGCCGAAGCCCGAAGTTGACGCGTCTCTCGACGATATCACCGATGAGTCGGCAACCCCTTCGATGATTGCTCATCAGCGCGCGCGAGATGAGTATGAGGCCGCAAAGGCGGGCGCGTCGTCAGCTGCTGGTGCGGCCTACCTCAAACTGTCCAGTAGCGAGCGCGATCAGAAGGCCAAGGAGGCCGTTCTGCGGCGCCTGCGAATGGTTGCGATCGGCGAGGAGGACACGTACAACACCGGTGATGCCGCGAATGCGGGAGGCTTCAACATGGGGCGGAACCACCCCGGCGACCGCGATGATTTCGGACGCGAGGGTATGACTGGTGGCTGCCCATATGACGGAATGACTTCATCTACGCGTGAGATGCTCACTGGGCCTTCTCGGCTGGGGTATGTGATGCCTGACATCATGCGATCGCGCTACAGTACTGAATTCAGCCAGGATCATGCCAAGGCGAGCGACCCCAGTTCGATGAGTTTGTTCGTGGCGGCGGCAATGGCCAAGCGTCGCGAGGTCGAGGCATCTGCAAGCAAGGCGGGTCTGACGCGTTACCGCGGCATCGGCACCGAGCGTAGCGATCTCGCTGGCGATCGCGATAAGCCAATGTAAAAAATGTATGCATGAGCATGTATGCATGAGCATACGCATAAACTCACTTTTTTGTCAATAGACGCGCCAGTTGTCAGGTCGGACAGGTCGAGCATGACGGACAAGTAGATGCCCCTCCGCCAAATTCATCAACAGCTCTCGAAAAGCATTGATGATGGCATACACCACTCGTCCGGCTGTCTGCTCGTTGAGCATTTGTTGAAGTTGTGCCATGATTTCGTACGAATGATAGAGTTTTTGGTCGAAGTTTGCGAGGTTTTTCTTGAGCAATTTCTCTCGATGCACGCGTTGACCAATGGTTTCAGCAGCTGCCAACGCGTCTTCGTTGTCTTTTTTGTCGTATGCTCGCTCCTCCAATAGGTCACGGGTATGTGCATCGGACTCGGCGCCATCGATTGCATAGTCGCGAAGTGCATCGAGAGTCGTCAACTGAAGAGCATCCCGATCGAAAAACTCCACCGCCTGTTGACACCAACGAGGTACATTCTGCAAATCTTGCCGCATATACTCGAGAATGTGTTGCCCAACTTTCCATGATGCATGTCGCGCAATGTCGATCAAGGATCGCTCAACATCGTCGATCTTCGGCGAATCGTAGAAAAGACACGTGATGACACAGTGCGCAAACGGTCCTTCGTCCGGATAGGGGGCCCCTTCAGCACACGTGAAATCACCGTAAATGTACATGAGATATGCGAGAATGTCCTCGCGCGAATAGGTTAGCGGTGGCCGATTCGTCCGACGGGTGAATGCGGGAGTGGTTGCGATGTCATCTGGTCGATTGGCCATGATGGCGATTGATGTTTGGGTCAGTTTTTTCAATTTTGTCTCGAATTGGCTCGCAAAAAAGTTGGGCATTGTTGCCCTGCTTGATTTGCGTTTTTGGTGTTTTTGATGTTTTTGTCTTCGGTTTTGTCAAATACCAAAGTTCAGTAGGTACGCCAGTCCCTCGGACGAACGGGGTCGCCTTCAGCGACAACCACGCGACCTTCCGCCATGTTCATCAGAAGCTCTCGGAAGGAACTAACAATGGTACGCGCCAACCGCCATGTGCGTCGCTCGTCCAGCATTTGCTGAATCGCAGACGTAACCAAACGAAGCCTATCTAGCCATTCGGCGTGATACTTTTGATTCGTGGTATCGAGTGATCGCAGTTTTACGCGTTGGTAGATGCTTTCCGCTGATTCGAGAGCAGTCTCGAAGTACTTTTTGGATTCCTCTTGCCAAGTTTGTTCACTGCGGATGACACTTTCTGATGTCGTTCCTCCAACAGTATATTGGCGCAGATATTTGTCAACATGCGGCAAAAACATTTCGTTGCGAAAAACCTCCAGTGCGCGCTTGCACCAACGAGGTACATCCAATAGATCATGGGTCAGAGTTTCTCCCACGGCTCGGCTCACGTTCCAAGCGGCATCGCGAGCCAATGCAATCATTTCCTGCTCGGCGTCGCGAACTGGAGACGTATAGTTGAAGTACGTATCAACAACTCCATGTACGAAACTACCATAGGATGAAATACCATCTCCCATCGATAGAGCTGCCATGTTTGGGTTGGAGAACAAATACAGGAGATACTGAAGAACATCCTCATATGAATAAGTCAGCGGTGGCATATGGTGAAAAGACACATACGCGGCGGTTGTCGCGATGTCGTTCAGATGATCAGCGTTTGCAGGAGCGTTTGCGAAAGACGCGGCGGAGTTTGCAGCGGAGTCGACTGGCTTGGCTGCCATGGCTTATGGTACGAAGAACAATCTTTTTCAACTTTTTATATTGCTAAAAAAGCAAAAGCACAGATTAAACTGCCACGCAGTCGACGTTATCATAGAGATCGATGGTTTCGATCCATTCGAGTAAGGGGTGAAAATCACCACTTTCCTGCTTCAGCGTGAGTATCGCATAGATAAGCGCGTATTTCTTGTTGCAGCTTGGCATGTTGAAGTATCGATGTTTGTGTGGAATAATTGCCAATGCCGTCGCAAATTCCGGGTAGTACATGAGGTGTATCTTGTACTTGTCCGAGTTTTCGCCATCAACAAGCATATCTATCAATGAATTTCCGTATTGGACAATAAATCCGCCGCATGCTGCCATGGCATTCAAGCAGTATGTGACTATGGTACTGTCTCCGGATTTCTTGTGCTTGTCGATGAAAACCCGCATACTCCGTTTGATGATCCGGTGGTTTAGCATACGCGAGTCTTCGTTGTCAACCATGGGTCTACGGAGGATTTCGATCGACATTTTGGCTTGGATAGCCTTTTCGTCGAGCTCAGATTTTTCTCGATTTCGCCAGAGCTGATTCAAATACCAGTCGAGAGCAATTTGCGAGACAAACGCATCATCGTCATCATCTTGGTATTGGGGCATAAATCGAATGAAAAACTCCATAAAATACCCAAAGGCATCTGTTGATGCATAGTAAGTATTGCTGAACGTCTTGATAATGCGCAGCAGATGCTGAGTAGTGCGAACATCGGCGTGATTTAGCTCCATGACCGTGGCGTCTTTGTATACTTAGCTACGAATCGATTTTTTATTTCGCGAAAAAAGAACGATTGAATCAACGTGTTGTTCGGAAGATCGGCGTGTATGTGAGTGTGATGTGTACAGGCGACATCTTTGCTGAGACGAATGTGTATTTGTCGATCTCGTCATCGCTTGGGATGGCATACCGAACCAGCCGATAAAACACATGGACATATGGTTCGCCGAAGATTTCGTGGGAAGTGGCACCGTGATTGACAGCACGAACGTGATTAGACCAAGAATCTATCAAATATTCGAAGTAGAGGGCTTCAACTTTATCTTTTAATGCTTTGTAATGCTTTGGCATGATTTCGATACGTTCTCGAAGACCCGCTGCCATATTTGCATGATCTGTCGATATGCCCTGTTGTCGCACATGGATTAACGAAAGTGCGTATTTTTCGGCCATACCGATGTTCCCTGAGAAGCCATTGAATTCGGTTCGCCGGAGAAGACGGCAAAACCGATTTTCGACCTCTGGATGAATCGCGTATCGAGCCAAAATCTGATGTGCTTCCATTGCGATAACATATCGTCGATACCAATATCGCTGATACGCCAGTTGAGATCGCAAACCGATGACGATTAACCCGTCGAGATGGGCTCGCGGTAGTCGACCGAAGTTTTTACTGAACCGAAGCGCATCGATATATGCCTGCGAAAACGATGTGTTGTAGAAAAGTCGAGCAAGAATGTCGAGATGAAGTTGCGGATGATCTGTTTGGATGTATGTGAAACTACAGCCTGTCTCTGATGGCATCGGGTTGAAAAAGAGGAGATATCCCGCGAGCTCAGCATCAGGGGGCTTCAAATGAGGGCATTTGGTCTTGATTACTTCGTTCAATTTCTTATGCAGAAACTTGAATGGCAACAGATATTGCCACTTTACTTTCTGTATGGCATCTTCGATGTGCGTACTGAAACATTCCGTAGCCATCATATGGTGCATTTGTAAGGTTCAAATTTCGGAAATTATATGTCTCGAGTAAAAACATCGCGAAGGCGTTCGACGTCGTTCGGGAAGTGATCGGCAATGGCTTTCCATACTATACAGTTCGAGAATGGGTATGTCCACGCGCTCGGCAGACCTTGCGTGAGGATGCGTTGCTTGATTCGCTCGCAATGTATGGAAGTCGGTTCGATGCAAAGGGAGCTTCGAATGGGACGGACCGTTTCCCACGTCTTGGGAAAGATCAGACTCAGTTCATAATTGCGATCTATCCTTCCGCGATGAATTGCTCTTAACGCATCTAGTAGCTGATCCGATCCTTCTTCGGTATTTTCAGTCAAATTCTTGGAGGTAAATTTTCGATAAAGTACTCGATTGGCACTTAATAGGTCTTCGTTCCTCATTCGGCAGGATTCTATCATTAAATGGATATTCTGATATACAAGTAGTCGTACAAGCTCATGAAGAAGGTCAGGGTTGCCACACCAAACTTCACTATGAAGTTTTGAGACAAAAGATACCATATTGTCGGCTCGTTTCTGCAAGTTTGGTTGCATCTCTTTGAGAATGGCTTTGTATGCTTTTTTGCACTGGTTGATACGTTTTTTCATAATGGCCAGCGCAACGAGGTTCGACCAAAGGCCTTCTGTCACGAATTGGCTGGTTTCTTTAGGTGTAAGTTTGATATTACGCTGTACCATGATAAATATTGCTAATGATGCCCCCGCATGGTATTGAGACATCTTCGCGCAAAGCATGATCAGCGTCTTCATGTCGGTTGGTTCTGCATAAGCAACATGATGTTTCTCGAGAGAGCATGGAGCGTCAAGCAGTACTGGGCATACATGCATTTGCACACTCAACTGCTTATCAATTCGGGCTCGCTGCACGTGCAATTGTCGAGTACATTCATTTCGATCGAAGAGGGGCATTGCCCCTTTGCCACGTCGATAATAGAAAAGGTGTTCATCCAATGAGCTAAATAAAGCACGCCCCATGTTGCTATGATACTCTTGGGCACGACACATTCGCCGCATAATGGAAATGAGTGTATGATTGTCAAGGTCTTCATCGTCTTTGTCTTCGACATCTTTACCCTTGTCTTTGATGTCTTTGATGTCTTCGATGTCTTCACTCATTATGATGCATCTTTCTCGAAGATCACTTTTTATAGAGCTCATGCAAAAAAGACTGATACTTATCTGTTGTCACGACCAAAACGCCCGCTTTACCTGCCGCTGCAAAGCGTTGTGCTGGAAGCTTTTGCACTCTGCCGGATAGTGTTCAGCGAGAGCTTTCCACACCACGCAATCCGAGAAGGAATAGTGCTTGACTTTCGGTATTTCTTGATAAACTAAACGCCACTTGATTAGATCAGTCAAATGATTGCGAGCGAAGCCGAATTTCGCAGCAACCAGTCGGAACTTTGTCCAAGGCTCATACAACGGACTACCCGCCCTTAAATGGTGTCCATACACATGTTG
>JACCDM010978759.1_pt1 | contig 14088 bp, 12 predicted proteins | sample 7445851 | NCBI WGS metagenome assembly JACCDM01 (sample SAMN15323438, study PRJNA562643) | freshwater metagenome | isolation source: river surface water | place: USA:Blue River Watershed | collected 2017-08-16
CCGGGGTGATTCACGATCGAATTGGGGTTTGGATCGACATCGACAAACCATCGGAACGAAAAATTGCCGCCATCGGCATTCGTTGCAGCCGATTCGTATCGATGCACGGCCTGGCACTAAACGTAAACACCGATTTACGTATGTTCGGACATATTGTCCCCTGCGGTATCCCAGACAAGGAGGTCAGCAGCATGGAACGCGAACTGGGAAGACAAATTGACATAAATCTCGTAAAAAATATACTTGGTAAACATTTTGCCAATACATTTGGAGTAAAATTTATTTAAGACTATGAATAGCAAACAAATCCGTTGGGCGATTATCGCCGGAGTAATTATCGTTTTATTGTTGTGGGTAAGATCCAGTTACAATGGCTTAGTTGACGCCGATATTAACGTGGAAAAAACCTGGGGAACTGTTACCACTCGCTACCAAGAACGTTCCGATAAAATCGGGCAGTTGGTGGATGTAGTAAAAGGAAGTGCGAATTTTGAAAAATCTACGCTTACCGAAATTACCGAAGCCAGAGCTTCTGTAGGCAAAATGGAATTGAAGGCCGATGAAATTACCCCCGAAAACTTGGAGAAATTTGAAGCGGCTCAAAACAAGTTAAAAGGAACCTTCGACCGTTTGATGGTGGTGGTTGAAAAATACCCTGAACTTAAAACCACGCAGAATTTCAGTCAGTTGCAGTACGAAGTAGCCGGTATGGAAAACAGAATTGCGACGGCTCGTACCGATTTCAACGCTGCCGTGGCCGATTTCAACGGCCGAGTACGTCGTTTTCCTTCCAATATCTTCGCCAATTTATTTGGTTTTGAGAAAAAAGAAATGTTTAAAAATCAAGCGGGCACAGAAAACAGACCTAGCATTGATTTTTCTGAAAAAACCAACAAGTAATACGATTGATCGATCCATAATCTGATTTTAATTTAAACGCAACCCAAATCGTGAATTCCCAGAGTAGCGTAAGCCGTTGGCTTAGAAAGTTTTTCCGAATTGAATCGCAGTTGGTACGATTGGACGTAGTTGCCATCAGCGATGCCATCGGAGATATTGAGAACCAAACCCGCGCCGAGCTTCGTGTGCACGCATCCACTTCCCAAAAAACGGGGGACCCGGTGCAGGAAGCTTTCAAGAAATTTCACGATTTGGGGATGCATAAAACCCAAGAACGAAATGGCATTTTGCTTTGGATCAATACCAGCAAACGCGAATTCGCCATTGTGGGTGACGAAGGCATCAATGCCAAAGTAGAGCCTGACTTTTGGGAAAAAGTAAAAACGGAAATGTTTGATCTTTTTCGGGAGGGCAACCCTACCCTAGCCGTTTTACATGGATTGCAACGAGCCGGAAACCGTTTAGCGGTGGAGTATCCTGCCAATTCCGAACACAACCCCAACGAACTTGATAACAGCGTTAGTACCGATGAATAGTTGTATGCATTTAGCCCAGTATTTCCCAAAATTACGTTTCCATAAACACTTGCTGTTGCTGATTTTATTATTAAACTCAGTAATACTAATTGCCGAACAAACCTTACCCAAAGTTCAGGGATTGGTGAACGATTATGCCGGCGTACTAAGCCAAGAAGAATACAGCAAACTTACCCAAAAACTTCGGGCACTGGAAGATTCAACCGGGGTGCAGATCGCCGTTGTGTTTGAAGAATCCCATTTAGGCTACGGAGCCTTCGACCGTGCCATGTTTCTGGCCAGAGGCTGGAGTGTGGGCAATAAAGAAGATCGCAGCGGTATGTTGATATACATCGCCGTTAACGATCGGGATTATCACATTGTAACCTCCGATAGAACCCAAGGCAAATTGCCGGATGGATTTATTGGTATTGTAGCCGAAGATTGTTTCAAACCCAATTTCCGAAATAATAATTATTACAAAGGAGTAGATCAGGCGACGGACCAAATCATCGACATGATGGACGGTGAATTCAAACGTAAAAAGGGCTGGACCAAAACCTACAAATTTGAAGACAACAGTTGGCTGGGATTTTTCTTAGGACTGTTCTTCCAAATTGTCATGGTTGTTTTGGTTTTCCGCTTTTTCCGCGCTTTATTCCGCGGTGGAATCACCATGGGTGGTGCTAAGCGAGGATGCTTGGCCGGTTGGGTTGCCAATTCTATGCTCAACAGTGGCAGCTCTTACCGAAGTTCCTCCGATTGGGGATCCAGCAGCAGCAGCTCCGATTGGGGTGGATTTGGCGGTGGCGGAGACGGCTTCAACGGCGGTGGCGCCGGCGGAAGTTGGTAGGTACGCACCGAATTAAATTTGGTTGTTATCAATCTTTTATATCCTAGGATTGTTACCCTTTTGCGGAAATAATTGAGTATTTTTGCGGATTCCATGAAAGCGCACTCCATTCAACCTTCGGATATTCACCTTCCTCCCGCAGACGAACCTAGCATCGAGGTCATTGGCGCGCGCGAACACAACCTAAAATCCTTGGATCTTGTAATTCCCCGAAACAAATTGGTGGTGTTCACCGGATTGTCGGGATCGGGTAAGTCCAGTTTGGCCTTCGATACCTTATTTGCCGAAGGTCAACGTAGGTATTTGGAGAGTTTCAGTGCTTATGCTCGACAGTTTATAGGCGATATGCGCAGGCCCGATGTAGACAAAGTAAAAGGCCTCTCTCCCGTTATTTCCATCGAACAAAAAACCGTTTCGAAAAATCCACGCAGTACGGTAGGAACCGTTACCGAAATATACGATTTTCTTCGGTTGCTGTATGCGAGATCGGCCGATGCCTATTCTTGGATTAGCGGAGAAAAGATGATCAAACTTACGGAGGCGCAGATCATCGATACCACCGTGCAAAAATTCGACAACCAAAAAGTGGTCTTGTTGGCCCCCTTGGTGAAAGGCCGAAAAGGTCATTACCGCGAATTGTTTGAGCAAACCAAGAAAAAAGGGTACAACAAGGTCCGAATAGACGGTGAAATCACGGAAATCACCAGCGGATTGCAGGTGGATCGGTACAAAATACACGATATTGAGGTGGTTATAGACCGGATCGAAGTAAAAGAAAGTTCCCTCACCAGAATTACGGAGTCTATCAAAACGGCGCTAAAAATGGGTCAGGGCAGCTTCTTGATTGAGGACAGTGCAGGCCAAATCCATCCGTTCAGTAAGTTTTTGATGGATCCCAAAAGCGGAATCAGCTACGACGAACCTCAACCGAATATGTTTTCCTTCAATTCGCCCTACGGTGCCTGTCCGCAATGCGAGGGTTTGGGGGAAACGGCCGAAGTAAACCTTGATTTCATTGTACCGGACAAATCCAAATCCATCAACCGGGGTGGAATTGTACCCATAGGAGAATTGCGGGAAAATTGGACCTTTTCGCAGTTGCGCGCGGTGGCTAAAGAATTGGGATTTAGCTTGGCCGATCCCATTTCCCAATTGAAACCGAAACAATTGGAAGTTGTTCTCTACGGCATGGATGAACCTTTGGTGGTGTCGCACGTAAATCATCAAGGCCAAAAGAAGAATTACGAAAGCACCTACAAAGGAGTAGTGCATTATATCCAAGAAAACTATTTTGAATCGGAAGATGATAAATTGCGTCAATGGGCTGAAGAGTTCATGCATCAGCAAACATGCACGCAATGCGAAGGAGCTCGGTTGAAAAAAGAATCCTTGCATTTTAGAATTGCGGGAAAGAACATCGCGGAATTGAGTTTGATGAATATCGGCGACTTGCGGGATTGGATTCAGTCTGTAGATGCTGATTTAAGCGATAGACAGCGGTTGATTGGAGCAGAATTAATGAAAGAGATAGGCTCTCGCCTCGATTTCTTGTGCGGCGTTGGCTTGGGTTATTTAAGCCTCAATTCGCCGGCCAGAACCCTGAGCGGTGGAGAGGCACAACGTATTCGCTTGGCTACCCAAATTGGCAGCAAACTGATGAATGTCTTGTACATTTTGGATGAACCCAGCATTGGATTGCACCAGCGCGACAACGAGCGACTCATCAACAGTCTTAAGGAGTTGCGGGACATAGGAAATTCGGTGTTGGTGGTAGAGCACGACAAGGACATGATGAATGCCAGCGATTGGTTGGTGGAAATTGGTCCCTACGCCGGATTGCACGGCGGTCAGATCACCGCATCCGGCACCGTAGAACAGTTCAAGGCCTCCAATGCGATTACCGGTAAATACTTGCGCAACGAGGAATCCATCCCCGTGCCCAAAAAGCGCAGAAAACCCGGCAAAGAGAAAATCGTATTAAAAAATGCTACTGGCCATAACCTCAAAGGCACCACCGTGGAGATTCCGCTGGGAGTTTTCATCAGCGTCACCGGCGTTAGCGGCAGCGGAAAATCCAGTTTAATCAACGAAACCCTGTTCCCAGCGGTACACAATAAAATATACGGCTCCAATTATCGACCCCTGCCCCACGATTCCATCCAAGGCTTGGAACACATTGATAAAGTGATTCGGATCGATCAAAGCCCTATTGGTAGAACCCCTCGAAGCAATCCCGCTACTTATGTGGGTGTCTTCTCCGAAATTAGAAATTTGTTTTGCCAATTGCCCGAAGCGAAAATTCGCGGTTACAAACCGGGTCGATTTAGTTTTAACGTAAAAGGAGGTCGGTGCGAAGCCTGTGGCGGCGGCGGCAGAAAAGTAATCGAAATGAACTTTTTGCCGGATGTAGAAGTGTTGTGCGACGAATGCCAAGGCAAACGCTACAACCGCGAAACCTTGGAAGTTCGGTACAAAGGAAAGAGCATCAACGATGTATTGGAGATGTCCATTGAACAAGCGGTGGAATTTTTTGATGCCATTCCCTTAATCCAACGAAAAATAAAAACCATGCTGGACGTGGGATTGGGGTACATCACCTTAGGACAAAGCAGCACCACCCTCAGCGGCGGTGAGGCCCAACGGGTGAAATTAGCCACCGAACTCAGCAAACGCGATACCGGGAAAACACTGTACATATTGGACGAACCTACCACCGGACTGCACTTCAACGACATCAAACAATTGCTCTCGGTCTTGCAGATTTTGGTAGACAAAGGGAATACGGTATTGGTCATCGAACACAACATGGACGTAATTAAAGTTGCCGATTGGGTGATCGATTTGGGGCCGGAAGGCGGAAGCGGTGGTGGCGAATTGTTGTGCGTGGGTACCCCTGAAACGGTTGCTAAAAATACCCGCAGCCATACCGGACGATTTTTGATCCCAGAATTGGGTTCTTAACAATCTGTTCGCGCTTAGCTAATATACCATTTTTCCATAATAAATTTGCAAGTACTATGTCATCGGCGCTTTACTCCATTTCACCCATAGACGGCAGGTATCAATCGGCTACCCAATCTCTGCAGTCCTATTTTTCGGAAGCCGCGTTAATCCGATACCGCGTGCGGATGGAGATCGCTTATTTGATGGATTTAAGTACGGTGATTCCCAAGGTTGATTTTACTGCCTTGCATCAACACAAAGAAACCCTAACGGCCTGGGCAGCTTCGTTGGACACCCCCGATTTGGAACGGGTAAAAACCATTGAAAAAACAACCAACCACGACGTAAAAGCCGTAGAATACCTGATCAAGGAAAAATTGGATGCTTTGGGACTGGAAATTTATAAGGAGTGGGTGCATTTTGGATTAACCTCGCAAGACGTAAACAATACCTCCATCCCTTGGTCGCTGAAAGATGCCAATACAGACGTAATGATCCCTGCGGTGCAGGAACTTATCGCGCTGCTGCATGAGCAAGCCAAAGCATGGGAACATCAGCCGATGTTGGCCAAGACGCATGGACAACCCGCCTCTCCTACCCGATTGGGAAAAGAATGGATGGTTTATGTTCGACGATTGGAAAGTCAATTATCGAGCTTATCCCAAATCCCCTATTCGGCAAAATTTGGTGGAGCTACGGGTAACTTCAATGCGCACCACGTGGCGTATCCCGGCATTTCGTGGATTGAATTCGGCGATCAATTTGTGAACAACACGTTGGGATTGCATCGAATCGCTTTCACCACCCAAATTGAACCCTACGATTTTTTGGCTGCCCACTTGGATAACTGGAAACGAATCAATACCGTGTTGCTGGACTTTTGCAGGGACGTGTGGACCTATGTGAGCATGGAGTATTTCAAGCAAAAGATCAAAGAAGGCGAAGTAGGCTCTTCCGCGATGCCGCACAAGGTAAATCCCATTGATTTTGAAAATGCCGAAGGAAATTTAGGTATCGCCAATGCGATGTTCGAGCACCTAAGTGCAAAACTACCCGTTTCCAGGTTGCAGCGCGATTTAACCGATTCCACGGTGTTGCGTAATTTGGGGGTACCGTTTGGACATACCTTGATTGCCATAAAATCTGTATTGCGCGGATTGAACAAATTGTTGCTCAACGAATCGGCCTTGCAAGCAGATTTAGAAAACAATTGGGCCGTGGTGGCCGAAGCCATACAAACCATATTGCGGAGAGAAGGCTATCCCAACGCCTACGAAGCGTTGAAAGGTCTCACCCGAACCAATAGCAAAATCACGCAAACTACGATACAGGAATTTATTTCCGAACTGGACATCTCCGAACAAATCAAATCGGAAATGCTGCAGATTACTCCCTACAACTACACCGGCATATCTCCACAATATTAGTATTCCCTTGTCCATGAATCCATCTCCAAATCAATCATCGCTACAAAAGTTGAGCAATCGATTGAAACAGATTGGGCGCCAACTGCAACAGCTATGGCAAACCAAACCGTGGTTGAGGAAAATCGTTCGCATTGGCAGCTTGGCATTTGCAACGTTCATGGTTTTAATCTTGGTGATATGGTTTTTGTTCCGCGGACCCATCTTGCAGTGGGGATGGAAAAAAGCCCAAGATAAATTGGCCCACAAAGGCTACAGCCTTACCTCCAAAGAAATCGGATTTTCAGGATTATTTACTGTTCAATTGCAACAGGTATCCCTTCTAGCACCGCAACCCACCGACGCGGAAGGCACAGACGGTTTGGGGCGGTTTAACGATACCCTGTTCGCCCAAGTAAAACAAGAACAATTGTTTGCGTGCAAATCGCTGGAAATTGGTATCAACTTATTGAAATTCTGGAACATTGGCCTAGCATCTTTTGCTACCGAAAACTTGGATGTTCAATTGATCAATTTGAAAAATTACAGTAATTACGCGGGATTAAGCAGTTCAGACAATCCCAAGGAAAATACTAAATCGGATAAAAAAGATCCCGTAGTGGCCTTATTCCAGTCCTTGGAAAAATGGGTAGGAAAATCCCCCAATCGGGTTTCCATGAACCACAGCGAATTCAGCCTGTGGGATACCACGGGAAAATCCAGCGTAGGCATTCCCAAAATAGAGTTCAACGGCAACGACATCGTAGTACAAGTAAAAGCTACCAAGACGGCCAAAGTGAAAAAGTCGCATTTACTGCCCGGCAAGCGAAACCTGAAAGGCAAAGAAGATACGGTGGTGAACAAAGAACTGGCCTTTCAAATTGTGGGAGAAATCGACAAAGACGATTTAACCGGTGAAATTGAGATACTTCCCCTATCGGCCGATAGAAAGATCGTAAGCATTCCCTTGGTGTTGAATGGATTGGGATTTAAAAAAGGAAGTTTTGAAGTGAAAAAACTAGCCGAATCCAACGGCGAAGTAGTGGCTTCTTTAACCGGAGGATTCCAGGGATTGCAAGTAAACGACGGTAGAATTTCGGATACCTTGGTGGTCATCGATACCGCCTCGGGTCATTTCGATGTAGCCTTGCAAAGCAATCAATTTGAACTGGACAGCAGCAGCTTTTTTCAATTGAACCAAATAAAAGCCAACGTATTTGCCCAATGGAAAAACGGGAAACACCCCTTCTACGCGGTGGGTGTGCACATGCCCGAGTTGCAAGCCACTTCCTTTTTCAGCAGCTTGCCTGCCGGATTGTTTCGCAACATTGGAATTCCCAAAGCCACTGGAAGTTTGTCGTACCGACTAAAATTGGAACTAAACGACGAACACCCGGAAGACGTGGTATTGGAGAGCGGCATGTGGTCGTCCAAGGATTTTAAAATCATCGAATGGGGTGATTTGGACCCCAGAAAAATCAACGGAGATTTCGAATATGCCTTTTACGAAAATGGCAAGGAAATCACTCGATTCAACGTGGGCGAAAGCAATGGTCGTTTTGTGCCTTATGGTTCCATTTCACCCAAATTGGTCACTGCGGTACTGAAAGCCGAAGACCCCGACTTCTACCATCACCAAGGCTTTTACGTAGATGCCTTCCGGATGAGTATCGCGAAGAACTATAAACTGAAACGATTTGCCCAAGGCGGAAGTACCATTTCCATGCAATTGGTTAAGAATGTATTTCTAGGCAGAAGAAAAACGATCGCCCGAAAATTGGAAGAAATTCTGTTCACCTGGCTGATCGAAAAACAACATGCCGTGAGCAAACAGCGAATGCTGGAAGTTTATTTGAATATCATCGAATGGGGGCCCGGCATTTTCGGAGCCCACGAAGCGGCCAGCTTTTATTTTGGCAAGCATCCGTCTGAACTGAATTGGGGCGAGAGTGCCTTTTTAGCGGGCATTATTCCTCGTCCTAAAAAAGTAACCTGGATGTTGGATTCGGTGGGTTGCGTAAGAAGCAATTGGGGTAAATACAAATCCTTGGGCCGAAGAATCATCGGCAAAGACTCTGGAAGCATCGATACCATGGAATTCAAGGTCTGCATCCTACCCTCTGCCTTCCAAAAGCTAAAAGGCAACCGGAAATCAAAAGATACCGTAGCAGTTCCGGAAGTGAGGGAATTTGTGTTCCCCTTCGTACCGAAAGGATTTCGGAAAAACGAAGATTTGGACGACTTCAACTAGGGCGAGATTCTGCGGATTGCAAAATGTCATTTTGACACTTACAATTGCATCGATTCTCTCTTTTTGCGACATTCTGTCATCTATTAACGGAAACTTTTTTCGTATTTCGGATAAATTGAAGAAATATCGGTCAAAACTGAAAAATATGGGTGGAATATCGCCCATGGCGTATTATTTGCCAAAAATCAGGCATGAACATTCAACAATTTACCATTAAAGCACAAGAAACATTGTCCAAAGCACAGAGTATGGCTTTGAGCATGAGCCAGCAGGGCATTGAGCCATTGCATTTGTTGCAAGCAATCGTAAAGGAGGATGGCGAAACACTTCAATATATAGCAGGCAAAACGGGCAGCAACGCATCGCGAATCGAACAAGCGGTGAATGCAGCGGTGAATGCCTTGCCTAAAGTAAGCGGTGGAGGGGAACCTTATTTTACATCGGCCAGCAATCAGAGTTTGGTAAACGCGGAGAAGGCCATGCACGATTTAAAAGACGAGTTTATCACCAACGAACATATTTTGGTAGGACTGTTGGACGGCAAAGAATCAGCGGCGGCAATTTTAAAGGATGCCGGATTCAAGCGTTCAGACATCCTGAAAGCCATACAATCCTTACGGGGCGGAAATAAAGTAGAATCCCAAACGGCGGAAAATCAGTTCAATGCGTTGAAAAAATACGCCATGAACTTAAACCAACTGGCGCGCGAAGGCAAGCTGGATCCCGTGATTGGTAGAGACGAAGAAATTCGGAGGGTACTGCAAATTCTCTCCCGTAGAACCAAAAACAACCCCGTGCTTATTGGGGAACCTGGAGTAGGTAAGACCGCCATCGCCGAAGGGCTGGCGCACCGAATTATTCGCGGTGATGTTCCAGAAAACCTTAAAACCAAGATCATTTACAGCTTGGATATGGGAGCCTTGATCGCGGGTGCCAAATACAAAGGAGAATTTGAAGAGCGATTGAAAGCCGTGGTTAAAGACGTGATCGGTTCCGATGGCGAGGTGGTATTGTTTATTGACGAGATCCACACCTTGGTAGGTGCCGGAAGAAGCGAAGGAGCCATGGACGCCGCCAACATCCTAAAACCTGCCTTGGCACGCGGTGAATTGCGAGCCATAGGTGCTACTACCCTGTCCGAATACCAAAAATACATTGAGACAGACAAAGCGTTGGAACGTCGTTTCCAACGGGTGATGGTAGAAGAACCCGATACCCAAGAAGCCATCTCCATATTGCGTGGATTGAAAGAACGGTACGAAGTTCACCACAAAGTGCGCATCATGGACGAAGCCATCATCTCGGCAGTAGAAATGAGTCAACGCTACATCAACGACCGTTTCTTACCCGATAAAGCCATCGATCTATTGGACGAGGCCGCTTCCAAATTGCGTTTGGAAATGGATTCCGTACCCGAAGAGTTGGACGAATTGAATCGGAAAATCATGCAGTTGGAAATCGAACGGGAAGCCATCAAACGCGAAAACGACGAATCCAAACTCAATAAATTAAACGAAGACATTGCCAACTTAGGCACCCGCAGAGATGAGTTAAAAGCCCAATGGGAAAACGAAAAAGCGGTACTTAGTGCCATACAACAGAAAAAAGCCGAGATAGAGTCTTTGCGTTTGGAAGCCGAGCAGGCAGAACGGGATGGCAATTACGCTCGGGTCGCTGAAATTCGCTACGGTTTATTGCAAAAGGCCGAAGCTGATTTGAAGCAAATGACAGAAAACTTAGGCGATGGCGATAGCTTAGTAAAACAAGAAGTAGACGCCGAAGACATTGCCGAAGTAGTTTCGCGCTGGACCGGAATACCGGTGAACCGAATGCTGCAAAGCGAACGGGAAAAGCTGCTCACCTTGGAAGACGAATTGCACAAACGCGTAGTGGGTCAGGAAGAGGCCATCAGTGCCCTTTCCAACGCCATCCGTCGCAGTCGTGCCGGTTTGCAAGACCCCAAAAAACCCATTGGAAGTTTCATCTTCTTGGGTACAACCGGCGTAGGTAAAACCGAAGTCGCCAAAGCCTTGGCCGAATTTTTATTCAACACCGATACAGCCATGGTGCGTATCGACATGAGCGAATACCAAGAAAAGCATACCGTGAGTCGATTGGTGGGAGCGCCTCCAGGCTACGTAGGCTACGACGAAGGCGGTCAGTTAACCGAGGCCATTCGCCGCAGACCGTATTCGGTGGTTTTGCTGGACGAAATCGAAAAAGCGCATCCCGATGTATTCAACGTATTGTTGCAAGTATTGGACGATGGCAGACTTACCGATAACAAAGGAAGAACGGCCAATTTCCGAAACACCATCATCATCATGACTTCCAACCTGGGATCGGACGTTATTCGCGAAGAGTTTGAACACATTGAAACCCGAGACCGGGAAGCGGTGATTGCTTCTACCAAAGCAAAAGTATTTGAATTGTTAAAACGGAGCATTCGCCCAGAATTCTTAAACCGAATTGACGAAACCATCATGTTTGAGCCTTTGGGACGCAACGAAATTCGATCCATCGTGGATATTCAAGCAAAACAAATCATTCAGCGATTGGCAGAAAACGACATTCAGTTGCACATTACCGAAGATGCGTTGGATTGGCTAGCTCAGTTGGGGTACGATCCTCAATTTGGAGCAAGACCGCTGAAACGCGTACTTCAAAAGCGTGTTTTGGATGAATTGAGCAAACAAATACTGATGGGTAATCTATCGCAGCACGGAAATATCACCATTGACCTCCAAGACACACAGCTTGTATTTCGGTCCAATGCATAATTTTTATCGGTAGAACCCAAATTTTTGGCAAACCTTTTGCGGGTAATCGATGTCTTTCAAACGAATGTGTGAATTAGCCTCGATTGCCCGCTTTTTTTATTCCCAATGCTTTCGACTTTTGGGAATTGGACTCCTTTCCGTGGTTTCCTTGGCTGTTCAAGCCCAAAGCCCTGCGCCTGCGCAGCAAAAACCACAGCCCACCACCACCTTGGTATTCCCCAACCATGCACAAGCCGAGCAACATATGCACGAGGAACTGTTCAAAGCCTCCCGCATAGCGGATTCCAGCATTCAAGCGGATACCATCCTGCCCATCAATAATTTGCGCACCAAATCCAAGTTCATCTACCAATTGGTAAGTACCGAGTACATTACCAACGAGAACGACTTTATTTTGGATAGCAAATCCGATACCTGCTACTTGATATTTAAAAAGACCGCCAAGCCCAACGAATTTCAATTTTCCTACCACGGCGATGAAGAAGGCAAAACACCTTGGAAAAAAGCCAACATGCTGCAGATGGAAACCTATTGGGTGAGGTTCGGGCCTAGGGGAGAAATCGATTCTTTGATCAACTGGAAGAAGTTCCGAGACATTTTCGCTGCATCCATGTCGCAATTGGTAAGGGCCGGTGTGATGCAATCCTCTGAATTTGAAGCGAACATCAAAACCCTAACCTCGGAGCGCTATTTGCGCAGGCTAGCGATGGAAGACATTAACTATTTGTTTGAATTGAGCAACGACACGCTGGTCACCAACATAGAATATTTGCGCATTAAGCCGGTAAGAAGTCCGTTTACCTCGGACGACTTTTTCATACAAGGCAATTTGCTGGTAGAAAGACCGGAAGGCACGCGAAACACTTGGGTATTTAAAACCCACAACCAAGCGGGGGCTATGCAAAAGCCGCAGTTGTTGGCGGATTGCATCAAGTACATGGAGAAAAATGCCAACCACAACGAGCCCTTACCGGAAGTGCAGCGGGTGGGATTAAACAACGAAGTGGAATACACCTACAACTCCACACGAAAAGCGGTGTTAAAAGCAATTTTTAGCGACGTAATCGCCATCAATTTCCAAAGCCGAGGCAACATTCGAACCTACTATTTGTGGGATGCGGAGTAAGTAAACCGCTTAAAAAAAGAAAGCCCCGCCGAAGCGAGGCTCAACAACTAAGCAAAATGATTTTTTTCTATTAACCGTTCATTACCTGGTCGAAAATCGCTTTGAATCCTGCGGGATCGTTCAAGGCCAAATCGGCAAGAACTTTACGATTGATTTCCAAGGTACTGGTGTTTAATTTACCCATGAATTGGCTATAACTTACTCCTTGCTCGCGGCAAGCAGCGTTAATACGAACAATCCAAAGGGCTCTGAATTCGCGTTTCTTGGCACGGCGATCGCGGTAAGCGTAGGTTAAACCTTTCTCAACGGCGTTTTTCGCAACGGTCCATACATTTTTTCTTCTACCAAAGTAACCTTTGGCAAGTTTTAGGGTCTTTTTGCGGCGAGCCTTACTCGCGGCGTGATTGACGGATCTTGGCATATTCTATTAGTTTAGTGGCTTGAGCGGCTGAGTGAACAGCTCTTGGATGCTCCGGCCAGGTTAATGTTTCTTATTTTCCCAAACGTAACATGAATTTCACATTGCTCATGTCTGCATCGGTTACGATGGCATCATGGCCTAAACTACGCTTACGCTTGGTAGCCTTTTTGGTAAGAATGTGATTCTTAAACGCTTTGGCTCTTTTCACTTTTCCAGTGCCGGTTACACGAAAACGCTTCTTGGCGCTGGAATTGGTTTTCATCTTGGGCATATATTCCTAATTATTATTTTTTTACTACTGTTATTTTTTTCCTTTTGGAGCCAACATAATGGCTACTTTTTTACCTTCTTCTTTGGGCTCAGATTCCAACTTTGCATACCCTTCGTCGATCAACACGTTGGCAAAACCCATCAACAAATCAACACCCCGCTGCTTGTACACAATGGTTCTTCCGCGGAAAAACACGTACGCTCTCACTTTATTCCCCTGCTCCAAGAAATGCTTGGCATGCTTGATTTTAAAGTCGATATCGTGCTCGTCCGTATTCGGTCCAAAACGAATTTCCTTCACCTCTTGCTTTACCGCATTCGCTTTGATTTCTTTTTGTTTTTTCTTCTGCTCGTAGAGGTACTTTTTGTAATCCACGATTTTACACACCGGAGGAACGGCGTTTGGAGAAATCTCCACCAAATCCAACCCTTGCTCGTACGCCATCTCAATGGCCTTAGCGGTTGGATAGACATCCACGGCAACGTTCTCTCCCACTACCCGCACTTCCTTGGCGGTAATGTTCTCGTTGATCTTGTGAAGATCTTCCTTCTTGGGCGGTCTGCGGTTGTTAAATCCTGGTTTCATCTACTATAATGTCAGCAAATTGCTGCAGTTCCATACTTCC
>JACCDM010433816.1_pt1 | contig 14079 bp, 8 predicted proteins | sample 7445851 | NCBI WGS metagenome assembly JACCDM01 (sample SAMN15323438, study PRJNA562643) | freshwater metagenome | isolation source: river surface water | place: USA:Blue River Watershed | collected 2017-08-16
CATCAAAGAGTCCTCAAAGTTAATTTCTGCGGTGACATCAGAGAGTTCAATTGCGATCTGTTTGGCGGCAAATGAAGTTATAACCTTCGAGAAGGCGGCAGTACAGGATCTGCTTGACTCCTGTGATCGCTGGTTAGTACATGGTGCAAAGAAATTGATTCGCCAGGGCGATTTCTCTGCAGTCTCGGTAGATCTAGAGCTTGCGGCGTATTTACTTAACCCTGGTTCGCGGGATATCGAATTGGTTGATCTCATTCGGCGTTATTTAGGGATTGAAGTTGCAGCATCTGACGCCGACCTCTTCTCAGAGGATTGGACCCCGGTTGCTGCAGCACATATGGAAGCTCTCTGGGTCTTGATCGAAAAGGAACTGGAAGAGTTCAACGCACTTAAGCTCTATCGCGAATTGGAAATCCCAACGATGGAAATCCTTGCTCAGATGGAGATTCTTGGAGTTGGAGTAGATCGAAAAAAGCTTGAATCTCTGCGCACCTACTTTGAGGGCGAAGAGGCATCATCCATGAAGAGCGCATTTGCCGCTGTAGGACATGAGTTCAACGCTGCCTCACCAAAACAACTACAGGCAGTGCTCTTCGATGAGCTAAAGCTTCCGAAAACGAAACGAATCAAAACTGGATTTAGTACGGATGCAGAGTCCTTAGAGTGGCTCTTTGCCACCACGAAGCATCCAGTTCTGCAATCTCTGCTTCGCATTCGAGAAGTTACCAAATTGCGAACCACAATCGAAGGCTTACTCAATGCAATCGCGTGTGACGAGCGTATTCACACGACTTTCCAGCAGACTACAACAGCAACCGGTCGTTTATCATCAACAGAACCAAACTTGCAGAATATCCCGATTCGCTCTGATGAGGGTCGCAAAATTCGAGATTGCTTCGTTGCTCAAGGTCCATTCGTCGATCTGCTCACAGCGGATTACAGTCAGATCGAAATGCGCATCATGGCCCATCTCTCCGATGATCATGAATTATTGGAAGCGTTTCGCTCTGGCGAGGACTTGCATTCCACTGTGGCATCACAAGTTTTTGATGTGAAGGTGAGTGATGTAGATGCAGATATGCGTCGTCAGATTAAGGCTATGTCATATGGATTGGCCTACGGATTATCTTCCTATGGACTGGCTCAACAACTTGATATTTCACCCACCGATGCCAGCGCGCTTATGGCGAAGTACTTTGAGCGATTCGGTGGGATTCAGGACTATTTGAAACAGGTCGTTGTGATTGCCCGACAAAAGGGCTACACCGAAACAATTCTTGGTCGTCGAAGATATCTCCCCGAACTCAACCATGAGAACCGTCAACGGAGAGAAGTAGCCGAACGCATGGCGCTCAATGCTCCAATCCAAGGATCTGCTGCTGACATCATCAAAGTGGCCATGCTCAATGTCGATCGTGCTATTCGCCAAGAGAACTTGAAATCACGCTTACTTCTGCAGGTTCATGATGAGTTGATCTTCGAGATTGCTGCAGGGGAGCATGAGGCGATGGAGTCTCTTGTTCGCCGCGAGATGGGCAGCGCATATCCTCTGAAGGCTCCGCTGGACGTAAACATTGGATTTGGAAAGAGTTGGGATCTCGCAGCCCACTAGGGCTCTCTGCTCAAGCCGAACAATGGGGCCAAATTGACCATAGTGATGGCGAGTAAGTAGCCTTACGGTCCTCGCTCAGGAAGCCTGTTCATCCTCAGACCTAGTAGGACGTGCCCAATCTTGGATTGGAGTCGGACTTGAGCGTTCACTACTAGATAATTTCCCCACGGAGTACCTTGTCAACTCAAATTTCTTTAAACGATATTGGAACAGCAGAAGATTTTCTTGCCGCAATCGAAGGCACAATCAAGAACTTTAACGATGGAGATTTAGTATCTGGAGTCGTTGTCCAGGTTGATCGCGATGAAGTCCTTCTTGATATTGGATACAAAACAGAAGGCGTAATTCCTGCCCGCGAACTCTCTATCCGTCACGATCTTGATCCAAGCGAATTGGTCAAAGTTGGCGACCGTGTAGAAGCACTAGTACTTCAGAAGGAAGATAAAGAAGGACGTCTCATTCTCTCCAAGAAGCGCGCTCAGTACGAGAAGGCGTGGGGAGAGATTGAAGGTAAGAAGGAACGCGATGAAGTAGTCACGGGAACCGTTATTGAAGTCGTCAAGGGCGGTCTCATTGTTGATATTGGACTCCGCGGCTTCTTGCCAGCTTCACTCGTAGAAATGCGTCGCGTCCGCGATCTCTCGCCATACATTGGTAAGCAGGTTGAATGTCGCATCATCGAGCTTGATAAGAACCGCAACAACGTAGTTCTATCTCGCCGCGCATACCTTGAGCAGACACAATCTGAGTCACGCACCACCTTCTTGAACCAACTTCAGAAGGGTCAAGTACGTACTGGAGTCGTCTCCTCAATCGTTAATTTCGGCGCATTCGTCGATCTTGGCGGTGTTGATGGTCTCGTTCACGTCTCTGAACTCTCATGGAAGCACATTGATCACCCAGGTGAAGTCGTCGCTGTTGGTGATGAAGTCACTGTTGAAGTTCTCGAAGTTGATTTCGAGCGCGAGCGCGTATCGCTATCGCTCAAGGCAACTCAAGAAGATCCATGGCAGGCATTTGCTCGTACCCACACCATCAACCAGGTGGTTCCAGGTGAAGTCACCAAACTCGTTCCATTCGGAGCGTTTATCCGCGTATTTGATGGCATCGAGGGCTTGGTGCACATCTCTGAACTCGCCGAGCGTCATGTTGAGATTCCAGAGCAGGTTGTCCAAGTGGGCGATCAACTATTCGTAAAGATCATTGATATTGATCTTGAGCGTCGTCGCATCTCACTTTCTCTCAAGCAGGCGAATGAGGGCCACGATGTCGAGGTCGAAGCATTCGATCCAACTCAGTACGGGATGCCAGCTCGCTACGATGAAAACGGCAACTTCATCTATCCAGAAGGTTTCGATCCACAATCGCAAGAGTGGAAACCAGGCTACGAAGCACAACGCGAAGAGTGGGAGCGTCAATACGCTGAAGCTCAGGCGCGCTTCCTTGCTCATAAGAAGCAGAAGTCAGAAGCACAGGCAGCCGATGCAGCAGCTGCTGCAACGACACCTGAGGCTGAATAACTCTTACTTCGCAAGAATTCTGGGCCTCGTTCGCGGGGCCCAGTTTTATTTCCACCCTTATTTACCTTTCTCGGTAGGCTGATGGAATGCTCAAAGTAGCTCTCACTGGCGGTATTGGCTCAGGCAAAAGCTTGGTTGGCGAGTACCTCGAAGAGCTTGGCGCCATCGTTATCGACTCTGATGAATTAGCTCGAACAGCGATTGAACGAGGTTCCCCAGGGTATGAAGATGTTCTTGCTGCTTTTGGTGATGAGATTCTCACTGAAGGCGAGATTGATCGAAAGAAATTAGCAGAGAGAGTTTTCAGCGATGAATCTGCGCGAAAACAATTAGAGGCAATCATCCATCCGCGTGTGAGAGAAACTGCAGAGAAATTAACCCGGAATCTCGGCGCCGATGCGATTGTGGTCAATCAGATTCCACTCTTATTTGAGACAGATGGTGCAAAGCGCTTCGATTATGTCATTACTGTGGAATGCGCTGAAGGCATACGTGTCGATCGCTTGAAAGAGCGCGGAATGAAAGAGTACGAAATCTCCAAACGTATGCAAGCTCAAGCCAGCGACGAGCAGCGCGCCAGCATCGCTCATTTTGTGTTGAAAAATGAGGGTTCAGTAGATGAACTGCAGCGCGCAGTCCAAGATCTATGGAGGAACCAATTAGAGCCGCGAGCGGCGAAGCAGTGACAAAAGTGGCGAAACCATGACTAGAGCAATTACCTCGACTCCACGCGCTGACAAACCATTCCAGGTCATCAGTGACTTCCAGCCAGCCGGCGATCAGCCCAACGCAATTCATGAACTTACGGAGCGAGTAAATCGTGGAGAGACAGATATCGTTCTATTGGGAGCGACTGGTACTGGCAAGTCAGCGACAACCGCTTGGTTGATTGAGCAAGTTCAGAGACCAACTCTGGTCTTGGCCCCCAATAAGACTCTTGCCGCGCAATTAGCCAATGAGTTCCGAGAGTTACTTCCCAATAATGCCGTTGAGTACTTCGTTTCTTACTATGACTATTACCAACCAGAGGCATATGTGCCTCAAACTGACACCTTCATTGAGAAGGATTCATCGGTAAATTCCGAAGTAGAGCGTTTGCGATATTCAGCAACCTATTCGCTTTTGACGCGGCGCGATGTTGTGGTGGTTGCGACCGTTTCGTGCATCTACGGACTTGGAACTCCACAGGAATACATTGATCGGATGATCCCCATCGCGGTGGGGGATTCCATTGAGCGCAATCAACTACTACGCCGATTTGTAGATATCCAGTACAAGCGAAACGATATGGCGTTTGAACGTGGAACATTCCGAGTACGTGGCGACACAGTCGAAATTATCCCCGTCTATGAAGAGCTGGCGATTCGAATAGAGATGTTCGGAGATGAGATTGAGCGATTGACGACCTTACATCCACTCACCGGAGAGATTGTTAGTGATGTCAAAGAGGTCTTCATCTTCCCAGCTACTCACTATTCAGCTGGTCCTGAGACGATGAAACGAGCAATCTCAGATATCGAAGATGAACTCGCAATTCGATTGACAGAGCTTGAAAAACAGAACAAGTTACTGGAAGCCCAACGCCTCCGTATGCGCACCCAGTTTGATATCGAGATGATGCTTCAACTTGGTTTCTGCTCCGGCATCGAGAATTACTCTCGCCATATAGATGGTCGCGCGCAAGGTTCACCCCCTAACTGCTTACTTGATTACTTCCCGGAGGACTTCCTCTGCGTTATCGATGAATCACACATCACGGTCCCACAGATTGGTGCAATGTATGAAGGTGATGCTTCACGAAAGCGAACCTTGGTTGAGCATGGCTTCCGACTTCCCAGTGCCCTTGATAACCGACCATTAACCTTTACCGAATTTTTAGAGCGCACTCCACAGAAGGTTTATCTCTCAGCAACGCCAGGACCATATGAGATGGAGAAAACCGGCGGAGAATTTGTTGAGCAGGTCATTAGACCTACTGGCTTAGTTGATCCCAAGATTGTTCTCAAACCAATCAAGAATCAAATAGATGATCTCATGTCTGAGATACGCACTCGTGCTGAAAAGAATGAGCGAGTTCTTGTCACAACGCTGACCAAGAAGATGGCTGAAGACCTCACAGATTTCTTCACCGATGCCGGTATTCGAGTGAGATATCTACACTCTGAAGTAGATACCTTGCGTCGAGTTGAGTTGCTCCGCGAACTACGTATGGGTGAATACGATGTTCTCATCGGAATCAACTTATTGCGTGAAGGACTTGATCTACCGGAAGTCTCCCTCGTTGCTATCTTGGATGCAGATAAAGAGGGATTCTTGAGATCCACTCGCTCTTTAATTCAAACCATAGGTAGAGCTGCTCGAAACGTTTCAGGCGAAGTGCATATGTACGCCGATAACATCACGGATTCCATGGCTCGAGCTATCGATGAGACCAACCGTCGCCGTGCAAAGCAAGTTGCCTATAACGAAGCACATGGGATTGACCCACAGCCGTTGCGTAAAAAGATTGCTGATATCACCGATCTCATTGCAGAAGAGAGTGATGACACCACAGCGCTCTTGTCAGGTAGCAAGAAACGAAGCATCACTGAGACTCCAGTTGGCGTACATGCCAAATCGCTCGTAGCCTTGCCTCGTACAGAACTTCTTGGTCTGATTGATTCACTTACCGAACAGATGCGCAACGCTGCTTCTGAATTACAGTTCGAGTTAGCGGCTCGACTTCGCGATGAGATCAAAGAGTTGAAACGTGAACTACGTGCAATGGAAGAGGCGGGTATCAAATGAGCGCTGATCGCCTAATCGTGCGCGGCGCCCGCGAACATAATCTCAAGAATGTCTCACTTGATTTACCGCGCAATGCCATGATCGTCTTCACTGGACTCTCTGGTTCAGGAAAGTCATCTCTGGCTTTCGACACAATCTTCGCTGAAGGACAGAGACGGTATGTCGAATCGCTCTCAGCATACGCGCGGCAGTTTTTAGGTCAGATGGATAAGCCAGATGTTGACTTCATCGAAGGACTCTCACCGGCTGTGTCGATTGACCAGAAATCAACCAATAGAAATCCACGCTCAACCGTGGGAACAATCACCGAGGTCTATGACTATCTCCGCCTACTCTTTGCGCGCGCTGGCAAGCCGCATTGTCCTGAGTGCGGGAAAGAGATCGCTAAACAAACCCCTCAGAACATCGTCGATCAGATTCTGGAACTACCTCCCGAAACTAAATTTCAAGTTTTAGCGCCCATGATTAGGGCTCGCAAAGGGGAGTTCGTTGATCTCTTTAAAGACTTGATTGCTCAAGGTTACTCGCGAGCGCGAGTTGATGGCACAACCATCGCTCTCACAGACGCACCAAAATTGAAGAAGCAAGAAAAACACACGATTGAAGTTGTGGTCGATCGATTGACTGCAAAACCTGAAGGAAAGCAACGTCTCACCGATTCAATTGAGACTGCGCTCAAACTTGCCAGCGGACTGGTTACTCTCGAGTTTGTTGATGCGAAAACGGGGGAGAAAGAACGAACCTACAGCGAACTTCTCGCCTGTCATGATTGCGGACTTTCGTTTCAGGAAATGGAACCGCGCTCATTTTCTTTCAATTCACCATTTGGAGCATGCGCTGACTGCACTGGAATTGGTTCAAAACTTGAGGTCGATGAAGAGCTCGTCATTCCCGATGATTCTCTCTCTATTGAAGATGGCGCAATCGCACCTTGGTCTGGTGGACAGTCTGCAGATTACTTCCTCAATCTTCTCGAGGCACTTGCCGCAGATGTTAAGTTCTCGATGAAGACCCCATGGATCAAGCTGTCTCAGAAGGCTAAGGATGCGATTCTCAATGGCTATGAATATGAGGTCCATGTTCGTTACAAGAATCGCTATGGACGCGTGCGCAATTACTCAACTGGCTTTGAAGGCGTCATCCCCTTTGTTCAACGCCGTCATGCCGAAACTGATAGTGATTACAGTCGCGAGAAGTATGAGGCGTACATGCGAGAGACTCCATGTCCTGCCTGTAAAGGTACGCGCCTTAAGCCTGAAGTTCTTGCGGTAACACTCGGCGCGAAGAACATTGCGGAAATCTGTGAGCTCTCCATCGAAGATTGCGCAAAGTTTCTCAAAGGTCTGAAATTGCCAGCCCGTGAAGCAAAAATTGCAGAGCGAGTAATGAAAGAAGTCCACGCTCGTTTAGGTTTTCTACTAGATGTTGGGTTGGAATATCTCACCCTAGCTAGACCAGCGGCGACGCTCTCGGGCGGTGAAGCCCAGCGTATTCGCTTGGCCACCCAGATTGGATCAGGCTTGGTGGGAGTGCTCTACGTACTTGATGAGCCAAGCATCGGTTTACATCAACGTGATAACAAACGATTAATTGAAACGCTCACCCACTTACGTGACCTTGGAAACACTCTCATTGTTGTGGAGCATGATGAAGAAACAATTCGAACCGCTGATTGGATTGTAGATATTGGACCTGGAGCTGGCGAACATGGCGGGGAGATCGTTGTATCTGGTGATTATCAAGCTCTAGTCGACTCGAAGCGATCGATTACAGGCGCATATATATCAGGCCGTTCACAAGTCGAGATTCCCAAGAAGCGCCGTGAGATTAACCCAAAACGAAGTCTCACAATTAAGGAAGCGAAAGAAAACAACCTTAAGAACCTAGACGTCACTATTCCGCTCGGCGCATTTGTTTCGGTTACGGGTGTCAGCGGTTCTGGAAAATCAACTCTAGTTAACGACATTCTCTATTCAGTCCTAGCAAACAAGCTCAACGGAGCTCGAATTGTTCCTGGTCGCCATCGAACAATTACGGGTATCGATCACTTAGACAAAGTCGTCCATGTAGATCAGTCTCCGATTGGACGAACTCCACGTTCTAATCCAGCAACGTATACGGGAGTCTTTGACAAGATCCGCGCGCTCTTTGCCGAGACGAGTGAAGCAAAAGTCCGTGGTTACCAGCAAGGACGCTTCTCGTTCAACGTCAAAGGTGGGCGATGTGAAAACTGCGCAGGCGATGGAACCATCACAATCGAGATGAACTTTTTGCCTGACGTGTATGTTCCCTGTGAAGTTTGCCACGGTGCGCGCTACAACCGTGAGACCCTTGAAGTTCATTACAAAGGCAAGACCATCGCAGAAGTTCTCGATATGCCAATTGAGAAAGCGACAGATTTCTTCGAGTCCATTCCTGCCATTCATCGATACTTGAAAACGCTCTGTGATGTTGGGCTGGGGTACGTCAGGCTCGGACAGTCTGCACCAACGCTGTCGGGAGGCGAAGCTCAACGCGTTAAATTGGCAACCGAGCTTCAGCGTCGTTCCACAGGACGCACCATCTACGTACTTGATGAGCCAACCACAGGTCTTCACTTTGAAGATGTACGAAAGTTGCTCATGGTTCTGCAGAGATTGGTTGATACTGGAAACACCGTAGTAGTAATCGAACATAATATGGATGTCATCAAGTGCGCCGATTGGGTAATAGATCTAGGACCAGAAGGTGGATCTGGTGGCGGAACGCTGGTCGCTGAAGGAACGCCAGAGGCAGTCGCAAAGGTGAAATCGAGTTACACCGGAAAGTTCCTTGCTGAAGCGTTAAAGAAGTAACCATGGCAGATCCAGCGACGTATCGTCCGACAGATATTCCCGATGAGCCTGGTGTCTACCGATTCTTCAATGAGAAGAACGAGGTCATCTATGTGGGTAAAGCTCGATCACTCAAGAATCGCCTGAACTCCTATTTTCAGAAGAATGTGGGAGAGAAGACTTATCGAATGATTCATGCGGCTAACCGTGTGGATTGGACCGTCGTTCGAACAGAGGTTGAGGCGCTTCAACTCGAATTCACATGGATTAAGGAAGAGAACCCGATATTTAATGTGCAATTCAAAGATGATAAGTCTTACCCCTACTTGGCCCTCACTCTAAACGAGGAATTTCCACGAATTTTTATTACCCGCCGATCAAAACGTAAAGGCGTTGCTTATTTCGGCCCATTTGCTCATGCCTGGGCGCTGCGTACGACTTTTGATGTTTTGCTCAAGCTATTCCCGGTCCGCTCCTGTACGGATGCAAATTTTGAGCGGGCGAAGCGAATTAAACGTCCTTGTTTGTTGGGTGACATTGGTAAGTGCGCAGCCCCGTGCGTTGAACGTATTTCGGCTGCTGAACACCTCAAACTCGCTAAAGAGATGCAGAAGTTCATTTCTGACGGTTCTGCTGACATAACTGATGAATTGCGAAACGAGATGGAGCGAGCAGCACAAGCAGAGGAGTTTGAGCGAGCTGGAAAAATTCGCGATCAACTCGCAGCTCTGGAACGCGCCTCAGAGTCCACAGATGCCGCTATCTCGGATTCCATCACCGCGGATTTCATCGCAATTCATGAGGACATCACTCATGCCGCCGCATCCATTTTCCGCGTTCGCCATGGTCGTGTTGTAGGTTCGAAGTCTTGGGTAATGGATAGGGCAAATATTCCTGAAGAAACTTCACTATTGGAGGCCACGATCAATCAGATTTATCTCGAGTTCGAACCGGTACGCGAGATTCTGGTCAATAGTGAGTTGGATGAGGAGCTAATGTCGGAGTTTCTCTCGCAGAGGTTTGACATGAAGATAGTTATCAAAAGACCCGAGCGCGGCGAGAAGTCAGAGTTACTCGATACAGTCAAAAGAAATGCTCATCATTCCCTAGTTCAATTCTTAAGCAAACGCGCTAACGATGCGGGGGTGAGCGGGCGCGCTCTTGAAGATCTTGCCAATGCCCTTAATCTCGAGGAACTACCTTTACGTATCGAATGTTTTGATATCTCCAATATTCAAGGCACATCAGTGGTGGCATCGATGGTTGTCTTTGAAGATGGCCAGGCAAAGAAGAGCGAATATCGCCGCTTTGGGATCGACGATAAGGAGAAGTTTGACGATACGCGAGCAATGCATCATGTCGTGACCAGGCGATTCAAGCGCTATCTGGCCGAGAAGGATCTTGATCTGACTGAAGTTGAATTAAGTGGGGGAGAGAGGCCCAAGTTTGCCTATCCACCACAGCTTGTCATCGTTGATGGTGGCCGGGGGCAAGTCAATGCTGCGGCGCGCGCTTTCGAAGAACTTGGAATTACCAATATTGCTTTAGTGGGATTGGCTAAACGCCTCGAGGAGATCTGGTTTCCGCATCAGAGTTATCCCGTCATCCTTCCGCGTCATAGCGAAGCGCTCTACTTAGTCCAACGAATTCGAGATGAAGCGCATCGATTTGCCATTACATTTCATCGCTCTAAACGTTCTCGATTGATGTTGGAATCTCTATTAGATGAAATTCCATCATTGGGGGAGGTACGTAGATTGGCGCTGCTTGAGCACTTTGGATCGATTGCGGCGCTGAAGAAAGCAACCATCGATGAGATCTCTGCTATTCCGGGTATTGGGCCGAAGAGTGCGGAGAACATCCTGCGAGCAATATCTGAGACCGAATCTCGGGTCTCGATTGATACCTCAACGGGGGAGATTATTGAGGGCTCTTGAACGAGCTTTTGGTAGATGCTTGACACCCCTAGGATGATGACGCCATGAACCGCGAATTGGTTGTCATCACTGGAATGAGCGGCGCTGGACGCTCCACAGTCGCTCATGCCATGGAGGATCATGGTTGGTATGTAATCGACAATTTGCCACCACTTCTTCTGCTCTCCGTCTTCGATATGACTGAGCGATCGGCAGATTCGGTTGCGGTGGTAATCGATGTTCGTGGACGGCAATTCTTTGATGACCTCAATCGTTCGCTAGCCGAACTTGCAGAACGTGGAATTTCTAGAAAAATCATCTTCGTCGATGCTGCCGATGATGTTCTTGTGCGACGATTTGAATCCTCACGACGACCACACCCACTTCAGGGCAGCGACCGGATAGTTGATGGTATCGATAGAGAGCGCGAGAAACTTCGAGAACTTCGTTCTGGGGCTGACCTTGTCGTAGATTCTTCGCAGCTAAATGTTCACCAACTTGAGAAGAAAATCTCCGAACTATTCTCTACAGATTCTTCAGCATCGCTCAAGGTAAACGTCCTTTCCTTTGGTTATAAGTTTGGACTACCGGTCGACGCAGATCTTGTGATGGATTGCCGTTTTATTCCTAATCCACATTGGAATCCAGAACTTCGTCCCAAGAACGGCCTAGATCACGAGGTGAGTACCGCAGTTCTGAACGCTGACAATGTGGGCGAATTTCTTGACCGCTATGTCGCGCTCTTCCAAAGTATCGGCCAGGGATACTTGCGAGAAGGAAAGAAGTACATCACTCTTGCGATTGGCTGCACGGGCGGAAAGCATCGCAGCGTCGCCGTAGCTGAAGAACTTGCTCGGCGCATCAACGGATATCACCTCGACTCCGAACACAGTGTCTCTGCACATGCAATACATCGAGATTTGGGACGTGAGCGTTGACCGAACCTAAAGTTGTCGCACTCGGTGGCGGCCACGGTCTGGCAGCAACGCTTCGCGCACTAAGACAACTCACCTCTCAACTCACTGCGATTGTCACGGTTGCTGACAATGGTGGCTCTAGTGGGAGATTGCGTGAAGAATTTCATTCACTTCCACCCGGTGATTTGCGAATGGCGCTCGCGGCTCTCTGCTCTGATGATGAATGGGGACGCAGTTGGGCAGAGATCATGCAATATCGCTTCACCTCAGCTGGCGCACTGGATGGTCATGCACTGGGAAATCTACTTCTCACCGCGCTCTGGGATCGAGATGGAGACCCGGTTCAGGGACTTGATCGAGTTGGTGCGCTTCTCAAAGTTGTGGGAAGAGTTCTACCCATGGCGCTTGAGCCACTTGATATAGAAGGAGTTTTCAAAACCTGGGAAGGAACTCATGTTGTACGAGGACAGAAGGAAGTTGCTCTCAGTAGAGGAACTTTGGAGAATCTTCGACTAATTCCCGAGAACCCAACTCCAACACTGCAAGGACTTCAGGCAATTGCGGAGGCAGACTTTATAACTATTGGCCCAGGTTCGTGGTTCTCAAGCGTCCTGCCGCATCTTCTTGTAACTCAACAACGCGAGGCGATTGAGAGTTCGCGAGCAAAGAAGGTGATTGTCCTCAATCTTGATGCTGCCGCCCATATGCAAGGGGATGAACTCGCTGGTAGTTCGCCAGCGACGCATCTTGCCGTGCTCCGTAACTTTGCACCGAATCTTCGGTGTGAAATTGCTCTAATTGACAGCTCTATTGCTGCCCAAAGTGAAGTTCAGGACGAGTTAGAAGAATTAGTTGCTGCAATGGGAGGGCGGGTCGTTGTGGCCGATCTCGCATCCTCGCCAGGAAGCAACCACCATGATCCAAGAAAATTATTTTCTACTTTCAGCCACATTTTTCAAGCGGAGATGCTTAGATAACGCTCATGGCAATGACTGCGTCAGTGAAGGACGAACTTAGCCGTCTCTCAATTTCCAAGCCATGTTGCCGCAAAGCTGAGGTCTCAGCCATATTGCGCTTCGCAGGCGGGCTACACATTTCGGCAGGCAAAATCATGGTGGAGATTGAACTCGACACCGCTCAAGCTGCGCGCCGAATCCGTAAAGATATTGCCGACGTTTATGGCCACGACTCTGATCTCGCTGTAATCAGCGCAGGTGGCTTACGTAAAGGAAGTAGATATCTTGTGCGCGTCATTAAGGATGGCGACGCGCTTGCACGTCAGACCGGATTAGTTGATTCGCATGGCCGGCCAGTAAGGGGCCTTCCACCACAAGTAGTCTCTGCCGGAATCTGCGATGCGGAAGCTGCTTGGCGTGGAGCATTTCTTGCGCATGGTTCTCTCACTGAACCAGGAAGATCATCGGCTTTAGAAATTACTTGTCCTGGACCTGAAGCGGCCCTGGCGCTCGTGGGAGCGGCGCGTCGACTCGGAATCACAGCAAAAGCTCGCGAAGTTCGTGGCGTTGATCGCGTTGTAATCCGCGATGGCGATGCAATTGGGGTGCTACTCACGCGACTTGGTGCTCATGAAAGTGTTATGGCCTGGGAAGAGCGACGAATGCGACGCGAAGTGCGCGCTACTGCAAATCGTCTCGCAAACTTTGATGATGCAAATCTTCGTCGCTCTGCGCGCGCAGCTGTTGCAGCATCTGCACGAGTACAACGCGCAATGGAAATCTTGGGCGATGACATCCCCGAACATCTTCGTGAAGCCGGTCAACTTCGTATCACTCACGGTCAGGCAAGTCTGGAAGAACTTGGTTCCCTCTCAACACCTCCGATGACTAAAGATGCGATTGCTGGACGAATCCGCCGCCTCCTCGCGATGGCAGATAAGCGTGCGAGTGATTTGGGCATCCCAGATACTGAGGCGGGACTTTCGCCTGACCTTCTCAACTAGCCCTCTCAATTTTCCTCGTAACCGAACCAGACTGATAGGATTTGCGCGAGTCCACAAGGTCGTGGCAATAATGAAAATTTCGATTGATGCGCTCTCTTAGCGCATCTCATGGAGCGTGGTCATAGTGGTTAAGGTTGGAATCAACGGTTTTGGACGTATTGGACGCAATTTCTTCCGTGCGGCTCTAGCATCAAATGCAGATATCGAAGTTGTCGCAGTCAATGACCTGACAGATATCGCAACATTGGCCCACCTTTTGAAATATGACTCGATTCTCGGCCGTCTCAATCAAACAGTCACTCATGACGACAAGTCCATCACCGTCGGAGGAAAGACTTTCCGAGTGTTTGCTGATAGAGATCCAGCTGCCCTGCAATGGGGATCCGTCGGGGCAGATATCGTCATCGAATCAACTGGCCATTTCACCAAGGCTGCGGATGCAAAAAAGCATATGGTCGGCGGAGCAAAGAAGGTTGTTATTTCCGCGCCAGCGACCGATGAAGATGTCACCTTAGTTCTTGGAGTCAATGATTCTGCGTATGACCCAGCTAAGC
>JACCDM010512285.1_pt1 | contig 14070 bp, 10 predicted proteins | sample 7445851 | NCBI WGS metagenome assembly JACCDM01 (sample SAMN15323438, study PRJNA562643) | freshwater metagenome | isolation source: river surface water | place: USA:Blue River Watershed | collected 2017-08-16
AGGTCCGACGGTCCGAAGCCGCGATCGACCGTCTCCACCAACGTCACCACCAGCTGAGCCTCGCCGGCCTTCCAGCGGACCAGCATCGGCAGCCAGCGTGCGTCGCAGTAAGTCAGCCAGAAATGGCCCTCGACGCCCGTCTCACCCTGGCCCGAGGCGATCTTATCGGCATCGTAGCCCATCTCTTCGGCGATGGCGGCGATGAGGATGCGGGGGTCATGGAACTCCATCGCCAGGATATCGTCCGGCTTGCTGAACAAGCCGGGGGCAGGCGTGCCCTCGGGCGCGGGCGTCTCGACCAGCAGGGCGCGGACCGGGCGGAACTCCGCCAGCACGCGTTCGGTCGGGAAGGACAGGAAGGGCAGCGAGGGGGTGATGGGTTTCATATGCACCCTTAGCCTCCCCGCCCCCGCCCAAACCCCGAGGGCACTTGTCGCACGAAACAGGCTACTAGCCATCATTCCACGTTGGGAAGAGTAGGCGGCTTGGTCACACCGATGAGTCTACCATGCCGACTCAGGACAGCGTAGCCCGGAGAAGCCTGCTGAAGACCACGGCAGGCCTACCATCTGGAGATTGCACCTTTGCGTATTGAAAGGTCAGGCCATGACGCAGCTCTTTACGGCGCACCGTCAACTGATGCTCGACCTTCACGGGCAATCCTTTGAACACGGCCATATGCGGACGGTTTATAACCGAGGCTGTGATCGATAAATCCTGACTAAAGAAGTCGTAGGCTTCTCTGTTGACGCCGGCAGCTAAGAGTTCCCAAAGATCTGGCTCCCAGCCTCTGGGGCGTTTGGCTTCCGCGTCTTTCCCGATCGCGAGTTCTATGCCCGCGGCCAAAAGGTCATGGCGAGGTCCTTTGGCTGAAGAATCTGAAAGCGGAATAGCAGGATCCGCATCCATCGGATAGATGAACTCTTGGGAGAAGGAAACATCGACGTCGTCCGAGGACGACCAACTTTCCTTTAGGGTCGCCAAGGTTTCCATGCGTTTGTCATTGGCGCTTCTCGCGGCATCAGAGCCGTCCCTCCAGGCGGCAAGATCGTCGGATAGTAGTCCAGAGTCGTCATAATCGTGGGTCAGTCGGCTCTCCAAGGTAAGCTGCATCATGCTGGAGGTGTCGGCCAGCGATTCCTGGTGGAGCAGCCTGAGGACGGATCGAGGCATCGGTTCATCTGCAAGGATATGCAGCACCGACGGGGCGGAGGTATGCTTGCCGATGGTCACAAGCCGATCTCCTGTGCTCAACATGGCGGAAGGATGGTGGCTACGGGCGTTGAGCTGACCCGGGGTGAAGAACTCCACATGCGAGCTATGGAGGTAGTCCAATAGCTCATCCCGGTAGGAGGCCACGCCCGGCTTATCCGGGTCGATGACGTAGGTTATGGACGTCCGCGTAAATCCGTGAGATTCGTTGGGCGCCACGAATAACTTTGCCGCGACTTCCTTCCATTCGGCGCGCCCCTCGAACGACTCCACGAAGTTTTCCTGGTAAGCCTTGATCAGCTGCAAGACCTGCGGGATGGCTTCCTTGTCGGCCTGGAAGGTGATCCAAGGGCCTCCGTGCATGCGCATGATGCTTTCTTGGTCATATGTCACCAGCACGTTGCCGGCGCCGGGAGTCCATCGGATCAATTGGGGTGATGCGCCAGGCCTGCCATAGGCGACCCAGTGATGCCCTTCGCGCCCCGTCTCCCCTTCACCATCGGCGAGTAGCATGGCGTCGTATCCGAAGACGTTCGACACTATCTCCAAGAAGCTTGGCTTCTTGGCAGCTTCTTCGATCACAGAGAGGATTTCGAACTCGTCATATGGATTAGCCAACGAGAACCCCCGGACCGGCCGGAATTTATCCCAGACGAGTTGGGTCGGAAAAGCGATCAGGGGAAGCATGAACCTAGGCCTGCATCAAGTCACGTCACCGTTCTTCCGAAGAGGAATCCGTCAACGTATAGGTAGTCGATTTCGCTTCCATCGAGAAGGTCAAACGCCTCGTCGATGTCGTTGATAATAGGCCTCCCCTTGGTGTTGAACGACGTATTGATGAGAACTTCGTAACCAGTGAGCTTGCCCACTTCGACCAGAAGCGAGTGAAGGAAAGTCTCGTTCTTAGTGACGGTCTGAATTCTGCACGTTCCGTCGTAATGGACTACCTCGCCAAGCTTCTTTGCATGCGCTTTTTTGATCCTCGGAGAGAAGCTCATATATTTTGTCTGCGGGCACGCCTCGAAATAAGCTGACTGCATTTCTTCGGTTACTAGCGGAGCAACAGGCCGGAAAGGCTCCCTTGCCTTGACCCTGTTTAGCAGGTCTTTCATGCCTTTCTTGCAAGGATTGGCCAGCAGTGAGCGATTGCCGAGGGCCCTAGGGCCCGCCTCGATTTTGCCTATCACTGTCCCCACCAGTTTACCCTTGTGGAGTAGTTCGGCGACCTCGCGTGCGGTTACGGCACGACCGGACCTAGTGCGCAGATGTTTGAGGAGACTTCCAGCCGCCTCTGGTCCGATGAATGCGTCATCGAACGTTTTGAATCGCGACAAGCCTGCGTCCATGACCGCTGCGCCCAGACTGATGCCGCAGTCGCCCGGAACCGGCAGGACTACGACTTCTTTTCCGGTCAGGTCAAAGATAAGGCTATTAAGTTTTACGTTCAGCGCGCAGCCGCCGGTGAGAAGGATCCGCCGGCACGATTTTGCGGTGAGGGCTGCCTTGGCGTGTTCTAGGAACTCTTGCTCGAAAACCTCCTGGGAAGTGCGGAGTAGGTTCTCGGAATCCTTAAGGCCTAGGGCAATTTCGGGGAGCGAACCGTCGCGTGCCTTGGCACCTAGCGGCTTCAGTTTGCAGTCTTTGATAAGTTTCCGAATTGCCGACTCAATTTGCCCAGCATCCCGTATTCTGGTGAAATAACGATAGTACTGCCTCAGAGGCTTGAGAAAACGAGCGACGACTTTGCCGCGCGGAGCGAGTCCCATCACCTTGCCTGCCAAGTGCTGGTTGGTCTCCGGGGCGAAGGTTGGGCTCGATTTGATTTCAGGAGCGACCAACCCCAGGTATCTATAAGGCACGCCGAGGTTCTGTTTGGATTCGGAGACAACTTTGATGGTCTTGCCGTCAAAACGATAGATCCAGAAATAGTCATCCAGATCTCCGCCTCCGTCATAGCTGACGATGACATCTCCGGCCCTGGGCTTACTGAAAGCGTAGACAGAGTAGGCATGAAGTAGGTGGTGAGTCTTGCTGGAGTCCACCTTGGCGCGCGGCAGCAACTCTCGGACGACCTCGGCCTGTTCGGGCCTAACCCAGCAAAGATTGACACGGTTGATCTGGGACAGATGCCGCTCGATGAAAGGCCACGCCAGCAGTTTAAACTCCGCCGAGAAGCGTTCGGACTCCTTCCTGAACTTGAAGTACCTTTGGTTCGCGACTTTCTCGAACTCCACATAGCACATAACCTCGCCAGTTGCCGGGTTGGCTATGGTCATATTCGCGTCGTGACCCGTGTGCAGGGATAAGGTGAGGGGCATCTCGCTAAGAAAGTATGCAGGTAATAGAAGTCAATGTAATGGGCTTGAACGGAAAATGCCGGAGATTAGGTTGCTGCCATGGAAACCCATTACGGAAACTTCGTCGAAATCCCTCGCGGCGAATTCATGATGGGAAACGACACGGCGTATCTCTCACTGAACGGCGATGCTCGCAAAGAGCACACGCACGCCAGACATGTACATAAGGTAAGGATAACCAAGCGGATCGCCTTGCTTACGACTCCCCTGACCTGCGCTCAGGCCGCACGCTTTCTCGACCGGCATCCCGGGGTACTTTCAGACGAGAAATTCCGATTTAAGGTCTACGATGACCCCGAGATGGCTTATGCGCTGGGAGACGCCATCGAGCATCCGCCGACACGGTCCTGGGATGAGTCTACGCACCGTTACTGGCGAGATTCAGCCAACGCATTACTGCCCGCGACCGGGCTCAGCTGGGATGACGCCCAGCTTATCTGCGAGGCGATTAGCAAGGAGCTAGCAATGAGAGTGCGCCTGCCCACGGAGGCCGAATGGGAGTACGCATGCCGCGCAGGTACCACGACGGTATATAACTTCGGAAGCCAAACATCTGATGCCACCGATAACGCATGGTGCTGCGTAAACTCGGGCTTAGAGCCGAAGGACGTGAAAGGTTTCCGCCCCAACCAATGGGGGCTTTATGACATCGTCGGCAACGTGTGGGAATGGTGCCAAGACAGGTATTCCACCACTTATTATGAGAGAAGCCCGGTGGATGATCCGCTTTGCGACGATCCTACGATCGTCGAGAGGGTCATCCGCGGAGGGAGCTCCATGAACAAGGCCGAAACATGCCGCTCTTCTCATCGTTTCGGCCTTAAGCCGACCCTGCGGGATCGCTTCCTGGGGATCCGCTTGGTAATCGAACTCGCATGATTTATATAATCGGTATCGGACCCGGCGGATCGCCCAAATACCTTACCAGCAGGGCTAGTGAGGTTATCTGCTCCGTAGGTGAAGCCATATACGTGGGCGAGATGATTGGCCCCGGAATCAAGGGCTTGTTTGCGGGGAGAAACCTTGCCGCCGGCAGACTGACTATCACGGAGGTTAACGGGAGACTGGAGTCCGCACTTAATGCCGGACGCGATCTTGCGATCTTAGTTCCGGGCGATCCTTGCCTTTACTCCGGTCAGGATGGGCGGGAAAGAACGGTTGGTCAGTATGTCGAATGGTTGCGATCTCGCAGGGCTGAGTTCGAGGTTATCCCGGGCGTCAGCAGCTGGATGGCGCTTTGCGCGGCAGCGGGAGTCGACATGACGGAGCTAGGAACTTCTCAGGCGATCCTGGTGCTAAGCCTGGAGCGCATGCTCACCGTGTCGGCAGATAAGGAGCTGGATTGGACGGCCTTAGGAGAGGCGTGCAAGAAAAGGCCTGCCTTGGTCCTTTTTCAGTCGTATGCCGAACGCGCATCGCTACCTGCGTTCCTGTCGGACTTATATCCTCCAGACTCTGAGGTCATAGTAGGCTATAAGGTGTCTTGGCCGGATGAAAGGATCCTCAGGATGCCGCTCTCCGCTTTTGCTCAACAACAGCTGGGCGATGACCTTGCCAAGCATTCCATCATTATCATCCTTCCGACAAAGCCGACGCCATGAAGCAACTGATGAAGAAAAATAAGCCGCTCGCATACTTAGAGGGCCAGAAAAAGCAGGTAAGGTCAGGGCGTCTTTATGAGCTCAAGATGTTCTCTAAGCACGTCGATATGCTCGAGCAGTTGGACCTGCTGGTGGATAATCCGCAGCCTGGCAGAGACAAGGTGTTGTGGCAGGACTATAAGGCCGGCTGCGACGTGCTTTGCATCGGTGCACGTTACGGCATCGAGATGCTCGCGATGAAGGAGATGGGGTTCAGCGCCGCAAAGGTGGTGGGAATAGACCTATATCCGCGTGGAGCCGACGTTCTGCGAGCCGACATGCACAAGCTCCCCTTCGCCTCCTCGTCCTTCGATATCGTCTACTCTCACCATACCCTTGATCATTCGCTTGATCCGCGAAAAGCCTTGTCCGAGATGGCTAGGGTGTCTCGGTCGGGCGCGGTTTGGGTATTCACCGTCCCCTATAATGATCATGGTCCCGAGGAGTCCGTCGATTTCGATAGCCCCGATGAGGTCGTGAAATATCTTTTAAAGGCCAAGGGCAAGAAAGCCGAAGTCCTCTACCGTCAGGAAGTCGTCCGGACCGCCGCCGGCCATGTTCTTCCCTCTGACACCTGGTTGCCGCGAAAATGGACCAACGAGGTCAGGCTGATCATTAGATGAGGGGCTCTCTCCGAAAAAAACCCATGCTTGCGCTCGTCGTTTATGCGAAGCGCAACGTAAGGGACATGGCTGAGCGGGCGTTCAGATCGATAGCTAAACAGAAGAGGAAGCCGGACAAGCTCATCGTCATCGATGATGACTCCGAGGCGGGCTTTGACGACGTCAAGGAGCGCGTTCTGGATCTCCGGTTGGAAGATTGCCATGTCCAAGTGCTTCGAAACGAGCGCACACAGGGATTATGCGGCTCTTTAAATACGGCCATTCTCAAGCTCATGGAGTACGCCGACGAGGAGAAGTGCTACGTGACGTTCTTGCGTGAGGAGGACGAGCTCGTTCCGGCTCATTTTGAAGTCCTCGAAAAAGCGACCAAGGGTTGTGCGGAGGCGGTTGTACTTACTGACATTCAAGTAAAGGGTCGGAGCAAGCCGATCGGGATGCTTCGTAGGTCCACTCCGCAGGGGCACCTTGCACGGCTGTTCAGCCTGGATTTGGATCTGGCCAGCTGCTTGATGGGTGCTGTTGCCGTCAGGTTGGACATATTGATGGAGGCTGGGATGTTCAACGAGGCGCTCCGTGGCATGCAGACATATGAGATGCTGCTCCGGATTTCAGAGCTTCCCGCACTGAGCTGGACGGCGACCGGCAAGACGACCCTCATCGCCCCTCCTTCTGGGTATCGGACGCATGAACGTACCGATGGCGTCGTGATCGACCGTCGCCGTGAGCTTACTTCATCGGTTATCTTGGACATGCGCAGGGGAAGCCGGGCTTTTTGTCTGCTCGCAAAGCATCGCCTTGAGGACCCCGTTGAACGATCGCTTTTTGGGGCGATAAAAGGACGAATTAGAAAACGTGACCGTCGTACGAGTACAAAGCGTTGGGGTATTGGATACGATTTGAAGCCTGCCACTTTCAGGAAAATACGCATTCAGCCGTTGGATTCGGCGGCACGGAAAATCCTAAACTCTGCGCATTTGGTCGTAGGAATTATCAGTCGTAGCAACCAAGAAGCCGAGAAATGCGGCTTGGTCGATCTGCTCAAGGAGTTGGAATGGCTCTCAGGCCATGTTGGCTCAGTCCACGTCTGCATACTCGACAACGCTGATGGCACCGAAAAGCCCAAGGAATGGTTCCTCGACCTTCCGCGTCGTGGCCCTAAATTCGTAGTTGAGACCTTCAGCGCCAAGTTTCATTCAGCTGACGCCACGGCCAAGGGCTATAAGGCGTCAATCGCAGTCGCGCGCAGCGCGGTTCAACGTCACGTTGCGGCTTACATCCGACGCTCTCCCGGCTTGAAGTCCGCATTGGCCTGGTTCCTCGACGAAGACCTGTCGCTCGTCAACCGTGCTATGTGCTGGGACGACGGGGAAAGCCGGGACTGGTTCCTTGGCCAGCTTGCCGCCCTGCTCACGAATTTGAAGTCAGAGGCAGTACCGAAGGTCGCCATGATTCTCGGACAGGTCACGGACGCACCGCCGATCCCAGGGACAATGACCTTCAGGCTGCAGTTGCTCGACGCAGTCACCTCCTTGCGCCGGCTGAGGCTGGCCGATGCGGAAGGGAAGTATTGTTACCGCGACTTCCAGCGCGTGCTCGAGAAGTGGTTCTCTCCAGGCCGGGAGATTCGCGATTATTATTACGATGTCTCGAGCAGAGACCTTATTCATTTGGAATTTCCCTTCGACTACTTCCCATGGGACAATGGCGAATTCCGTCGCTCTAAGCTCACCAATGGCGACGTACTGAGGAAGGTGATCCACGAGTTGCCCAAGCTGGCCAAAGGCAAACAGGTTTTTAGGCCGATTTTTGCGGACCGCCACTTCGCGGTGGATCCGGCTGAAATAAAGGAGGACGGCTTTCCCACGAAGACCAGCAGGGCTAAGATTTCGCATTCGCCTTCTGTCCTCAGGGGAGGCAACACTTTGCTTCCCGTCGGCGCCGACGCTGATAAGTATCCCACCGTTACGCTCAAGGGCCTTAAGTATGGCCGGAAGTCTCTGACGCCACGCCGCGCAGACATGGTTTCTGCCGTCATCTGCAGGTATTTACACGGCAAGGAAGTCACGGCTTGTGCGTTGCCTGTCCGCCAGCGACGAGAGGACGAAGGAAACAAAAGCCCGAAAGATTTGCTCAACCCCCGTAAATACGTGCCCGATACCGAGGGTTTCGCGATCTACACCGCGCTTAAATCCGTCCTAGATGACCGGCAATTGGCTAGGTTGGATACCAAGGCAGGCAGGCATGCTTGCGAAGAATGCGATTTCAAGCAGTCCGACGTGGACCGCTTCTTCAGGGCGGTATCGGATGCGCGTAAACTAAGAAGCCGTTCGATCATCTCGTCGTTCTATCGTGTGCGCGGCCTGGCAAGAATCTTGGAGCAAGAATTGCGCCTTTGCGAAGGCTTCATGAACTCAACCGAGGATCGTCAGGCGCTACGGCAATCGCTGGATTTCGCGGTTAAGCTTCAGAAGGCGTTGCGAAGAGGTTTCGACCTACATGATGACAAGGGCAGGCATCACGGGCAGAAGATCTTGTCCACCTCTAACCCGATGGTCCGATATCCCAAGGCCGATGTGGCGAGTTTTCTTAAGAAGCTACGGCTGCATGTCCCGCCACGGTCATGAGTATTCATGTCATTTGTTATCATCGGGTGCTGCCAGAGGTCTCAGATGATTTGGGAACGGTTGATGCGTATCATCATGAGCGAGGCATGCTGCATAGTTTGGCCGACTTCCGCCGTCAGTTGGACATCCTGCAAGACCGATGTCAGATCGTCGATGCGGCGGGCTTCCTTCGCGCCCGTAATTGCGAAGGGCATGCAAAGTCGTCTGTCCTGCTGACGTTCGACGATGGCTATGCTGATTTTTTTACCATTATAATGCCGGAGCTATCGGCTCGCGGGTTGCCCTGTGTCCTATTCCCCACGAAGGCGCCGGTCATGACCGGATATGTTCCGCCCCGCGATCAAGTCTATGCTCTACTAGCTGCCGACTACCGTGGCCCACGTCGTCTTTCACCAGAGGAAAGAAAGAGTTGGGTCAGCGGTCATCATAAGTCCGCCATGTTGAGGCTAGGTCCGAACGAGCAGGCCAGATTGATTTCTGATTTAGCTTCACAGGTTGGAGGCGAGCCGTCACCGCCGGCTCCGTGTCACCTCACGGAAACGCAGTTAAAGCTATTGCCGGCCTCGGTCTATCTCGGAGCCCATGGCCTATACCATCATGAGTTCGGTTCACTAGGTGCTGATGAGCTCCGCGCCGAACTGGCGGTGATACTCGAGTGGGTTGCGCGAGTTCGTCCAGCACAGCCTCACGGAGTCTGGCTTGCCTACCCTAATGGCAAGGACGACAGGGAAGAGCGTCCTGGACAGGTGGTTCAGGCAGTATCGAATGCGGGGGTGAATTATGCATTCACTGCCAAGAAAGAGGTTCGCCCTGCAAAGGCCACGGACTTGAAGATTCCGAGGATCTTCTCACAGGACGGCGTTGATTACCTGCGGCCTATCTGGGAGAAGAAAGCATGAAAAAACCGATCCTTACTATCATCGGCCCGAACAAGTCGCTTTGTAAGCCCGCCCATCGCAAACAAGCTGAGATTGCAGGGCAACTTGCCGTCGAGCTCGGGTTCAGGGTCATGACCGGCGGCGAGAAGGGAGTCATGGAGGCGGCCTTCATCGGGGCCAAGCGCGCTAAGAACTATCAGTCAGGCGATACCATCGCTATCAGCCCTAAGGAATCCTCAGAAGGAGACGAGTGCCTGGCGGATATCGTCATATATACGGGCTTAGGGCACGCTAGAAACTATATCATGGCTCACGGACAGATCATCCTGGCAATCGGCGGGGGTACCGGGACGCTTTCCGAAATGGCTATGGCATGGAGCAAGTGTCGTCCAATTATGGCTTTTGCCGGAGACGGATGGGCCGGCAAGGTGGCTGGAGTGCGTTTGGACGAACGTAGAAAAGATAAAGTCGTCCGCATCACGAACAAGCGTGACCTGGCGAAACAGCTGAAGCAATTCCTGCGGAAAGCCTAAGGGGCCCAATCCGCCAGGTCCTCGTTGGCTTCCCAGGCGTTCTTGAGGTCGAAGACCTTTGTCCCAGCTTTTTTAGCGGCGGACACCTTGTTCACCCATGCTTCTTTCAGGAACTCGTGGTGGCCGACGGCTAGGACGATTGCCACATAGCTCGTCAGCTGTTTTGGTGCGGTTTGCAACACCGTCACATCATGACACTCAGGATCGGACGTGAATGCGGCTGCGTCTACGTGCGGATCAAAAGTATCTACTTTTAGGCCGTAGGTTTGGAGTTCACGGACGAGGTCAACAGATTTTGAGTTACGGAAGTCCGGGATGTTCTCCTTGAAAGTAAGTCCGAGCACTAAGACGCGCTGTTTTGCCAAAGAATGGCCCCAGTTAATGCATCGCTTGACGAAGTAGTCGGCGAATAATTTAGGCATGCCATCGTTGAGCCTACGGCCAGCAAGGATGATTTCGGGATGATAGCCGGCCCGCTGGGCGCGGTTGGTGAGGTAGTATGGGTCAACCCCTATGCAATGTCCGCCTACGAGCCCGGGTTTGAACTTTAGGAAATTCCATTTCGTCTCTGCCGCCCGGAGGACGTCGGAAGTCTTTATGCCCAGACGCTCGAAGATTACCACGAGCTCGTTGACCAAGGCGATGTTGAGGTCGCGCTGGGTGTTTTCGATGACCTTTGCGGCTTCGGCGACCTTGATCGACTCGGCGACATGAATGCTCTTCGATATCCTTGAGTAGACTGCGGTCATCCGGGCCGTCGTTTGTGGGGAATCGCCCGCAATCACCTTGGCGATCTTATCAAGAGTGTGCTCCTTGTCTCCCGGGTTAATTCGTTCGGGAGAGTAACCGATATGAAAGCCTTTTCCGCACTTAAGTCCGCTCGCCCGCTCGATGACTGGTACGCAGTCTTCCTCCGTGCATCCCGGATAAACGGTCGACTCATAGACGACGACGGCACCCTTGGGCATATGCTTGAGCTCATTGCCGATGGTTTCGGCTGCTGACTTGACCGGGCCTAGGTCGGGCAGCTTCGATTCATCGACCGGAGTGGGAACGGTGATGATGATCATGGTACACTTGCGAAGCTCCGACGGCTTTTCGGTGACCGTTAGGTTGCCCGCCAAGGCCGCACGGAGTTGTGTTGGGGCGATTTCGTTGGTCCGATCCTTGCCGCGCAGCAGCTCCTTGACCCTGCTTTCATTGCGATCGTAGCCCACGACCTTGAAGTGCTTCGACAGGCTATGCGCCAAGGGCAGGCCGACATAACCTAGACCTATGACTCCGACGGTCTCCTTGCCCAATATGGGCGATTGTCCTGGAAGGTTGATCGTCGAGGCGAAACTGCGGTTTTGCTTATGCCAAGCCACCGTGCGACGAATGCCTTCCGCAAGGCTGACCTGGGGCTCCCAGTCTAGGACGGCCTTTGCCCGCGACACATCCGCCATGGATGTGACCATGTCGCCGAGGGCAGGGGCCGCCTTGGTACTTTTAAGCTTTTTCTTGGATCTCGCTTCAATGAGACGGATGACATCGTTGATGCTGGTAGGCGTCTGACCTCCACCTAGATTGATGATTCGGAACCCGTGGCATCCTTTTGATGCCGAAATCGTGCCCCGCGCGACGTCATCCACATAGGTGAAATCGCGACTCTGCTTTCCGTCACCAGTCACTTCGATCTCCGTTCCGCGCATGCCGGACTCAATGAATCTGAAGATGCTCATGTCAGGCCTTCCCGCGGGACCATACACCGTGAAGTATCGCACAACCGTAGTATGAATCGGGTTATCCCGGCGGATGGCATAGCTATGGCATAGCAATTCCGCCGCCTTCTTTGAGGCTGCGTAAGGCGAACGGGGATAGTCAGTGCAGTCGGTTTCCTTGGACCTTTGCGCCTCTACTCCGGGAGCAGGCGCGTAAACAGAGGAAGTGGAGGCAAGCACGTGGATTTTGACGCCATGTTTGGCCATGGCTTCCAGGATGTTGGCTACGCCTTCCGTGTTTGAGCGATGAAAGCCGACGGGATCGTCAAAAGACGCCGGCACGCCGGCTCTCGCCGCCAGATTAAGCACGGCGTCGAACTTGCCGCTGCCGAAAGCCCGACGAACGTCGTCCTTATTGCTGGTGTCGCCTTTGATGAAGGCAAACTTGCCGTCCTCTGACTTTAGCGGAAACCTGGAATCCAGCTTAAGCCGGTAATCGCTCGATGCTTCCAGGCGCTGGCCCAGCAGATGAGCTAGCCTCCAGTGCTTCAGCCGGACGTCATAGGCGTCGTTCAGGGAGTCTAGGCCGACCACCTCGTCGCCCTGCTCCAAAAGCATTCCACAAACCCGAGAGGCGATGAATCCTGCGCACCCAGTGACGAGGTATCTCATGACTTAATGGCAATGCTTGCGGACTTATTGTAAAGTTTAATAGGCTAACGAACCGCCGCCCCGCCACATGCATACGTTCAAAGGTCATCCCGCAGAACTACGTCGGCTATTCTTCATCGAGCTATGGGAGCGATTTTCTTATTTCGGCTTAGCTGCCCTATTGGTGCTTTTCATGACATCTAGCCTAGACGAAGGCGGGCTAGGGTGGTCCACGGACAAGGCCCTGCTGGTAAAAGCGGCTTACGGTTCGGGTATCTATCTGCTGGCCATCCCTTGTAGCATGCTGGCAGACCGTTGGATAGGTGCCGCCACTTCAGTATTCTTGGGCGCGGTTATGATCGTGATCGGGCATGCCACGCTGGCGGTCCCGCTAGGTTTCACCTTCATTGCTGGACTTTCCTTTGTCGCGATTGGCACGAGCTTCTTGAAGCCATCCCTTAACGGCCTCGTGGGCGATCTTTACCGCGGCGATCTGACGCCGATGAAAAAGGCAGGCATGTCTCTTTTCTACATGAGCATAAGTATTGGCGGACTGCTTGGGCCGCTTGTGCTAGGCTATCTTAGGACTTCCCCTTTCGTCACCCCTGCTGCTGGTTGGCATGTCGCCTTCGGAGCTGCGGCCTTAGGCATGACAGTCGCCCTTTGTCTTTTCATCGGTTTCTGGCGTAATAACAAGCGAGCCAAGCCCCCCGGCTCGACAGGCTTCTGGCGAGTTGCCGGTGCATTCATGGGCTCCGTCGGTTTGTTATGGTTGCTAGTATGGGGAACCGACAGGCCAGGATTGATGTGGGCGCTCTACGCCTTGATTCCAGTGTCAGCCTTGCTCCTTGCGATGCGGGCAGACAGGAAAAAACATGCTGTTTGGATGGTGATGCTCGCCATTTCTACTTCGATTTCCGCCGTCGTAGGGCAGATGGTTTCCGGCCTTACTCTGGTGATCAAAGGGCACGTGGAGCCGGCGGTTTTTGGCTGGACGTTCCCGATTGAGTTTTTCCCCGGCATATTCTCGGGGTTCATCATCCTTTTCGCCTTCATGATTAGTAAGATACCGGGAAAGAGGGCTGGTGTCCTGAATTACGGCAACGTGTTCACTATCGGTGCCAGCTGTATCGCAATAGCCTTGGGTGTTATAGGATTCGCCTTGTCGGCATCAGGTGGCGCAAAAATTTCCGCATGGGTGATTATAACATCCTACGTCTTCAAGGCGGCCGCAGAGGCGCTTATCATTCCGCTGGCCTTGTCGCTCATGCACGATGTCTCAACAGAGGACGACAAATCGCTCACCATGGCGATTTGGTTCCTCGGGGCAGGCTTGGGGGTGAACATGGCCAAGATGCTCGGCTTATCTATGGGCAAGGAGGCGCAGGAGCTGGGTGCTTTCTTCAACTATGAAGCCGCCGCCGTCGCCTTACTGGCCTCGGCGTTGTGGTTTGTCTCGCCTTGGTTGGCTCGAACGGCCGCCGAGATCAAGTCAGCGTATAAGGATGCTAGTTCAAATGCTTGAGGTATAAGACGTGCAGGGGATCTTGTAACCTAACGACCGAAACCGCTTTGAAGTCAGATTGCTCTGGTTAGGCTGTGTGACTTCGGCGACTCAGGGTGCACCCCTGCTGTCGTCCTAGTGGCTTGCCTGACCTCCGTCCTGTGGTTGCTTGGGTGAGGCTAGGCCTTTCTCCTTGCGCAGCGCGTATTGCCAGCATCACTAGCCGACGATATTAAGCCCTCATGATTCCCATCCCCGCCGGGTGCGCCCGCTTCCTTTGCTACGGCTGGATTATCACGGGAGTGGTTTTCGTGCTGGGCCTGAATAAGAACGGCGAAGATCTCTCCG
>JACCDM011071071.1_pt1 | contig 14066 bp, 14 predicted proteins | sample 7445851 | NCBI WGS metagenome assembly JACCDM01 (sample SAMN15323438, study PRJNA562643) | freshwater metagenome | isolation source: river surface water | place: USA:Blue River Watershed | collected 2017-08-16
ATGCGGTCATGAAATAAATAACAATCTAGAAAATTTGATAAATCAGATAAATTTAAAAAAGATTTGTTTGATCAAATCTAACCTAATCAATCACCGATAAGTCTTTCAAAGCTTGAAGGACTTCTTCTGGTGTAGGTGGCTGACCTTTATCACCCAAGTTATGAATCTTCGGCAACCAATAGCCCTCAGTCTTCCAACGCGGTGAATCGCAATACAGCTCAATAGTTGACATGCCCAAAATAGCTGATAAATGCGTTAGACCTGTATCAACACCGATAGTAGCTTTTGCACCCGCCACCAAACCAAAAGCATCAGCAATAGAAAAAGCATTGGGGACAATCGCTTTAGATTCTTCTAACGATGCATGACCAGACATTTTCTTTGCCAATTGAACACTGATGACCTTTTCTTTGTCGTTCCCCCATGGCAACACAACTTGAATACCCTTCGCCATCAAGGCCTTACCAATCGCGACCCAATGATCATCTGACCAACGCTTCGAAGCACCTGCCGTCGCATGAAAGCACATCGCATAGGGCTTGCTCACATCAAAACCAAGATCAATACGAGTCGATGCAAAACCTAAATGGGCAGCCTCTGTCAAAGACTGTACATAAGTCTTTGGGTAAAACTGAGGGGGAGCTACACCACGATCAGGCACTGGCGTATCGAGTGCAGCGGCTGTCACCCAACGCGAGCGATCGACCGCATGACAATGAAAAGGGACCTGTACTGAATCGGTATAAAAATGACGAGCCCATGCCTCATAACCAGAAAACTCCGTTTGATTCCCTAAGCCAAAGATTTGAGCGGTTTTTTTAGGGTTGGCTAACTTGGTGACCCACGCAGACTTTAATAAGCCTTGGGTTTCGATAATCAAATCATATTGCGTGGCTTGCAAGTCTGCTTTAAAAGCAATGTACTCCTGAATACTTTGGATGAATTCACCACGTTTAAGAGCTTTTTTCCAACGTCGAAATGCCAAAGGAATAATTCGATCGATGCCCTTGAATGATGAATCTTCAGTCACACCAGTCTTCAAGGGTTCTAGCAACCCCACATACCCCTCTTCTACCACCCAATCAATTTGAGCATCAGGATATTTGGCGCGCAGATCCCAAACAATGGGTAAGTTATGCAAGATATCGCCTAAAGAGGACAATTTAACGATCAAAATCTTCATAGCCTATATTTTCGCCCAATACATACATAAAGGGGTATTTTTTGGAATTGAGCCAATGAAAAGATTAAAATTCAATAATGACAAATCATTCAATTCCAGCATGCCCAATCTGCGGCATGGAAAATACATATCCCGATGGGGACAACTTCATTTGCCCAGATTGCTCACATGAGTGGCCTGCAACGGCAACCGCCGAAATTGAAGAAAAACGTATCCATAAAGATGCTCATGGCAACATTTTGAATGACGGCGACACAGTAACACTCATTAAAGATCTGAAAGTCAAAGGTTCGTCTTTAGTGATTAAAGGTGGCACTAAGATCAAAAATATTCGCTTAGTCGATGGTGATCATGACATCGACTGCAAAGTAGATGGTCAGAGCATGCTACTTAAATCAGAGTTTATGAAAAAGGCTTAACTGCTTTTTCTACCTATTCCAAAATATTTAAACCCTAACTGACTCATCCCATCTGGCTCGTAGAGATTTCTGCCGTCAAAAATAACTGGTGATTTCAAAAGATTTTTGATTTGATCAAAATTGGGACTTCTGTATGCTTTCCACTCTGTCACAATAATTAAGCCATCTGAGTCAACTAAAGCATCCATTGGTTCGCTAACCAAAACAACATTCTTCATTAAATTTGGATGGTCAGCCATATCCTGATTTAAGGCATGCAAAGCCTCTTTACCTGCAACCGGATCATGAGCCACAATCTGAGCCCCAGCCAATAGTAGCTCACGAATAATCACTCTACTGGGGGCAGCACGCATATCATCGGTGTTTGGCTTAAAAGCCAAACCCCAGATAGAGAATTTCTTACCTGAAAGGTCAGCACCACAGTGATGGTGAACCTTATTAACCAAAGTCATTTTTTGCTTGTTATTAACATGCTCTACAGCATTCAATATGTCCATTGACTGCCCATGCTCTTTACCCGTTATTGATAAAGCTTGAACATCCTTGGGAAAACAACTGCCGCCATAGCCAGTACCAGCATACAAAAAGCTATAACCGATACGAGAATCAGAACCAATTCCTTGGCGAACCATTTCAATGTCAGCCCCAACAATATCTGCCAAATTAGCCAACTCATTCATAAATGAAATCCGCGTTGCCAACATTGCATTGGCTGCGTACTTAGTTAATTCTGCACTTCTGACACTCATACATAAAATGCGATTGTGATTACGATTAAATGGCGCATAAATTTTTTCCATTAATGCTTTTGCTTGCATGCCAGATGAATCGCTTTCATGTCCAATCACGATACGATCGGGCTTCATAAAGTCATCTATCGCTGCACCTTCTTTTAAAAACTCAGGATTAGAGACCACAGAAAAATCAATAGATACACCTCTTAAGGCAAGCACTCTAGCCAACTCTGCCTTTACTTTATCAGCCGTGCCAACAGGCACTGTTGATTTATCAACCACAATTTTTGGCTCAGTCATGTATTGACCAATGTTTTTAGCGGCAGCTAAGACATATTTCAAATCTGCAGAACCGTCCTCGTCGGGTGGAGTACCTACAGCAATAAATTGCACATCACCATGAGCAACACTGGCTTCAATGTCTGTGGAGAATTTCAAACGTCCCAACTGGACACTGCGCTCAATCATTCCCTCGAGACCAGGTTCATAAATGGGAATCTGCCCGAGATTGAGCATATTGATTTTTTTCTCATCCACGTCCAAACAGAAAACATCATTGCCCATTTCAGCTAGACATGCAGCTGTAACAAGACCCACATAACCGCTACCCACAATGGTAATCTTCACGATCTACTTCCTTAAGCAGTATTTCACAAACAATATCTATATATTAGATACTGCGACCTAGCCACCACCCCACAAATAAGTTACTATGCGCAGATGCATATAGCCATTATACGTAGACGATTTAATCCCTATGGGGGAGCAGAAAAATTCATACTTCGCGCAATAAAAGGTCTCGCAAATCAACAAATAAAAATTTCAGTAATTGCTGAAGCTTGGGAAAAAACAACAACTGAATCTATCTCCCCGTCATCATACGATTACATCAAAATTAACCCAACCAATGGCGTTCGATTTAAGCAATATCAGCACTTCCAAAATGAAATCATTGGTACCCTAGCAAATATAGAGTTTGACATTGTTCAGTCGCATGAGCGATTAGTGGATGTAGATATATATCGCTTAGGAGATGGAATTCATGCATCTTGGATCAAAAGATTATCCTTAAGCAAGCCTTGGTACATTAGGCTATGGTTAAAAGTTGACCCATTTCATCGGCTACTAATCAAAACCGAACAATCAATGGCGAAAAACCCCCATCTAACTTTTGTGTCTAATAGCTCAATGGTTGCTCAAGAATTAATCGATTGGTATAAAGTACCAAAAGAGAGAATTTTTTTAATTGAGAACGGCATAGATACAACCATGTACAAGCCAACCTCTTCATCTGAGAAGTTACAGGCTAAAAAACTATTAGGTTTAAACCAAAATATCCCTACGGTTTTATTTGTTGGCTCAGGATTTGAACGAAAAGGCGCCTTTCAGTTAGTTGAGGCTATGCAAAAACTACCTGAATTTCAGGCCATAATTGTGGGGCATGACAAAAAATTAAATGCATTAAATGAACTAGCCATCAGCCTAAACTTATCTGATCGAGTTCTCATAACAGGCCCTCAAAACGATGTGAAGCCCTATTTGTCTGCCAGCGATATTTTTTGCCTTCCATCTTTATATGACAGCTTACCTAATGCCTTGCTAGAAGCCATGTCCTGCGGACTACCATCTGTTATTACAAAAGATGTCGGCATATCAGAAAAAATCAAAGAAGCCAAGGCAGGATTGATTTCGTCGAGGAACCCCAATGATATTGCAAAAGCAATTAAAGCTATTTGGATCAATTACGATGAACTATCAAAGAGTGCTCTTGCACTTTCAAAACAATTTGACATCAATTTAGCAACTCAGAAATGGGTTAATTTATACAAAGAAATTATTAAAAAGAAAAAGTTAGAAAAGAATATCGCATGAAAATTCTTCATACTGAAGCCTCATCCGGTTGGGGCGGCCAAGAAATCCGAATACTGACCGAATCGCAAATATTTATCAAAAATGGGCACCAAGTGATGATTGCCGCAGATATTGATAGTCAATTAGCTAAAAAAGCATCTGATTTTCAAGTTCCAATCCACCCAATTTCTTTAAATAAAAAGTCACTTAAAAATTTAATGAGCCTACGTCAACTTTTTAAAGATCTTCAACCCGATGTGATTAGCTGTCACTCCAGCACAGATCACTGGTTAAGCTCATTAGGAAGATTAACACTAACCAAGAAACCAGCCATTGTTAGAACCAGACATATTAGTGCACCCGTAACAAGAAATATAACAACAAAATGGTTGTACAACATAGGCACTGACGCACTGATGACGACTGGAGTTAGCATTAAAAATGCGCTCATCGAAGATAACTTTGTTAACCCTGAAAATGTTTTTTCCGTTCCAACCGGAATTGATGCAGAGCGTTATCAAATTGGAAATTTTCAGCAATACAGGAATGAATTAAATCTACCTAACAATCACTTTATATTCGGCATAGTGGCCACTCTTAGATCATGGAAGGGTCACAGCTATTTAATTGAGGCATTCGGCAAATTAAACCTAACGAACACATCCCTATTGATTGTTGGCGATGGCCCACAGATGTCAAGCTATCAAGCTCTGGCACAATCAATGCCTAATGCAAAAAATATTCACTTTGCAGGAAATCAAAGCAACGTTATCCCATACCTACAGGCCATGGATTGCTTTGTGTTGCCTAGCTACGCAAATGAAGGTGTACCCCAAGCTCTACTTCAAGCCATGGCAGTTGGCTTACCAATTATTTCTTGTCCTATTGGCGGCATCCCCGAGAGCCTGGAAAATTATTCAAACAAAGTTTTGGTACCGCCACAAAAAATATGTCATTTAAGTAATGCAATGCATGAACAAATGAGATTAAATCAGAAATCATCTAGCGTAAGAACTCCTTTTACGCCCTATACCTTAGACAATCTGTACATTGACGCACTAGATGCATATCAGTACAGCATAAAAAATAGGAATAACAAAATCAACCCTAAAAATGTGTGAGTTAATTCACATGATAATAATCTCGATACCAGTCAACAAACTTCCCAACCCCGTCAGACAAACTAGTTTTAGGTTTAAATTCAACCCATGACTCCAACCTATCAGTTGAAGCCATTGTTTTTTGAACGTCACCTGACTGCATAGGTAAAAACTCTTTAGTAGTGGTTTTTTGCCAAGCCTTCTCTAGCGCATCGATGTAATCTAAAAGATTTATAGGCTGATTATTACCAATATTAAATATTCGATATGGCGTTAATTTTTCTTGGTTGGCTTGCAAGACCTTTGAATCAGAACAAGAAGGCTGCCCCCCAGGAATTCTATCCATACACCTAATCACGCCCTCAGCGATATCATCAATATAGGTAAAGTCACGCATCATGTTACCGTGATTAAAAACCTTTATTGAGCTACCCGACAGAATTGCCCGTGTAAATAAATATGGGGACATATCTGGTCTACCCCAAGGTCCATAAACTGTAAAAAAACGCAGCCCTGTTGTTGGCAAACCAAATATATGGCTGTATGAGTGAGCCATTAACTCATTAGCCTTTTTTGTTGCAGCATATAAGCTTACAGGAAAATCTACTTGATCACGCTCATCGAAGGGAACTTTATCATTGCCACCATATACACTGGACGAGCTAGCATAAACTAAATGTTTAATTTGATAGTTTCTACATGCCTCTAAAACATTCCCAAACCCCACCAGATTACTTTGAACATAAACTTCCGGATGCTCCACAGAATAGCGGACACCTGCCTGAGCAGCCAAATGAATAACAAAATCAGCTTTTACATCAGAAAAAATTTCAAATAATAAATTTTTGTCAGATACATCAACCTGATGAAAAGTGAATCCAGAATACTTCGACAATTCAGCTAGGCGCGCGTCTTTTAAGGCTGGCTCATAATAATGATTCATATTGTCAACACCAATCACTACATCACCACGATCCAACAACATTCGTGAAACATGCATGCCAATAAAACCAGAACAGCCTGTAACGATAACCTTCATACATGCACCTTGAAATAACTTTGATTTAATAGCAGTTACAAAACTTACATTTTCACCATCTTAAGCCAAACAACGCTTAAATTGTAGACAACAACTCATACAAATAAGCAGAAAAATAAGCACACTAGGCTAAAATAAGTCCATGCCCTCGAATAAAATATCCTTGTTCAAAAACAGTGATGCTTATACGTGTCAACTGACGAGTCATAAAGATCATAGAGGCTCACTTTCCTTTGCGCAATATGGTAAAGATTTACCTTTTGTGGCACAAAGATTTTTCTGGATTTATGAAGTACCTCAGAACACCTCAAGGGGTGGGCATGCACACCATAAGGATCATCAGTTTTTAATTTGTTTTCAAGGTGCTGTTACAGTTGAAGTAATACACAATACTGATAATGAAGTAATTGTCTTAGACTCTCCCAATCTAGGACTGTATCTTCCTCCTCTTACATGGAATAATCTTTTGAAATTTTCCCCCAACAGCATCTTAGGGGTTCTATCCTCAAATCAATTTGATCAAAGTGATTACATTGAAGACATGGATCAATATCTAAGGCTCTTTAAACATGGTTGAATTCCTGAACTTAAAAGCGATTAATCATAGATATAGAAAAGAGCTTCATCTGGCACTTGATCAAGTACTAGATTCGGGTTGGTTCATTTTAGGTAAGAGTTGCAAAGCATTTGAAGAGTCTTTCGCAGAATATTGCGGCACCTCGCATGCAATCGGGGTTGCCAATGGCTTGGATGCTCTTTTCTTATGCTTATTAGCACATGGCATCAAAAATGGGGATGAGGTGTTGGTGCCCTCAAATACATATATTGCAACCTGGTTAGCAGCAACACATCTTAACGCCAAAGTAATCCCCGTAGAACCGGACATCAAAACATACAATATCGATTCAAAACTTATCGAGAGTCTGATAACAAAAAAAACAAAAGCTATTATTCCTGTTCATTTATATGGGAATGTGTCAGATATAGATGAAATCTCATCAATAGTGAAAAAATATAATATTTTTGTACTTGAAGATGCCTCTCAAGCACATGGCGCCAAGTTAGGGTCACGAAAGGTCGGTCAGCTAGGTGATGCTGCCGCTTTCAGTCTTTACCCCGGGAAAAATTTAGGTGCTCTTGGTGATGCAGGAATTATCACAACAAACGATAGCAATTACGCTAAAGAAATTTCGATGCTCAGAAATTATGGTTCTAGTAAAAAGTACTATAACGAAGTAATTGGCTACAACTCACGTCTAGACGAGCTACAAGCTGCATTTTTACTTGTGAAATTAAAGCGGTTAGATCAAGACAATCAACGGCGATCAGAAATTGCGGATGCTTATAATCAAGCCTTCAAAGATATAGATGGATTAATTCTCCCTCGCACTACCAATAACACTACACCTGTATGGCATATTTATGCACTCAGACATAAAAATAGAGACCATTTAGTTAAGCTACTTGAATCGGAAGGTGTTGGCACAATGATTCATTACCCAGTGCCCCCCCATGCTCAAAAGGCATATAGCGCTTTAAATGTTAAGAATGATTCATTACCAATCGCCAACGAAATTCATGAGACTATCTTTAGCTTGCCCATCAGTCCAGTAATGACCGACTCAGAAGTTAACTTTGTTATTAGTAAAGTTTTAAATTTAATTAAGTGAAAATTATGCAAAATATTGATTTAACAGAAAAATTAGAGAGTAAATATTCAGAATTTTTGGAACTTGTCAAAGATGTTCCATACGAAAGAAAAGGCATTCTTTACTCAGAAATGTTTTTTCTTTGGCTGTCTGCCGAGAAAATAAATCCGACTAGAGTACTAGAATCAGGGCGGGCTAGGGGACAAAGCACTTTAATCTTATCAAAAATATTCCCGAATTCGGAAGTGATTAGCGTGGAGCATGATAAGACCTCCCCTGATGTCGCAATAGCCGAGTCTCGACTGGCAAATTGCGCAAATGTTAGGCTACTTTATGGAGATGCCACACTTATATTGCCCGAACTTGCATCCACAAGTACTAATGATATTGCCCTTATTGATGGGCCCAAAGGATTCAGGGGATTAAGACTATCATTCAACCTACTCTCAAATCATGGTATTAAGCAATGCTATATTCACGACACCACCTTCAATACTGAGGAAAGAATTTTTCTAGATAGATACATTGCTTCAGTAAATTTACAATATAGTGATGAGCCATCTCTAGCTAAAACCACACACCAATTAGATATTTATGCAGATATGGAAGTTCCGGAGAGGTTCAAATATTCTCCAGGTAAGCCGTACGGATTCTCATTAGGCTGCATCAATCAAAATAATGAAATCAACTTTAAAAAATTAATTTTTTTATCGAGGGTGATTCAACTACTAAACCGCATCAAAAGAAAATTGGGCATCCCATATTGATAATAAGAATTATTTGATGTTCAGACTATTTAAATTGCGATAAGTCTCAATCAAGGTGTCCTGATAAAATTTCCATGTATATCTTTTAATTGCATGATAAGCCCTTGAAGCCATCATATTTCTATAGTCCACATCTTGGTAAAGTGAATCAAGCGCATTCTTAATTGCCAAACCTGAACGTATCGGTATAAATATGGCGCTGTCATTATTAGCCATTGATCCGCTGTTATGAGTAAAAATACAAGGTAACCCAGAAGCCATTGCTTCATATGTGACCTTGGCAGACCCCTCATCTAGAGATGGAAAAATAAAAACGCTGGCTTGTTTAAAGTATATGCTTGGATCAGTTACGCTGCCAAAACATTTGATGTTCGCATGAATAGATGACTTTTCTTTTATTAAGTGAGCCACTTCATCTGTCACTGCTCCAACAAACCATAGCTCAGCATCTTCTCTGGAAAATTCATCCCAAGCCTCTAAAATATAACGGATGCCTTTTCTCAAAAGCAGTTGACCAACAAACAAAACTATAAACTTTTCACCAGGTTTCTGTATCGATCGAGGGCTATATTGATCAGGGTTAAATCCCCTGGGAATCATAATTAGCTTCTTTTCCGCAACCCCATATTCAATAAATGTGTCTCTACAAAATGTAGAGTTAACAAAAATATAGTCTGCGAGTTCAATTTCCTCTAAAGCCTCATCTAACTCGTACCGCCAATGATTAAATTTCCTCATAAAAGGATTTTTATCAGTTACGTGAAAATTATTTTGAAGACCATATACGCCATATTCCTCTTCAAGTATTTTTTTTGAAAAAAGTGGGTGGGTATTACCTCTCTCCAAGATGGTTAACATACCTTTTGATTTTGCATAGCGTAATGATTGCAAAGATTCATGCGTCCAACCATGAAAAATATTTGCTTTACTATTTTTTAAATAATGAGTTGATCGCCAATCAACCCAAAAACGCTTCATACTGTAGTAATACTTTGAAGGTAGGTGTGAAAATAGTTTTGCGGGTTGAAAGTAAAGCCGATTAACTTCCTTGATGTTTACAAGACCCCGCTTCCCGTAGCAAACCAATTGCTCAAGCATGCCAGAAGAAGAAAGTATTTCACCAGCCTTTTGGGCAACTAGGGATAAACCTTGCCCGCCGACCCTAGCTCCAATACTATAAAAAACCTTAGGCTTCATGATGGCTATCCCAAATAATATTTTTGTATATGTTCACTATATTTTCAGATAAAACCTTATCTGAAAAATTGGCCTGTATGAACTCTGCAGACTGATGATTTTTTTGAATACGACTCTGAACGCAAAGTTTTATTTTTTCTGCTAATGCAGATGCTGAGGCAGAGCGACATAAATACCCGTACTTACCGTTGTCTGTAATCTCCCGAGCGCCACCAGTATCTGTAATGATGACAGGCAATGATGCCTCCATAGCTTTGATGACGGCTAGACTCAACCCTGACCATAATGAAGAGTCGACATAGATATCAGCTTCCGTTAAATATGGATTTAAATCTCGAATTTCTCCAACCAAGAATATATGATTTTCAAGCTGATGTGCCCGAATAACCTCTAATAATCTCTCTCGCAATGGCCCGTCACCTATGATGACCATTTTAAAGTTATTAAGGCCAAACTCAGAAACGCATATTCTTACAGCCTCTATCAGATAACTAATACCCTTTTGCTCGACCAATCTTGCAATGAATAAACCAACATAATCACTCTCATTGATGCCTAAATCAGAACGGATATGTCTCGTTAAATCAATCTTGTAATCCAAAATTGTGAAGCTTGGGACAGTGACTACTTTAGATGAATCAACTCTATCAAACTTAAGAATATCTTTTTTGACATCCTCAGAAACAGCAATTATTTTTTTAGTAAAAAATCCTAAAAAATAATTCACGATTCCTCTTTTATATTTTTTATATTTATATGTATTAGCGACAAGAGATATTGCTGGTATACCTAGCATCAAAGCCACCAATCGCCCATACATTGAAGCATCATACATATTGGTATGAATAATATCCGGCCCCACTTCTTTCACAGCTTTAATTAGGCTGCGCCAATTACGCAACCTTAAAAGACCACGCTTTGACCAATTCAAATTAGTAAACTTAATGCCATACTTATCAGAGCAATATCTCTGATAATCAGTTTCAGCACCAAAAACTAAAACATGGTGCAGAAAAAAAGTGTCATTTTTGATGAGTGCCAATGTGATATTTTCAGCGCCACCCATCTGAATTTTGTAATAAACATGAAGGACCAACTTATCGGCAGGCATAGTCTTAGCAATATTTACGTTGAGTGAATTAGCGCTTGCATTGATGAGTAAACCATATTTGCATCTATAGCATGCAAACAATTGCTAATCTTACTGCCACCACACCCATCATTCCCACAAGGCCTGCATGCAAACGAAGGTGAATCATGCTCTCCTAGTGCAACAATTTGATGAGGCACATTCCAGGGCGCCCAATTATGCTCATCAGTTGGCCCAAAAATTGCAACAACTGGTGTCTTCATCGCGCTAGCAAGATGTATAGACATTGTATCAACAGCTATCAAGATTGCTGCCTGCTGATAAAGGGCAGCAGTCTCACATAAATTGAATCCTTCAACCATATGTATCTTACAGTTGGACTCATTACAAATAGACAAATTAAAATCAACATCAGCTTGACTACCCGATAAGACAATTTCGTAATCGGAATTTTTAATTAATTTTATGAGATCCACCCAAACTCTGTTGGGTACCCCCTTAAACTTCCACCTTGAAGCGGCGTGTATAACAACAAGATTTTTTTTAGGGGATTGAATTTTTTTTTCAATCAACCAGTTTCCAACTTTTTTAATCGCCAAATCAGGAACAACCAACTGATAAGCTGGCGCCACAGACTCACTGTATAGGCCGGCTTTTCTTAGTAGATCAACATCTTGCTCAGCGGTTGGTCGATGTTTTCCGACAACATTGGCAATTTGCTTGTATGAATTATGCCAAAACGCGGGGCGATTTGCTGAACGACGGGCCACACTCAGATTTGGCTTTAAAATACGGCTTAGGATTGCCCCACGCCAGTCTGTTGAGAACTGAGCAAAAAAATCATACTTCATGCTCAGCAGTTGCTTAATAATTATGTAATAGGCACTCCAGCGAGCAAAGCCACTCAGATGCCTAGGTACAACATAAATATTTTGCACGCGAGGATTCATTCTAAAAATTTGCTCACTATCTTTGAAACATAGCACATCAACAACATATTCTTCTGGAAGTGCAGCTATAGCAGACGTCAAAATAACTGAGTCTCCAATATGCTTTGCTTTTGAGTAAAGTGCTCTTTTCATATGATATTTAACTTACTTTCATTAAAGCATTGCCTAACAAATCACAGTAATCATTCTAGGTATGGATATCTAAAGAAAGCTATCAAAGTGTGAATCAGCCAACAATTTATTGATAAATTTTTTATAGAAATCTTTTTTTACATCTAAATTATTGTTGTAACTCACAGACCCAATATGTACCCAATTTTCATCAATCAATTGCACTGAGCGAACTTCACTAATGGAAAGAGTAACATTCTTATATTCTTGCTCAGCAAGTATCAGCTTTTGCAAATCATGATTCACATACAAACAATCCCAATTGCGCCCACCCGTGTCCATGCTCCTAGAAAAATCATATAAAAAATTTAACGGCTTACCATTGACTTTTTTAAAATTAAAAAAGCAATAGCCTGCCCACAAATTCCAATACCCTGATTTCGCCCTCAACAATCCATAAAACTCTTGAGCTTCTACAACTATTTTATCTAAGTGAACGGGGCGCACAGGAACCATATCGTGATCCAAATAACCAAACCAATTTGGCGAAATCTGACATATGATTCTGTCATAAATCCAAGTCATAGCCATACCATGAGAGCGGTTTGGATGTCTCGTTAAATTTCTTGGCAAACTCAAATATGGAACTGATCTCAATCTACATATATTTTTAATTTTCTCGCGCTTAGATATGTCTCGAGAATTATCAAAAACCAGAACATGGCATCCATTGAGATTTTTTTTAATCAGGCTCAAAGCCCAATCTAAAACCTCATCCTGCTCAAAAGCCACGATTGATATAACATTTTCGCCACTTAATGATCGAACTTGACTTAAAAAATATTCCTCCCCATTGGCCGGAATCCGCTTATAAATACACAGCAATAGATCATTTCTTACTTCTTTAAGTAAAACTTGCAGTGGCTTCAGTAACAGCCATTCGATTAGAGAAAAGGTACTTAATTTTTTTCATTTAAAAAGTTTTTACAAAACATCACTAACCAACCAAACAATAATTAGCCACACTGCGAACTATTTTTTGGTAATACGAAAATCTATTTCATAAATTGAAAAAATATTCGCAAAATAACGCTCATAAATTTCTAACAGGTAATTATGTGAATTAACTAGTCTATTTAGAGCTATACAAAAAAATGGGATCTTTTTGCCGAAAAACTTCCAGTTAAACATACTCACAAAATTAACATTAACTTTATCAAGCGACCACCCCTTTATTGATGCATATTTTGGAACGCCCCTTTTCAGGCAAGATTTTTCGCAATAGTAGCTAAAAGTATGAATCCCAAAAAAAGTCTTATGGGTTGGATCGGAATAAAAGAAAGGGTTTGAGTAGTGTGGAACAATGAAGTGAATTAGACCACCTGGCAGCAATACTCGGTCAATCTCTTTAAAGATCTTAACCAAACCATCACCAGACACGTGCTCCAAATAATGTCGAGAGTATATATGGCTTACAGAGGCATCCGGTAAGCTCTCGAGGTAATCCAACACATCTTTTTGTACAACCCTTGATGATGAAAAACCTATATCAACACCCAAATAATCTTCATAGGGTCGAGCACCGGAACCCAAATCAAGCTTTAAACTCATACCACTCCCTATATACGGGCACATCCACACATAGTTATCCTTGAGATAAGGATTGAAAGTGGATCACTCAATTACAATAGCTCAATAATAATCTATTCTCAACATGACTCAATTAAAAAATATAAAAATATCGGCCTTTACCAGAGGTGACATTTTAGGTGCCAGTTCACGCTTGAGAAGTTTTTATCTATTTAGCGAATCTGAAAAATTTTCACTATTAGTCGATAGGCCAAAAGAGTATAGTCAGGCAAATCAATCAGACGTAATTCATATTCAAAAAATTTATTCCTGGCATACGCTTAAGTGGATCATCAAGTTCAGACTGCAAAAAAAACAAGTGATATTTGATATTTGCGATCAAATCA